>Ga0153916_10001563_pt1 | contig 16521 bp, 18 predicted proteins | sample Opewatmetagenome_FD_109642 | JGI IMG/M metagenome (GOLD analysis project Ga0153916, IMG submission 109642) | Freshwater wetland microbial communities from Ohio, USA - Open water 3 Core 3 Depth 4 metaG | ecosystem: Environmental > Aquatic > Freshwater > Wetlands | place: USA: Ohio, Lake Erie...
ACCTGGGCCCTCGCGGACAACTTCACCCTGGCCGATGCGTACTTCGCCTCCTTCATGGGCCCCACGCTTCCGAACCGGCTCTACTCGATCGCGGCGCAGTCCGACGGGGTCACCTCGAACTCGATCCCCCTCGGCGGGATCGACATGACCACGATCTTCGACCAGCTCCAGGCCCGCGGGATCTCGTGGCGCTACTACGCGTTCAACGACTTCCTCAACAAGGCCCTCCCCCTGGAGATCAACCACATCGCGGGGGATCCCGCCATGGCCGCGAACGTCGTCTCGATGTCCCGGCTGACCGCGGACATCGCCGCGGGCAACTTCCCCTCCGTCACGTACATCGATCCCGAGGGCGTCCTACCCGGCGACGTCGCGGTGGACGACCACCCGCCGGGAGACATCACCGTGGGCGACGCCTGGACCGCGTCCGTCGTGGGGTCGATCATGGCGAGCTCGATGTGGCCGAGCACCGCGATCCTCCTGACCTGGGACGAGTCCGGCGGCTTCTACGACCATGTGCCGCCTCCGCAGGTCGACGCCTGGGGCTACGGTTTCCGCGTGCCGATGATCATCATCTCCCCCTACGCGAAGCGCGGGTTCGTCGACTCGGACGTGATGGACCACACGTCGATCCTCAAGTTCATCGCGACGAACTGGGACCTGCCCACGCTCACGCCGCGGGAGACGTCGGCGAACGACATGCTGTCCGCGTTTTCGTTCCCGAGCGGCAACGTCAGCAGCGTGTCGGTCGCGCACTCCACGGTATCGTCACCTGCATCCGGTGATGCGGTCGGATTGCCCATGCCAACCGCGACGCTCCCCGCGGCCGTGCCGCGGGAAAGCGAGGAAGCCCTCAGCCCGCCGTGAGCAAGTCCGAGAGGAGAAGGAGGCGCTCGACGCGCTCCTGGAGGGGCGGGTAGCGGCTGAACAGGCCGCGTCCCTTCCCGACGATGCTGAGGCCCCCCAGGAGCTCGGGCGCGGGAGCGCGGTCCGCGATCTTCAGGAGGGCGGAGGCCAGGGCGGCGGGCTTGCCCGTCGACCGGCCGCTCATCTCGTCCGCGAGGTATTCCCGTTCGCGGTGCACCGCGGGATCGAAGAACTTGCTGAAGGGGTCGAAGAAGAGGATGCGCGAGAAGACCGTCGAGAAGACCTTGAACTCCGCGTCGTGGTGCTTCAGGTGCATGAGCTCGTGGGCGACCGCGGTCTCGACTTCTTCGCGGTCCAGGATCTCCAGCATCCCGCGGGAGAGGAGGACCGTCGCGCGCTTGCCGCCCACGGCCATCGCGAGCGGCTCCGGCCGCTCGACGACCATGACCGGGACCTCGCTCATTCCCTCGAACCGCGCGAGGAGGTTCGTGTAGTCCGCGATCCACCGCTCGTCCTCACGGAGCGGCCGCGGCGCGAGGCGCCGGAGGACCAGCCGGGCGGCGAACCGCCACACCAGATAGGAGAGCACGAGCGAGACCGTGAGGGCCAGGAGGACCGCGGCCGCCGCCGCGGACCGGACGCCCTCGCTCGCATAGGCCACCATGTCCGCGGCGGTGATGCAGAAGAAGAGGCTCGCCGCGATGAACACCCAGAAGAAGATCGTGAGCGCGTAGAAGCCCGTGAGGAGGCTCACCCGCAGTCGCGTGTTGCGGCTGTTCGTGAGGAACACGTACAGGAGGGTCCCCATGGAGGCCGCGCAGACCGCGACGATGGACAAGGTGATCGGGGACGACCAGTACGCGCCGAGGGCCCTGAGGACTTCCGTGAGGGCGTCACTCATGCAACGCTTCCCTCTTGCGGCGCTGGGCCACCTGCGACTCAAGGTCCGCCTTCCCCTCCGTCCGGATCCGGTCCGGGTTCTCGAGGAGGTAGGACACCGCAGCGCCGCCGAAGGCGTCGAGGACGGAGTCGACCATCGTGGCCATCGCCTTGCGGTACGCCCGCCCGTCCTTGATGCGGTAGTACACGCGCTTCTCGCTCTGCTTTCGCATCGCGACGAGGTCCTTGTCGACGAGGCGGTACAGGGTCGTCGTCACGGACGTGTAGGCGACGGCGCGGGAGCGCCGCAGGTCGTCGTACACCTCGCCCGAGGTCGCCTCCCCTAGGGTGCGCACCGTCCGCAGGACGGCCAGCTCAAGGTCACCGAGTTCCACGAATGACTATACCAATAGTAATCTTATTAACCTTTGCCCAGGAGCGCCAGCGCCCCGGAGTCCCGGGGTGCCGTTTCGGGCGACCTCAAAGTGCGTCGGCCTGCGTCGCGATGTCCTCGAAGCGCTCCGCGAGGATGTCGAGGGCCTTCGCGATCACGTCGCGGGCGGGCAGCGAGCCGTCCGTCTCGAACTGGAGGACGAACCGCGTGGGGTCGCTGGAGACTTTGACCGAGTCCGCCTTGTAGGCCTCCCGGAACCTCGCGCAGACGGCGCAGTCCTCGGGGAGCGTCACGGTCTCCTCCTCGAGGGACGTCGTGAGCATGTGGGCACTGCAGAACGGAACGTTGGGGTCGAGGGCGTCCAGGCTCTTCGTGCCCGCCTTGACCGTTGGGTAGTAAGCGTAGCCGACTCCGTGCGTCGGCTGCCACTTCGCGTGCTCGCGGCCCGTGCCGAGCTGCGCGGTCGCGTAGATGAGGATGGCCTGGCCCTCGGCGAGCTGGACGATGGGGATGCCCTGGTCCTTCGGGCGGAGCTTCGTGTCCCCGATGGGCTCCATGTCCGCCGAGGTCACGATGCCCGGGCCCCGCTTGTTCAGGGAATAGATGATCGTGCAACTGGGGCAGCCCTCGCCGTGGCAGGTCGGGCAGTCCTCGCGGCGGTTGTACAGGCCGAGGTCCGTCGGGATCGGGACGAGACCGAGGCGGTGGGCGATCATCTCGTCGAAGAGCGGCGCCACGGACTCGTACTCTTTCCCGTCCTCCGCGCGGATTGGGCCGAGGTGGAACTCGACGTCCTCGATCGCCATCTTGGGGACGTCCGCGATCAGGACGCGCCGCAGCGCGTTCACGAACGCGGGCTCCGTGTCCTCCAAGACGATCTTGAGGGAGTCGTCCGTCTTCGACAAGATCTTGACTTTCATGCTGCCTACACCCTCCGGCCCCGCCGGCCGCCCTTCGGCTTCGTCCCGTCGTGCGGCACGGGCGTGACTTCCTCGATGCGGCCGATCCGCAGGCCGGCGCGGGAGAGCGCGCGGATCGCGGATTGGGCCCCCGGCCCCGGACTCTTGGAGCGGTTGCCTCCGGGCGCGCGGACGCGGACGTGGATCGAGTCGATGCCCTTCTCCTTGGCGGCGTCGGCGACGCGCTCGGCGGCCTTCATGGCCGCGTAGGGCGAGGCCTCGTCCTTGGCCGCCTTCACGACCATGCCGCCCGTGGCCTTCGTGATCGTCTCGGAGCCGGTGATGTCCGTGAGCGTGATGATGATGTTGTTGTACGACGCGTAGATGTGCGCGATCCCCCACTTCGCCATCTTCAGGCCCCCTTCCCGCCGGTGCCCGCAGGGACCCCGGCCGGCGGCTCGGGGCCCTCGGGTCCCGCACCCTCGGCTGCCGCGGGCGGGGGCGCCGGCTGCGCGCCCTGCCGGACGGGATGGAGGTCGTTCGCGATCGGCGAGCGCTCGTCGTAGATGATTGCGTTCTCCTCCTGGCGGTTCACGAGGTATCCGGGGATCGTGACGCGGCGGCCCTCGACGGAGACGTGGCCGTGGACGATGAACTGCCGCGCCTGGCGCGGCGTGAAGGCGAGCCCCTTCAGGAAGGTCAGCGTCTGCAGACGCCGGGAGAGGAGCGCCTCGACGTCGAGGCCGAGGACGTCGTCCAGGGTCGTCCCCTCGAGGGGCAGGAGCCCGAGGCGGCCGAGGCGCTTGAGGAGCTGTTCGCGCTCCTTCTCGGCTTGTTTGTTCCCCGTGCGGACGAGGGCCTGCAGCTCACGCGCCCGCTGGCGGAACCGGCGGAGGGTGTACTGCGAGCGCCAGAGCTCCTTCTTGTTCTTGAGCCCGTACTTCTTCAGGAGCTCGTTCTCCGTCTTGATGCGCTCGGCCTCCCACGGATGGGACGGCCGCTCGAAGTGTGCACGAGAGAACTTGGGATCGCCCAACGACTCACTCCTTCTTCTCTTCCTTCGGGGCGGCCGCCACCGGCTTCTCCTCCTTCTTGGCCCTGCCGCCTTCCTCCTCCTTCTTCGCGGCCTGGGCCGCGAGGGCCGCCTTCTTCGTGACACCGACGGTCAGGCCCGTGCGGCCGTTGCTGCGCGTGCGCTGGCCGCGGACCTTCTGGCCCGTCTCGTGGCGGACGCCCTTGTAGGAACGGATCATCTTCATGCGGTTGATGTCGTCGCGCACCCGGAGGCCCCAGTCCGAGCCGAACGCGTGGAAGTCGAGTCCGGTCTCCCAGTCCTTGGGGCGGTTGACCATCCAGTCGGGGAAGACCTCCCCGAGCTTGGCGAGGGTCTCCTCGATCTTGTCCGTCTGTTCCTCGGTGAGGTTCCCGAGGCGCTCGTATCGCGGCACGCCGATCGTGTCGGCCAGGGCCTCCGCGACCCGGATCCCGACGCCGTCGATCGCGGTCAGGGCGTAGGCCACGGACCGCGTCCCGTCCAGGTCCGTGCTCGCCATGCGGACGATGTAGCGGAAGTCCTCCTTCACGCCTTCGAGCTTCTTGGGGGCCTTGGGCTTCGGCTCTTCCGCCTTCTCGTCCTTCTTCTCCTTCTTCGGCTTCTCAGGCTTCTTGCCTTCGGCCGGCGAGGGCGGCGCCTCCGGTTCAGGGGTTTCCTCATCCTCAGGCATTCAACAATCCCCGGGTGGGATGGTGTCCCAAACTCCAGGAGCTATTTAAGCCTTGATGCGCGCGCCTTCCCGCGGTGCGGGGGCCGGGAGGGCGGGCGGCCCCGGGAGGTCCTCACGCGCTCCCAGGACCGGGGATAGTCCGTGACGAGGCCGTGCTCGTCGAGGTCGAACTCCGCGACGAACCCGTTGTGCACGGCCTCGAACCGGAAGTGGCGCTCGGACATCCGGGTGTACCGCTGGCGGACCGCGCGCACCTCGAGGTCGGGGAACAGGACCCATGCGACGAGGATCTCCCGGCTCGCTCCGACCGGGAGGGCGAGGCGGTTCATCGCGAGCGTGTTCGTGGATGGCGTCGCGGCGAGGTCCAGGTCCGTGCATCCGCGGAGGTCGGGGTTGGGGAACCCGCCGACGGTCCACCGTCCCTCCGCGTCCACCTCGATGCCGAGCCGGCGAGCGCCCTCCGCCCCGCGGACCGCCCCGCGGATCGTGATCTCCGCGTGCCTCGGCGCCCACTCCGGAGTGCAATCGACCCGGTAGCGGAAGGACGTGGGGCCCTCTGCGAACTCGAGGTCGGCATGGCCCGCGACGCGCCAGCCTCCCTCGATCTCCGAGAGCGTCGCGGTCTCCAGCCCCGGGTGCCATAGGCCGCGCCAGGAGGCGCGGGCGACGACCCGTGGGCGGCTCATCGCGATCCCCCGAGGTCCTTCTTCATCTGGAGGGCGTGGTCTTCGAACCCGAGCGCGCGGTAGAAGTCCCTCGCTCCGCCGTTCTCGAACCCGGTGACGAGGACGATCCACGGGGATCCCCTGGTCGCCGCGAGCCCTTCCGCGGCGGCGAGGAGGGCCCGGCCCACGCCGCGGCGGCGGTGGCCCTCCACGACGAAGAGGTCCGAGAGTTCCGCGTGGGGCAGGTCGTTCTCGACCTGGGGGAGGATCCGGAGGCTCGCGAAGCCCACGGGCTCCCCCGCGAGCTCCGCGACGAGGACCGTGTCAATCATCGAGGCCGCGATCAGATGCTCCCGGACGGCCTCGACGGTCTTCGGGCGGAAGTGGCCGCCGTAGAACGACTCGTAGAGGGGGAGCAGGAGGGCCGCGTCGTCCGCGGTGGCGGTCCGCACGCGGACCGCGGCGTCCGCCTCTACGACGGTCCCACCCCCTGCGTGGACCGGAGGACCTTGTAGCCGCTGCCGCGCCTCACGATGTCCGCGTTGCCGAAGGTTCGGGCCATCCGCTCCCGGAGGGCGTCGGCTCCCTGCCGGGTTCGCGCGACGAGCCAGAGCTGGCCCCGGTCGAAGAGATGCATCGGGGCCTCCGAGACGATGCGATCGACGACCGCGCGCCCCGCGCGGAGGGGCGGGTTGCAGACGATGTGGTGGAAGGCCAGGTCCCGCACGGGCTCGTACAGGTCGCCCACGCGCACCTCCGCGTTCGCGATCCCGTTCGCCTTCAGGTTCGCCCTCGCGAGGGCGGCGGCGCGCTCGTTGACGTCCGTCAGAATCGCGTGCCCTCCCTGGGAGAGGCTGGCCGCGACGATCCCCAGGATCCCGTAGCCGCACCCGAGGTCGAGGACGAGCTCGCAGGGGCCCACGTCGAGGGCCTCCGCGAGCAGCTCGGTCCCGCGGTCGAGCGCCGCGCGCGAGAAGACGCCCGCGTCCGTGCGGAGGCGGAGCTCCAGGCCCCGGAGCGACACGGTCACCTGGGCGGGCCGGTGGCGGGAAGCGGGTCGCGGCGTGGAGTAGTGCTCGCCCATCCGTCCGCGGGAACGGGCCCCGGAGCTTAAGGCCCACGCTCATGTCGTGGGCCGGCCGGACCTGGGTGCCTGGCCGAGGAGGACCGTGGCGATCCGGAGGTCCTCGCTGGATCCGGAGTAGTTCCCCTGCCGGAACTCGCGCTCGGCGCGCCCCAGGACCTCCCGCACGTCCGGGAGCATCGGGAAGTCCGCGGCCCGCATGAGCTCGACGCGTCGCTGCGTCTCCGCGAGGGACTTCGCGAGCGCCTCCCGGGCGTTCCTGCGACGCGCGAACGCGGCGTGGGCGTGATCGACGTCCTCGAGGGTCCGCGTGTAGTTGCCCTCCTTGATGGATCGGCGGGCGTCCTTGATCGCGGTCTCCGCCTCGTAGGACTGGAAGCCCTCGCGGCCGAGTCGCGCATACAGGACCTCGGCGTCCTCGAGGCCCGTGACCGCCTTCGCGTGGCCCTCCTCCAGGCGGTTCGCGTCCTCCGCGAGGCGGGCGGACATCTCGAGGGCCGGCTCGAGGAGCCCCTTCGCCCGCATGTCGCGCGCGTAGGCGATCTGCCTCTCGATCCGCTCCGTGACGATGCCGGACGCCCGGAGCTCGCCCAGCCTCGCGTCGGTCCGGTCCAGGATCGCGCCGGCCTCCCGGAAGGCCTTCCGGAGCCGTTCGGCCCGGGATTCGATCTCCGAGGCCGTCCGCGTCGCGGCGTCGATGTCCCCGACCGCCAGCTGTCGCGTCGCGTCCTCGAGGGAATGCTCGAGGGCCACGAGCGCGCCCTCGGCGAATGCTTTGGGGTCTCGGACGCCCTCCTCATCCGCGAGGGCGTTGATCGCGAGTTCCGCGAGGAAGATCCGGTTCGAGGCCGCGTTCGCCCGCATGAGGAGGGCGCGTCCCTCGTCCGCGGCGCGCTCCAGGAGGACTCGTGCCTCCAGGTAGTTCGGCAGGAAGGCGCCATTCTCCCAGCTGCCCGTCGACGCCTTCTCCTGGGCCCGATGGAGCGCGTCCTGCAGCGACTCCGTGCGGAGCCCGAGGCGCTTGAGCTCGCCCGCGCGGATCTCGAGGGTCTTCCGGGCCCGCTGGTAGGCGGCGAACCGCTCGTCCAGGGTGATCGCCAGGGTCTCCGCCTGTCGCGCGGCGGCGAGGGCCTTCGAGAACTCCTGCGCCCGGAACAGGTCCTTCGCGATCCGAAGGGAGTCCTCCGCGGGCTGCAGGTCCGCCTGGGTGAGCCGGAGCACCGCGACGAGGCTCTCGGACCGGCCGATGGCCTCCTCCGCGTGCCGGGCCTTGTTCGCCCGGAAGAATCCGAACCCCTCAGCCTGCGGCGTCATCTCGCGTCGCCCACCCCGACGGCGCGTCGTCCCGGGAGCCTCCGACTCCTGCGGTTCCGGTGGGCGGTATCCCATGGGTCGGGCGGCCTAAAAGCGTTGTGATTGTTCCCTCGTGATAATCAGTCCTGAGAGCAGCTTCCGGGAGGGCGGAAGACGGAGGTCAGCCGACCCGGAGGTAGCCCGCGATGGCGACCAGGAGGCCTGCGAAGGCGATGCCGATCCAGGGCGAGAGGGAGACCGCGCAGTCCGCCAGCGGCGGCTGGATCGCGGAGCCCGTCGCCGGCTCGCACGGGTAGAACGCGTTGGCAACGAGGGTGGCGGTGAAGCCGGCCACGAGCAGGAGCAGCCCGAGCAGGACGAGGCGGAACGCCCGCTCGCGGGCCGCGTTCGCGGCCGGCGGGGCGGCCCCCGGTGCGGGCGTCGGAACTCCTGCATCGGCCATCGCGGTTCCTCGCGGGTACACCGTTCGCGGACTCAAAAACCTGCGGTCCGGGGAGGTCCGGGCCGCGGGCGCGAATCATTATAGTGAACGCGGTGCTACGCGGCCGCCGGATGCAAGGCCTCCTGAGCCTCGCACGACCCGGCAACTGCGCGATGTCCGCCATCGGCGTCGCGGTGGGCGGGCTCGTGGCCGTGGGCGCCGGCGCCTGGGGGGCCTCCGCGGTGCCCCTGCTCTACGCGGCTGCCGCGGCGGCCCTATCCACGGCGGGCGGGAACGCCCTGAACGACCTGTTCGACCGGGAGACGGACCGGGTGAACCATCCCGACCGGCCGCTCGTGGCCGGGACCGTGACCGTGCCGGAGGCGCGGAACTTCACGGTGACGATGTTTCTCGTCGCCGCGATCCTGGGGGCCCTTGCGAGCCCCTTCTGTCTCGTCATCGTGCCCGTGAACGCCGGGCTCATGTACGCCTACGAGGCCGGGCTGAAGAGGCGCGGCGCCCCGGGAAACCTCGTCATCGCGTACCTGGTCGGCTCCCTCTTCCTGTTCGCCGGGACGGCGGTGTTCCGCGGCGATCCCGCGCCGCTGGTCTCGACCGGCGTGCTCGCCCTCCTGGCCTTCCTCACGACCGTGGGCCGCGAGATCACGAAGGACATCGAGGACATGACCGGGGATGTCGACCGCCGCACGCTGCCGCGGAGGATCGGGGCCGTCCCCGCGGGACGCGTCGCCGCGACGGCCCTCGGGTTGGGCGTCCTCCTCAGCGTCGTCCCCTGGTATGCGGGCGTCCTTGGCTGGGCGTACGCGCCCGTCGTCCTCGTCGCGGACGGAATGTTTATCTACGCCGCCTTTTACTCGGCGGCGAACCCCTCGGGCTCCCAGCGCGTGACGAAGTACGCGATGGTCGTCGCCCTCGTCGCTTTCCTCGCGGGTGCACTCCTGTGACGGTCTACGAAGCCCTCCTCGAACGAAGGACGCACGGACGGCTCCACATGACCCTCCTCGACCCGGACAAACAGTCCGCGAAGGAAGCGGGCCGGCTCGCCGCGGAGGCCACGAAGAGCGGCACGGACGCGATCATGATCGGCGGTTCTACGGGCGTGACGCAGGAGAAGGTCGACGCGACCGTGCTCGCGATCAAGGAGGCGGCGAAGGTCCCGACGATCCTGTTCCCCGCGAGCGCGGCGAACCTCTCGCGCCACGCGGACGCGCTCTACTTCATGAGCCTGCTCAACAGCCGCGACCCGCGCCTCATCGTCGGCGAGCAGCGGCGCGCCGCGCCCGTGGTCAAGGCCTGGGGCCTGGAGACGATCCCGATGGCCTACCTGGTCGTGGAGCCCGGGATGCGGGCCGGCGAGGTCGGCCAGGCGGACCCGATCCCGCGGTCGAGCCCGCGGACCGCAGTCGAGTACGCCCTCGCGGCGCAGATGCTCGGGATGAAGCTCGTGTACCTGGAGGCGGGGAGCGGCGCGCCGGAGCCCGTGCCCGGGCCGATGATCGGGGCCGTGCGGGCCGCGATCGACGTGCCGCTCATCGTCGGCGGCGGCATCCGGACCGCGGAGGCCGCGGGCGACGTGGCCCGAGCCGGCGCGGACATCGTCGTCACGGGCACGATCGTCGAGCGCGCGAAGGACGGGGACGCGCTCCGCCGGATCATCGCGTCGGTGAAGGCGGTCTGATGGACCGGATCCTGCCCAAGACGGTCGCGGAGAGCCACGCGGAGACGACCCGCATGGCGCGGCGGCTGTTCACCTCGCCGAGCCCGCGGCGCATGGTCCTCCCGATCCTCGCGTTCTCCGCGATGGAGGCGTTCCTCCTCGGATACCCCGCCGTGGACGCGGTCCGCATCCTCCTGGGGACGGTCGCGATCGCGCTGCCCGCGTACGCAGCGGCCCTCCTGACGAAGCCCATGGCCCTCGCGCTCGGCGGCCGCATGTACTTCCGCCGCTCGTTCCTCCTCTCCTTCGTCGGGCTCATCCTTCTCGGTGCGTTCCAGGTGTTCGCGGTCGCGCTCTTCACGCTTCTCGCGGTGCTCGGGAACACCGCGTACGCCGTGGCCGTGACCCTGAACGTCACGATCCTCGGGTACGGCGCGATCCTGTGGGTCCGTGAGGTGATCCTCTCGGCCACCTCCCACTCCCAGCACCTCCGGTCCCTGCCCGCGGCCTCCCTCCACCCCGTCCTCGGGCTGCTCGGGCTCGCGGTCTGGGTGCCCTTCGGCGTCTGGGAGTTCGTCCTCGGCCTCGTCGTCCTCGCGGTCTTCTTCCTCTCCGCGGTCGCGTACGCGGAGATCGCGAAGCGCCCCCTCCTCCGCGCGTTCGGCGCGGACGGGTTCAAGCTGCTGCGCTCGACCCTCGACGTGTACGGGGAGATGGAGGACGAGGGCGTCGCGGAGCTCGAGGAGTTCTTCGGGTCCATCAGCGTGTCCGCGCGGGTCCGCGTCGCGGGGCTCGCCTTCCGCGCCGCGAAGGGCCTTCGGGCCCTGTTCCTGGCGCCGACGGTCCACCCGGGGCCCATGGGCATGGTCAGCGGGAGCGACCTGCCCACGAAGGTGGCCCGCGGGCTCTCCGACCTCACGCCGAACGTCCTCGTGGCCCACGGCCCGACGACGCACGACGAGAACCCGGCCACGACCGCGGAGGTCACGAAGATCCCCGAGGCGGCGCGGCGGTTCCTCGCGGACGCGCACTTCGGCTCGAAGGCCGGCCTCGCGTGCCGCGGCTCCTTCGGCCGGGCGGTCGTCCTGGCCCAGGCGTTCGACGACACGATCCTCCTCGTCGCCTCGTTCGCGCCCAACCCGACGGACGACATCGACAGCGCGACGGGCCACGCCGCGGTCCAGGAGGCCAAGCTCGCCGGCGCGACGGACGCGATCTTCGTGGACGCGCACAACTGCCTCGAGCCGGGCGTGGGGCTCACCCTGTTCGGATCCCAGGGGAGCCACGAGATCATCCAGGCGGCGAAGGCCGCGACGGAGGCCGCGCTCCGCGCGCCGCGCCTGACCCTGCGGGCCGGATACGCGCGCAAGTGCGAGATCTGCACGCCCGACCAGGGGATCGGCGCGCGCGGCATCGAGGCCCTCGTCGTCGAGGTCGGCGCTCAGCGGACGGCCTACGTCCTCTTCGACGGGAACAACATGGTGCCCGGGATGCGCGACGCGGTCCGCGCGCGGATCGCGGGTCTCGTCCAGGAGTCCGAGGCCCTGACCACGGACAACCACTCCGTGAACCTGACGATGGACGGGTTCAACGCGGTCGGCGCGGCCCTAGATCGGGAGACGATCCTGGCGAACGCCGAGGCCGCGGTGCGCGATGCCGTCGCGAACCTCGAGACCGTGGACGTGGCGGCGTTCAGCGGCGAGGTCGCGGACTTCCGGATCTTCGGGCCGCAGACGGCCTCGCGGCTCACGACGTCGATCAACGCGACGATGGCCGTCCTGAGGCCCGCCCTCTACGTGACCCTGTCCGGCGCGGTGGCGATCGCCGCGCTCGCCCTGATGCTCGTGCCCTCGATCCTCCCCTAGAACAGGTCGAGGAACCAGCGGTGGATCCGGAAGTCGTTGCTGAGCTCCGGGTGGAACGCCGCTCCGATGAGGTGGCCCTGCCGCGCGAGCACGATCTTGCCCTCGTGTCGGGCGAGCGCCTTGCACTCGCCCCAGGTCCGGAGGATCGCCGGGGCGCGGATGAAGACGCCGTGGAAGGGCCGGTCGAGACCCGCGACCTCGAGGTCCGCCTCGAAGGACTCCTTCTGCCGGCCGAACGCGTTCCGGTCGACGGCCATGTCCATGAGGCCGAGGAGTCTGCTCTGCGTCCTCTTGGCCTGCGCCCCGCCGTCCTTCGCCAGGAGGATGCACCCCGCGCAGGTGCCCAGGATGGGCATCCCTTCCTCCCGGGACCGGCGCACGATCTCGTCGAAGAGATGGAGCTTGACCAGGAGCTTCGAGATCGTCGTGCTCTCCCCGCCGGGGATCGTGAGTCCGTCGACCCGGTCGAGGTCCTCCCGGCGACGCACCGCGATGGCCTCGCCCTGCCGGCCGAACTCCTTCATCGCCCGGGCGACGGCGTCGACGTGCTCGCTCACGTCGCCCTGCACGCCGATGACTCCGATCCTCACGGCCGTTTGAACGCGGAGGCCCGATAAAAACCATCCGTGGCACGCCGCGGCCGCGTTTCGCGGTAGCCTCCGGGGCGCTTCGGCTCGCCTAGAGAATCGGGCGGAGGTGGTCGGGGCTCGGCGAACCCGCTCGGCGCTTCCGAGATGCTTGAATTCCTCCGAGAAAGTCAAGTCGATGCTTGCGATACGATATGCTTATCTAGAGGCCTCGTGTACCGCCGCATAGGGATGCCGTACGGCGATCGGTTTCGTCCTCATCGACATCGAACCCAACCGGGAGAAAGAGGTCTACGAGCAGCTGATCAAGCTCCCGCGGATCGTCGAGCTGTACCCCCTCTTCGGAGAGTACGACCTGATTGCCAAGGTGGAGGCGGACTCGTTCGACGCGATCGGCGATTTCGTCGTGCAGAGCATCCGGTCCGTCGACGGCGTGAAGGCCACGAAGACCCTGGCCCGCATGACGTTCTGAGCTAGAGCCGGTGCGATCGGACGTACGCGGCTCGGAGGCGTTCAATGCGGCGGTCGACCTCGTTCCTGACCCGCAGGTGATGTGCCATGAGCAGCTCGGAGGCCCGCGCTCCCGTCGAGGCGCGCCCCACGGGGCCGACATAGGTCCAGACCCTGCGGGCTCCCCAGGACCGCGGCTCGTAGACCCAGAAGTACAGGTAGGGGCGGCCTCGGATTTCCTTCACCGCGAGGCCGCACCCGAGCTGCGCGTTACCACCAAACGGAGTCAACGATTCCCGGGGGAAGGCGGTGCCGCCTGCTTGTAGCGTGCCTGCCGGCCGTCGGGCCCCGGTGGTTAACTCCGTACGGAGTTAACGGAACACGTCATTCCTCTTCGTGAGGCTCGTACGCGGCGATCGCCTCGATCGCCACCTTGAGCCCCGGCATCTCGATCCCGAGCTTCGCCGGCGAGCGCGCGGGCGGGTCCTCCGGGAAGGAGTCCTTGTAGGCTTCGTTCATCGCCTGGAAGTCGTCGGGATCCGCGAGGAAGACCGTCGTCTTGACGACCGACGCCAGGGTGAGACCCAGCTCCTCAAGGATGGCTCGGATGTTCGCGAGGCACTGTCTCGTCTGCCCGCCCACGTCCGCGGCAGCCCACTCGCCCGGCTTACCCCCGCCCTTCAAGGGTGTCTGGGCCGAGATGAAGACGAGGTCGTTTGCGACGACGCAGTGGGAGTACGGGCCTAGCGGCTTCGGGCGCCCGCGAAGCTCAGGGACGGACTTCATGGCGTCACGGCCGCGGCAAGGGCGCGTCGCGCCAAAAGCGTTTGGGGAGCGCCTCTTGGAGGGTGCAGGCGCGCAGCCTACGGAGGCGAGGTATCCTCCGGACCGCGCAGCATGAGCCAGATGACCATGCCCCCGGCGGAGCTCATGCCGCCGAGGAGCATGAGCCCCAGGCCGAACACGCGTTCCGAGTCCAGCGCGGCGCGGACATCGCGGGGAATGGGCGAGGTCCCGTAGACGGTCTCCGTGCCCCGCGCGGAAAGGAGCGCGATCGTGCCGCAAACGAAGAACACGATGCCGAAGGCGACGACGAACCCCGTGATCGTCTCCCGGCGCTCACGGACGAGGCTGGGATGCTCGGGGATCCTCTCCTTCGTCATCGAAGAGGCATGGCGAGAGGGAGACCAAGATGCTTGCGTACTGATTGCATCGACGCCGCCCGCCTCGCCGGGTCCGTCGCCAGGCTCCTCCGGTCCCGTGCCCGTCCGGTTCTATCCCTGCAAGAGTATATTACTCGCGGACGGTGTAAAAGGGCCGGAACGAGTTTCGAAACCCCCCACCGGGTGGCCTTCTATGTCCCTGAACGAAATCGTTTTCCGCATCGGCGGCGCCGCAGGCGATGGCGTTTCCTCCACCGCGGAGAGCTTCGCCAAGATGTGCGCACGAAGTGGCCTGCACGTCTGGACCTACTCGTCGTATCAGAGCGTCATCCGCGGCGGCCACGTCTGGACCCAGGTCCGGGGAAGCCCGCAGCCCGTCCTCTCCCATGGGACCGAGCCGAACGTCCTCGTGTGCCTGAACCAGCAGACGATGGACGTCCACCAGGGCGACGTCCCCGAGGGCGGCGCGATCGTCTACGACTCCGACCTCGTGAAGCCGGACGCCGCCAAGGTCCGCAAGGGCGTGCGGCTCCTGGGGATCCCGCTCCGCAAGCTCGCGCAGACGGTCACCCCGAACGCGCTCGTGCGGAACACGGTCGCCCTGGGCGCGGCGGTCCGCCTCTACGACGTGGACTTCCGCCACCTCGAGTCCGCGTTCAAGGACATCTGGGGCGACAAGAAGCCCGAGATCGTCGAGCAGAACGTCCGCGCCGCGAGGCTCGGCGCGGGCGAGGTCGAGAAGGCGGGCGGCTCGCTCCACCTCCCGATCGCGTTCTCCCACGAGCCGCGGTACCTGATGACCGGGAACGAGGCCGTGGCCCTCGGCGCCCTGGCCGCGGGCGTCCGCTTCCACGCGCAGTATCCCATGACGCCGGCGTCGTCGATCCTGCACTGGATGGCCCAGCACGGGCCCGCGCACGGCGTCGTCGTGAAGCAGGTCGAGGACGAGCTCGCGGCGATGAACATGGCCGTGGGGGCGGGCCACGCGGGCGTGCGGAGCATGGTGGCCACCTCGGGCGGCGGCTTCTCTCTGATGGTCGAGGCGATCGGCCAGGCCGGGATGACGGAGACCCCGCTCGTGGCGGTCCTCGTCCAGCGCGGCGGACCTTCGACCGGCCTCCCGACGAAGACGGAGCAGGGGGACCTCAACCTCGCCCTCGGCGCGGGCCAGGGCGACTGGCCGCGGGGCATCCTCGCGCCACGGCACACGCAGGAGTGCTTCGACCTCACCGTGAAGGCGTTCAACCTCGCGGAGGTCTACCAGACCCCCATCCTCGTGATGTCCGATCTCTACCTCGGGGAGGGGTTCCGCACGGTCGACAAGCTCGACTTCAACGTGCCCATCGTGCGCGGCATGACGGCCGCGGACGGCGGCGTTGCGGAGGGCCGCTACAAGCGCTACGCCTACACGGACTCCGGCGTCAGCCCGCGCGCCTTCCCCGGCATGAAGGGATACCAGTACACCGCCGCGACGGACGAGCACATGGAGAACGGGGACCTCGTCTCGGACATCCTCGCCGGCCTACCGGAGTTCGTGGAGGAGCGGCGGAAGATGCACGACAAGCGCATGCGCAAGCTCGAGGGGCTGAGGAAGGACATGCCCCCGCCGGAGCTGTGGGGCTCGCCGAACGCGGACCTCACGCTGATCCACTGGGGTTCGACCTGGGGCCCCGCCCACGAGGCCATCCTCCAGGTCGAGGAGCGGGAGGGCCTCCACGCGAACTCCCTGGAGTTCCCGACCCTCTACCCGTTCCAGGCGGACGAGACCCTGCGCATCCTGAAGGGCGTCAAGCGGACCCTGTCCATCGAGGCGAACTACACGGGCCAGTTCGCCCGGCTGCTCCGCGCGGAGACGGGCTACAAGCCCAACTTCTCCTTCCACAAGTACGACGGGGAGCCGTTCACGTCCCGCGAGATCGCGAACCAGATCCTCGAGGCGGTCGCATGAAGCTCGAGTTCGAACTGGAGACCTACAAGTCCGAGATCAAGCCGACCTGGTGCCCGGGCTGCGGGGACTACGCCGTCCTCAACGCCCTGCAGCACGCGCTCACGGAGCTGCAGCTCGAGCCCTGGAACGTCCTCATCGTCTCCGGGATCGGCTGCTCGAGCAACCTTCCGCATTTCCTGTCGACGTACGGCTTCCACGCGATCCACGGGCGCGCGGTCGCGGTGGCCGAGGGCGCGAAGCTCGCGAACCCCGACCTGCACGTGATCATCACGGGCGGGGACGGGGACGGCTACGGGATCGGCGTGGGCCACTTCATCCACGCGATGCGACGCAACCTCGACGTCACGTACATCGTGATGAACAACGAGATCTACGGGCTGACGACAGGGCAGGCCAGCCCGACCTCGGAGATGGGCATGAAGACGAAGTCCACGCCCATCGTCGGCGTGATCGAGAACCCGATCGACCCCATCGCCCTCGCCCTGTCAACCGGCGCGACGTACGTGGCGCGCGCCTTCAGCGGCGACGTGAAGCAGATGTCCGAGCTCGTGGCCAAAGGCATCGAGCACCACGGATTCTCCCT
>Ga0153916_10001564_pt1 | contig 16519 bp, 16 predicted proteins | sample Opewatmetagenome_FD_109642 | JGI IMG/M metagenome (GOLD analysis project Ga0153916, IMG submission 109642) | Freshwater wetland microbial communities from Ohio, USA - Open water 3 Core 3 Depth 4 metaG | ecosystem: Environmental > Aquatic > Freshwater > Wetlands | place: USA: Ohio, Lake Erie...
TGCCTGGCTGGCAAAGGCGGCTGCGTTATCTCCGTTCACCAGCCAGTTATTGAGCATAGCCAGGGGAAGGCCACCCGGCTCTGCTGGCTGCAACACCGAGGCGTAACCATAGACGTGGACGGTTTCCCCGGCAGGATAGCCCCGCTGCCAGGTCTGTAGCATCCACGGGGTGTCAGGATCGCTGATGCCGTAGCGCAGCCGGTCCTTCGCCTCCCCAGACAGGAACGCCTGCCAGGCCTGCTCCGCGGAGAGGATGGGATACTGCCCGGCGGGTCCAGCGCGCATCGGGAAGTAGTTGACCTGGCTGACATCCCCTTTGGCATCCAGCGTAACCTCCAGGTCATGCCCGGGCCCTCGGCCGACGCCAAAGACCACCGGGCGGCCTTCCAGCGTGCGGGTGAAACTCACGCTGTTGGATTGGTGCGGCAATCTCCCGGCGAGCAGAGTATCCTCGAACAGGCCAGAATCTTTCAGGAAGCGAGTGGCTGTCTCAACGATCTGGTCGCTCGGCAGCGCCGGGCCATGATTGGATAGTACCTCGCTGTTATTGGCTACATAGAGGAATACCTCTGCCGAATCATAGGGGATGGTGAGCATGCGGAAGCCATCCGTAACGACGTATACCGGCTGCGTTCCCTCGCCGGGACGCTGGTAGATGGGCGCGTTCAATCCCAGCGTGGCTGCCAACTGGCTAATTCTCTCCAGGCTGACCGGATCAGGGAGCTGTTGCACGTAAAGGGTCACCTGCTCCGAGGCGGCTGGCAGCTCGGTGTCCAACGCAAACTGCACGTTGGGGAAAAGCGCGTTGGACTGGCCCAGCGATGCCGAAGAGGTGCTGGTCGGCGCCAGAGTCGCGACCGGGGTTGGCTGCTGGGTGGCTGGGGGCGGCGTCAACCCCTGGGGGGTGCCTGCAATGCCGCTGGTAGCTGGCGGCCGCGGCAGCAGGAAGCGGATGCTCCAGCCGATCGACAAGACGAAGAGCGCTGCTAACGCCGTCCAGGCCGCAGTGCGGTAGATGCTTCTAAACATGGATTGCCTCCTGAGTCGCATGGAAATTCTTCCCAGTGCGGCAGAGGTGGCTTTTTCGTCTGCCCCCAGCTCGGGGTAGCGGATTCGCAGTTTACGCCGCAGCTCGGCCTCCAGCGCCGGAAGCCCAGCCGCGTAAGCCCGGCAGGTGGTGCAGGCAGCCAGGTGCTCGTCGAGAGCGCTTTGCTCGGCAAGGCTTAGCTTGCCGCTGGCGCTCATATCGATCAACCGCATCGCCTCATGGTGTTCCATCAGACACCTCCGCATGGGAAGTCGAGCTGTCCAACAGCACCTTCAGCCTTTGGCGAGCATAATGCAGCCGGGAGTACACTGTACCTTCGCTCGTCCCCAGCACGGCGGCAATCTCGGAAGTCGTCAGATCGTGGACATAGCGCAAGATCACAGCCAGGCGATGTTTTTCATCGAGCGAATCAACCGCCTGCCAGACATACAGATCGGCCTCGTTCTGCAGGGTCGCTTTCTCCGGACCGAGCTCATACGCCGTAACCAGATGCAGCCCCTCCAGGACCGATTGGAGCTTTTGGCGGATCCTGCGTTTGCGCAGCCGGCCGCGGCAGATATTCACGGCAATGGAGGCCAGCCAGGTCTTGGGGCTGGCCTGTCCGCGATAGCTCTCGCTGGCGCGGCTGGCAGCGATAAAGGTCTCCTGCGCCGCGTCATCGGCTTCATGCAGATCGTCCAGGATGGAGTAGGCCAGCCGCCGGATATAGGGATAGCAAGCCAGCACCAGGGATTCAATATCCTGGATCGGAGTATAGCAGGGTTGGGACACAGGCTGGCTGCTCAGCGCTGTGGGGGTTGGCAATGGTGCTTCGTGGTTGGACATCTTGAAGATTAGACGCGCCTCGAGGCAGATTCCTTCAAATTATAAGTGCAAAACCTCTAACATCGCCTCGTGCAAGTGTCCGTTGCTGGCCAGGATATTTCGCTGGTATAGATTGAATGGCGCCCCCGACGTCAGTGAGATCTTTCCTCCTGCTTCTTTCACCATCAAAGCGCCAGCCGCCATATCCCACGCTTGCACATCCAACTCCCAGTATCCGTCTAAACGTCCGGCAGCAACATGGCATAAATCTAAGGCAGCCGAGCCATCGCAGCGTACCGACATTGTCCGCTGGATAAACCGCGTCCATTCCTCACAGTTATTGGCAGGATTCGACCAGACATCATAAGGGAAGCCAGACGCCAACAGAGCCTTCCCTAATTCCTGCGTTTGTGTGACATGGATCGGCTCGCCATTCAACGTCGCCCCACCGCCCTTCTCCGCCACGAACAATTCGTCCAGTAAAGGGTTATAAACCACTCCTGCGACCACTTCGGCGTTTTTTTCCAGCGCGATGGAAACCGCGAAGAGGGGGTAGTCCCTGGCATAGTTGGTTGTCCCATCCAAAGGGTCAATAATCCAGATGGGTCCCTCGGAGCGGATGGCTTTGCTGCTTTCCTCCCCCAGGAGGTCATAATCCGGGAATTCATGCTTGAGCATCTCGAAGATCAAGCGCTGGGATTCTCGGTCCGCTTCGGTGACGATATCGATGACCCCTTTGTAAAATACCTGGTGCGGTTGCGAGAAGTTTTCGCGCAGTATCTGCCCGGCATTACGCGCGGCACGAACGGCAATATCTATTTCGTGTCTAATCACCCATCCCCCTTTTTCTGACAAAGAGCGTCAGACCTTCGGCCCTCCTTCCCTTGCAGGAAAGGGGGGAAAGATGCCGAAAATTGGGCGTACGCAGGGGGTTATGCCCCCCTGCGTACGCCCAATTTTCGTCTCTTCTCCCCTCCCCCCGATAAGGGGGAGGGGTAGGGGGTGGGGGTGTGAGTAGATGCTTTAGTTCTGATGTCATCCGAGTTTTTTGAATTCTCTAACCTTTAATAGCGCCGCCGCCCAGGCCGCGCAGCAGGAAGCGCTGCACAAAGAAAGACAGGATGATCATGGGGACGATCGCCAGGATGATCGCTGCAGACATCTGCCCCATTTCGACGCCGCGGAAAGTCCAGTAACCGGCAATGCCCACAGGCAGCGTCCTTTGGTCGCCTGACGTTAACAACAGGGCGTAGAACATGTCGTTCCAGGAAAGCACAAAGGCGAACAGGCCTGCCGCCCCCAGGCCTGGACGTACAGCGGGGAGCACGATCTTGAACAAGGCTTGCCAGTCATTGCAGCCATCCACTCTGGCTGCTTCCTCCAGCTCGCGTGGCACGTCGTCAAAAAAGCCGATCAGGAACCATGTAACCAACGGCAAGATATAGGTCAGGTGGGAGATCACCGCTGCCCAGATCGAGCCGATCAGCTTCGTGTGATACACGATCAGGAATAACGGCACGATCAGGACAGACGGGGGCAGCATCTGTGCCAGCAGCACTAAGAAGCGGGCTGGGTTGCCCCCCACGTTGAAACGCGAGAACGCGAAGGCTGCCAGCGAACCGGCTGCAAGCGAGATGCCCACGGTCACCAAACCGACGATCAGGCTGTTCAACGCCTGGCGAGGGATGCCGGCGCTCACCACCGCTTGCCAGCTCACCAAGGTGGGTGTGAAATTAAAGTCGAGGGGATGATTAATCGCCGCTTCATTCTTGAAAGACGCCAGGAGCGTCCAGAAATACGGAAAGAAGACAATCAATAACGCCACGATCAGGATGATCGACGTGATCACAGACATGATTCTCTTCCGGATCACGTAGCTCATCTCGATTGCGCCTCCCCGCGCAGCACATAGAACAAGGCTATAACCATGATCGTGATCACCACGATCAAGGTGTAAGACATGGCAGAGGCTTCCCCTGCGCGGAAGTAGATGAAACCTACCCGGTAAATATTGTATTGGATCGTTTCGGTTGCATCACCCGGCCCGCCACGGGTAATAGCATAAACATATTCGTAGACCTTAAAGGCATCCAGCATGCGGATCACAGTAGCAGCCAGAATGATCGGCCGCATCAACGGCAAGGTGATGTAGCGGACCATTTTCCAGCCTTCAGCGCCATCTACCCGGGCGGCTTCGAAAGGCTCCTCCGGCAGCGATTCCAGCCCCGCCAGCAGGAGGAGCAGCATGAACGGTGTCCACTGCCACACGTCGATCAACGCAATGCTGAAGAGCGCCTGCCGGGGACCGAACCAATCGACCTGTATACCGATGGATTTCAGCGCGATGGGGATGACGCCCAATTGGGAGTTCAATAGGAAGCGGAACATTAACCCGACCGCAATGGGGGTGATGAACATGGGCGACAACAGCGTAGAGCGGAAGAAGCCGCGCAGGAATGTGGCCTTATTATGTAAGAGGAGCGCCAGGCAAAAACCAAGCACTACCTCCAAGGCAACCGCGACGATCACGAAAACAATCGTATTGCGCATGGCTGTCCAGTAGGATTTGTTGCTGAACAGCGTGATGTAATTTTCTACGCCAATAAACTTTTGTTGTCCGATCTTGGTGAACTGATAATCTTGCAGTGAGAGGAGGAAAGAATAAGCCAGTGGAAAGATCATGACCCCTACCAGGATCACGACCATCGGGATCAATAACTGGTACTTAAAAGGGATATGCAGGCGGCTCAAAAGAGTTCCTCGTCTCGATAAAAGAGCTTCTCCCCACCCCCTGCCTGGCTAGCAGGGGGTGGGGACATGAGTGGTTACAGTCTACGTTTAGAACGGGTCTAAAGCTCCTTATTTACTGTTGATCTCGTTGATCTTATCATCCATGGCTTTCAGCGCTTCGTCAACCGTCATTTCGCCCGCCACTGCGCTGTTCAAAAAGGTACCGGCTTCGTTGCTGATTTCGTCAGCGTGCACGCCGCGCGCCAGGGGTTCGCAGTTGCTCAAAATCTCAAGGACGGTTTTATAGTAGCTTTCACCATAACCCTTCTGCCAGACCTCAGTGTCGCTCATCACGCTGGCGCGCACCGGGGCGCCGCCCATGATCACGCGCTGTTTATCGATCGCTGGCGAAGTGAGCCAGGAGATATACTTCCATGCCGCGTCCTTGTTGGCTGAGTTCTTCGGGATCGCCCAATACCAGGCGCCCAACACCGCTTTGCCACCCGGAATGGGATAGAGCTGGAACTTGCCCGCCAGATCGCCAGACTGTCCGCCCGGTTTGTTCAGGGTGGGCAGCATCCAGTTGTAGGAGATCATGGTGGCCGATTCGCCGCTCGCCATGGAGCGCAAAGCGTCGTCGAAGCCCCAGTTCAGCGAGTTCTCCGGGGCAGCGGTCTTATACATGTCGATGTACTTCTCCAGAGCTTTCTTGGCAGCCTCACTGTTGGCAGTCGCCTTTCCTGAGGCATCCATCAAATCGCCGCCTTCAGCATACAGCCAGTTCTTCCACTCTTCCAGGATTTTATAGCCGCGCTGCGGCTGCATGGCTGCTCCGTCGATCCCATTCTCCTTGAAGAACTTACCGATCTCCAGGTATTCGTCCAGTGTCTTGGGCGCAGCCAACGCCCGGTTATATTTCGCCTGGAATTTAGCCTGCATGTCCGCGTTATCGAACAGGTCCTGCCGGACGATCAAGCCGAGGGCATAGTTATAGTATGGGACAGCGGTGATCTTTCCATCGTGGGTGGTCAGCTCGCGCACCGGCCCAACAAAGTCCTCAAAATTATAATCCGGCGTGTTGGCGATGTAATCGTTCAGCTCGGTCAAGAAGCCCGCCGCGGGGAACTCATCCATCCAGGGGTTGTCGACGATGATGATGTCGTAAGACCCTGTAGGCGCCAGGAAGGAGGTCAAGATCTTATCGCGCATGGCATCATAGGGCATGGCGTCGAAAACGATCTTGATATTCGGGTTCTCGCTCTCGAATTGCTTGGTGAGCTCGGCCACGATATCGTAGTCGGGGACTTGTTCTATGATGACAGTCAATTTGACCTGTTCTGCAGCAGGGGGTGGAGCTTCGGTTGCAGCAGGCGCTTCTGCCTGGGTCGCTTCCTGTTGTGCGGGTGCCGCGGTGGGAGTCGCTCCGCCACCGCAGGCCGCCAACAGCAGCGCCAACACCAGCAGGAAATGGATGGTGAAGATGGTCTTCGTTTTCATTCTTCTCTCCTTTTCAAATATATGAGGTCATGGTTTGAAACGGTCAAGGCCAGGACCTGGCGGCGTTAATCCATAAAGGCGCCGCCATTGACGTTGATCGCTTCGCCGGTGATGAAATCCGCATCGGCAGAGGCGAGGAACAGCACCATTTTCGCGATGTCTTGCGGATACTCCAACCGCCCGAGCGGCGTGTCGTCGATATAAGACTGCTTGACCGCCTCAGGTGTCATTTTGCGCAGCCTGGCTTCCCACACCAACTCGCGCTCCTGCATGGGCGTGGCGACGTAGCCAGGGCAAACCGCGTTGACCGTGATGGCATAGGGGGCCAGCTCTTTGGCCATAGCCTGGGTCAGCCCAATCACCCCAAACTTGGTGTAGACATAGTGAGCCAGGAAGAGAGCGTTGCCGCCGCGCTTGCCAGCCATGGAAGCGATGTTGACGATCTTACCGCCATGCCCTTGCTGGATCATGGCGCCGGCCACCGCCTGTGAGCAGAAGAAGACACCGCTTCCGTTGACTTCTTGCATGTAATCCCAATCCCGCTCAGTCAATTCCATGAACGGCTTCATGGTGGACACGCCGGCATTATTGACCCAGATATCGATCTTGCCAAAGCGTTCAGCGATCTCTTTCACAACTTTCTTGATCTCGGCCCGATCGGTAACATCCAACCTCCAGGCTTCGGCCTCGCCGCCGCCTTTACGGATGCCCTGCGCGACTTGCTTTGCAATCTCTCCGTCGATGTCGGTTACAGCCACGGTAGCTCCCTCAGCTGCCAGGGTTTCGGCGATACTTTTGCCCATGCCCATGGCGGCTCCCGTTACGCCAGCCACTTTTTCTTTCAATCGCATAAGATCCTCCTGTTTTAGAAATTAGGTTCAATGCCTGGTTTGAGCTGGCTGGTAATGCTCGCCAGCCGCGGGAATTTATCCTTTAGCACCTCGTAAAGCTCACGGTAAAGGGCAAACAATTTCTCATAATGAGCGTGATTCACCAGGTTCGGCTCGGTGATGGTCGAGATTTTGATGTAGCGTTCTATTTCTTCCCAACGGGTGAAAGCGCCCACCCCCATTCCCGCGCAGAAAGCTGCTCCTAGCGATGAACCGGGGTGATCCGCCACTTGTTCAAGGCGGATACCCAGCACGTCGGCAGTGACCTGCTTCCAGAGTTTCGATCGTGCACCACCGTTGGCACAGCGGGCATGTGTGGGAAGCATGCCATGCTCGGCCAGCACCTTCAGATGATGTAAGAAGCCATAAGAGATGCCTTCCAGCACAGCCCGATATACATGCGCATGAGTATGAGAAAGGGTTAATCCCACCAGAGTTCCGCGCGCCTGCGGATCTTGAATAGGCGTCTTTTCACCAAGAAAATAGGGTAGCAAGATCAACCCATCGGAGCCAGCAGGTATAGCTTCGGCAGCCGCGTCGAGATCGGCATAGCTGGCGCCCGGGGTAAATTGGTTGCGGAACCACTTGATCAAGCTTCCACTGGAGGCCATACAACCGCTGGCAATATACTTGCCTGGGATGTCATGGTAATCCAGGAACAGTCGTTCATCGACCAGGATATCATCCATGCTGATCATGATGTCGCCTGCCCCACCCAACTTGACCAACACATCACCCTGATTCTTTAAGCCAGAGGAGAATGACGAAGCAATGTGGTCTGCGCTGCCTGCCACAACCGGGGTGCCGGCCTTTAGCCCGGTGAAAGCAGCGGCCTCTTTCGTGACCTGCCCGACAATTTCGGAAGGCCAGTGCACGCTCGCCAGCAGACTGCGGTGGATGGTGGAGAGTTTGAGGATTTCGTCGTCCCAATCCTCTTTGTAGAGATCGAAATAGCCGCTTTCCAGCGCCCAATTGCGTTCAAGATAAAAGGCACCCGTCAGGCGATGGGTGATGAACTCGTAAGACCCCATCAGGTGAACCGCGTTCTCCAGCACGTGCGGCTCGTGGCGACGCAGCCAGAGGATCTTCGTGCCGATCGTCTGCTGTGTGATCGCGCTGCCTGTGCGCCGGAGGATATCGGTGGAATCGGTTTTGCTACGTAGATAAGCGATCTCCTCCACCGCCCGGGCGTCATTTTGTTGGATAGAGTTACGCAGCACGCTGCCATATTTGTCAAGCAGGACTATGGTCGGCACCATTCCACTCGCCCCGATTGCGCCTACCTGAGATGGGCTGATACGGGCTTGCCGGATACATTCTGGCACGCCCTTACAAACGTTCTCCCACCATTGGTTGGCGTCCTCCTCAGCCCAGCCAGCGTATGGCGACAACAGAGTGGAGGGCATCTCCACAGAAGCCACTACGTGACCATCCAGATCGATCAGGATGATCTTGGTGGCTGTTGTTCCAATGTCGATTCCCATCAGGTACATGGCTTATCCTGATCGCACGTCTTTAACAGCATCCATGAATGCGCGCAGGCGGTTTTCATCTACAGGGTTCCACGTGTAACCATCTACTTTGAGGCTGGAACCCACGATCACGCCATCCACAACCGTCAGGAATTTTTGAATATTTTCGGCATTTCCGCCGGTATTGAGCACGACGGGCACCATATCGCCAACCGCTTCCTTGACTTCCTTCAAGGTATCCAGTTTGGGTTCCATGCCGGCGGTCATCCCGGATACCAGGATCGCATCAGCCAGAGAAGAAACGACAGCACTCTTCGCCCGTTCTCCTACAGAGCGTACCCCCAGGAATGAGGCAAACTCGGGTGTCACATTGAAGAACATCTTGATGTGGTCTGCCCCAATACTGTGGCGGTAACGGAGTAATCCAGCCGCGTCAGTGCTCCATAATTCCATGTCGCTTTCATAGACGCCTGTGAAGACTCCGCGCACAAAGGAAGCCCCAGTTGCCATTCCCACTGCCAGGGGCAGCCTGGGATCCCATAGAAAATCGACCCCAAAGGGGCGGTCGCGCGGGGCAAGCTCCGTGATCACGCGCGCCATCACTGCCGCTGCCTCAAGACCTGCCTGCAAGGCATAGGGCCGGTCTCCTTCATTGCAGAAGAGGATCCCGTCGACACCCCCTTCCAATAGTTTATGCAGATCTTCTTTCATGGCTTCCAGCATGCCATCGATGCCTAGTTGGGCGTCATAAAGTGGGGTGCCCGGCAAGGGCGGGAAATGCGCCATTGCGATGACCGGTTTTTCATTGCCAAACAATTCTCTTAGCAGGCGTTTGTTCATAAGGTTCTTCCTCACAAATAGGGTTTACGATCTAAAAGCCGATTCATTCAGCTACAATCACGTGAATGTGCGCTTTTTCAAAGGCTTCAGACAAAGCCAGTGGCGGAGGCTGGTCGGTCACCAGGATATCTATCCAATTCAATGGAGCGATCTCCACCGTGGCAATACGGTCAAACTTACTGAAGTCGGCTACAGCAATGACTTGCTTGGCAGTCTTGAGCATCGCCTGTTTGACCAGCGTATCGTCCCAGTTGTATTCGGTTAAACCGGCCTCGGCGTCGATGCCCCCGACGCCTAAAAAAAGCCGGTCAACATGGAACATTTCAAGAGCGCGCTGAGAAAGTTCACCAATCATGGAAGTTTCGCCGAAGCGAACAATACCGCCCGGGACGATCAAGCGAATATCCGGGTGATTGGCAAGGACCGTGGCGATCAACAGGCTGGGTGTGATGATGGTCAAATTCCGCCTGCCGGTCAGGCAGCGTGCCAGCTCATAGGTCGTGGAGCCGACATCCAAAGCGATAAAATCGCCTTCCATGACCAGCTCGGCAGCACGTTGAGCGATGCGTCGCTTTTCTTCAATGTGTACTGTATTTCGTAAAGCCAGCGTGGGCTCATAACTTCGACCGCGTACGCTGATTCCCCCACCATGCACTCGCTTGACCAACCCTTCACGCTCCAGTTGGCTCAGGTCGCGGCGGATCGTCATTTCAGTAACATGGAGCAGCTTCGCCAGTTCCGTTACTCTGACGGTGCCCTGCACTTCGACAGCGGATATGATTGTCCTACGTCGATGAACTAAATCCACGATGTTTGTTTTATTTTCGAATTATAACAAAATTTGTTCGTTTGTATTCGAATTATAGCCGATTTGTGTTTGCATGTCAATTAACCTGGGCAGAACTGGCCTCTTGACAAGTAACGATCTTTGCATATAATTTGTACTAACTTTCTCATAAATATCCATGATTAGGACAATCTTTTCCGTGAACACTTGCATGTGTCTGGGGCGGGGTAGGTAACCACCGCCTCGTCTCCCTAACCCCGGTACCCCCGGCAGCCAGCAGATTGACGACAGGTGGTTGCGACCCCGCATACGCAGCAGGTCTTGCGTGGCAGCGTGTCCGCCGCCTGTTTTGTTTTCTGTTGGCTGTTGCTTATTAAGGGAGTAGAGAATCGAGATTTGAGAGTAGTTTCGGATTGTTGATTGCAGAGTGATGATTGAGGATTGCATCTTACTAAGACTGTCTTGCTGACTCTCAACTCCGTTGTTTCGATATTTGACCGATTTACTGACCTACTGACTTACTCACTTTTGGAGTAAATAATGTCTACCCAGATCGCCCTTACTGGTACAAAGATCACCACCCCTTCTGCCCTGCCCGGGATAGAGTCCGTGGTGGGCAACACGCCATTGCTGCCTCTGCGCCGCGTCACGGCGGGGCTCAGCCCGCGCCTGCAGGTGCTCTTCAAAGCCGAGTGGTTCAACCCTAGCGGCTCGATCAAAGACCGCCCGGCGCTCCACATCCTGCGCCATGCTTTGGCGGAGGGGCTGTTGGAACCTGGTAAGCGCCTGCTCGATTCCACCTCCGGCAACATGGGCATCGCTTATGCCACCTTTGGGGCGGCCCTGGGCGTGCCGGTCACCCTGGCGTTGCCCGCCAACGCCAGTCCAGAGCGAGCTGCTATCTTGCGCGCACTAGGGGTCGATCTGATCCTCACCGACCCGTTGGAGGGTGCGGACGGCGCCATCCGCACAGCCCGCCAGCTCGCCGCAGCGCAACCCGAGCGCTATTATTACGCCAACCAGTACGATAATCCGGCTAACTGGCAGGCGCACTACCTGACTACCGGCCCGGAGATCGTCCAGCAGAGCGGCGGTCAGATTACCCATTTCGTGGCCGGCCTGGGTACCTCGGGCACACTCACCGGTGTTGGGCGCTTCCTGCGCCAGTACAACCCGGAGGTCCGCCTCATCGCAGTCCAGCCAGATGCCTCCTTCCATGGACTGGAAGGCCTCAAGCACATGGCCTCCGCCATCCAGCCGGGTATCTACGACCCTTCCCTGTCTGACCGCACCCTGCAGATCTCTACCGAGGCAGCTTATAGCATGGTGCGCCGCCTGGCGCGGGAGGAAGGCCTGTTCGTAGGCATCTCCTCGGGGGCAGCGGTGCTGGCCGCGCTGCAAGTAGCCTCTGAGCTGGAGGAAGGTGTGATCGTTACCGTCTTCCCCGATGCAGGCTATAAATATTTGAGTGATACGGCCCTCTGGGTTGAAGGTTGAAAGTTGCTTGAAATTGCGAACGAGATCCTGAACCAGATACGCGCTCACGGAGAAAGTGCCTACCCCGAAGAGGGGGCGGGCTTCTTGCTGGGCAGCACCGACGAGGAACAGCGCCAGGTGATAGCCATCCTTGGGCTGAGCAACGCTCGTGAGGACGTTGCCCGGCATAACCGCTACCTGCTGACCCCGCAGGATTACCTGCGCGGCGAGCAAGAAGGCGAGCGCCTGGGGTTGGACGTATTGGGCGTGTTTCATTCTCACCCCGACCACCCCAACCAACCCTCCGAGTACGACCGCGAGTGGGCCATGCCCTGGTTTTCTTACCTGATCACCAGCGTGCAGGCAGGCCGCGCCGGCGAAAGCCGCGCCTGGAGACTGGCGGAGGATCGGACGGCATTTGTCGAAGAAAAGATTATCGTAAATCGAGAGACGAGAGGGGAGAATCGAGATCAGTAGGATTGCTGCTCTACGACTCTCTATTCTCCATTCTCTAATCTCTACATCCAAAAGGAGTTAAACCATGTCTCTCTACTTTGTTCGTCACCAGCATAGCGCCGAAACCTGCCCGGCAAAGGACCCGCAGATGGGCGCCATGTTGCTCTCTCACCTCAGCCCGCTGAACGCCCGCAAGTTCGGCGTGAACCTGATCGGCGATGCAGTCCTGGATGGCCAGCACACATTGGTGGTCATCGCTGAAGCTGACAGCTCATCCAATGTAGAAACCTTTATGCAACCGTTCAAGATGGCTGGCCCGGTTGAGATCACGCCCGCTTCTACCTGCGAAGTCGTGGTCGAGCGCATGGGCTGCTGACCTTAGAAGGGGGGAACAACCGATGAAGATCGCTAACGATGTCACCGAGCTGGTCGGCAACACGCCCCTGGTACGCATCCGCCGCCTGAGCGAAGGCGCCCAGGCGGAGATCGTCGCCAAGCTCGAATTCTACAATCCTGCCCACTCCGTGAAAGACCGCATCGGGGTGTCCATGATCGATGCCGCCGAGCAGGCCGGCCAGATCGGCCCGGATACCATCATCCTGGAACCCACCAGCGGCAACACCGGCATTGCCCTGGCTTTTGTCTGTGCTGCCCGCGGCTACAAGTGCACCCTGACCATGCCCGAGACGATGAGCGTGGAGCGCCGCATGCTGTTGCGCGCCTACGGGGCGGAGCTGGTGCTCACCCCAGGCAGCGAGGGCATGGTGGGAGCAGTGCGCAAAGCCGAGGAAATGGCCGCCGCCGACCCGCGCTACCTCATCCCACAGCAATTCAAGAACCCAGCCAACCCCGAGATCCACCGCCGTGCCACCGCCGAGGAGATCTGGCGGGATACCGACGGCAAAGCCGATATCCTGGTAGCCGGCGTGGGCACGGGGGGTACCATCACCGGCGTGGGCGAAGCCCTCAAACCGCGCAAGCCCTCTTTCCGTTGCGTGGCTGTGGAGCCCGACGCCTCGCCTGTGCTCTCCGGCGGCCCGAAAGGACCACATGTGATCCAGGGTATCGGCGCCGGCTTTGTGCCGGATGTGCTCAACACCAGCATCTACGATGAGATCGTGCGCGTGAAAAACGAGGACGCCTTGGAGACCGCCCGCCGTATGGCCCGCGAGGAGGGTTTGCTGGTGGGCATCTCCTCCGGGGCAGCGATGTGGGCGGCTCTGCAAGTGGCGCGTCGCCCGGAGAACGAGGGCAAGCTGATCGTGGTGATCATCCCTTCCTTCGGCGAGCGCTACCTGAGCACGCCGCTGTTCGCAGAATTAGCAGGGTGAACTATGTGGAAGACTTTCCGGCGGGATATCGCATCCGTCTTTGAGCGCGACCCGGCAGCGCGCAGCACGCTGGAAATCCTGGCATGCTATCCCGGGCTGCACGCAGTTTGGGGCCATCGCCTGTCACACTGGCTGTGGACACATCACCTACGCTTGCTGGCACGCTGGGTTTCGCAGCTGGCCCGCGGCCTGACCGGCATCGAGATCCATCCTGGCGCGGTCATCGGCTCAGGCCTCTTCATCGACCACGGTATGGGAGTGGTCATCGGCGAGACGTCTGAGGTCGGCGCAGACGTGACCCTGTACCACGGAGTTACCCTGGGTGGTACCAGCCTCTCCAAGGGCAAGCGCCACCCCACCATTGGCGACCGGGTCGTCATCGGCGCGGGGGCCAAGGTGCTGGGCGCCATCACCATCGGCGAGGACAGCCGCATTGGCGCCAACGCGGTTGTGGTCAAGTCGGCGCCACCCAACTCGGTGATCGTGGGCGTGCCCGGGCAAGTGATTGCCCGCAGCCGGCCGCACCTGGCCAGCGATGCCCCCGACCTCAATCACACTGCACTTCCAGACCTGATTGGTGTATCATTATCCACGTTGATGGTGCGCGTCGACGCTTTGGAGACGCGCATTAATGGTCACGAAAACGGTCATACAGAGACGGTGCCGCACATCCATGCCCCCGAGGCCGGGCAATGGCGCGGCGAGGACTTTTCAATTTGAACGGGGCTGTCCTAAAAGAACAAATTGACCCATAATGACCCGTATATGTAGGTCGGGTTTCCAAACCCGACCCCACAGGTGGCGGCTTAAAAAGCCGCCCTACCTCTTTTAGGACAGCCCCTCCTTGATCCTTTATTCCTCCACTACCTCAGCCCAGACGACTTCTGGGAAGGTCATCCTTTTCTCACCGCGGTCCATATGGATTACGTCCCCAACATTGAACTCGCAGGAGATCAGCTTGAGCGCCAAGGCGTCCTGCTGCTCCCTCTGGATGGCGCGCCTGAGATCTCTGTGTATAACGATCGAGATTCAAGATAAGCCGCCTCCTTACTCAATAACGATGAGATCGAATCGGGTACGATTATAATTACGGATGATATGAAACTTGAAAACACTACGTCACCGAAAGAATGGTATAAAAAGCCCACGATACCCCGTGCGCAGTGGGGCCAATGGCTGGCATTGGCTTTCCTGGCGCTCGCCATGCTCGTCACACGCCGGCTCGGATTGTCTCGTCTGGTCACCCCAGACGAACACTTGTGGCTCAACCGTTCTGCAAACTTTTATATGGGTCTCAGTAAGGGTGAGTTGTCCTGGACGCGCCAGAGCGTTCACCCCGGTGTGACCACGATGTGGGCTGGCGTAGCCGGTTTCATCGCCAGGTATCCCCAGTACCTCGCGAGCGGCCTGGACAACGCGAGACCGCAGGAGTTTGATGGCTACATAAGCGCGGTCAAGGAGGTCACCCCCCTGCAAATCCTCGTGGCGGGCCGGATTTTTTTAATCCTGGGCCATACGCTGGTCCTGTTGATCAGTTTTTTGTATGCCTGCTCGCTGGTGGGGTTTTCAGCCGCATTTTTAGGCTTTTTACTGATTGTCTTCGATCCGTTTCACCTGGCCTTGACGCGCCTGTTGCATGTGGATGGTATGCTGAGTAATTTGATGCTGCTTTCTCTGCTGGCTCTATTGAATTATGGTCAGAAGCAGCGCTCCCGGGATCTCGTCGTTTCAGCTACTGCGGCCGGGCTCGGATTGCTGACCAAATTACCCGCCATCCTGATGCTGCCGGTTGCAGGCCTGATGATCGTATTTACCTTTTGGAAGGAGGCGGATATTCAACAAGACCGATATCTATCCCGGCTACTGAAGCCGATCATACGGGCTTTCATTGCCTGGATCCTGGTCTTTGTACTCGTATTTATTGCCCTATGGCCAGCTATGTGGGTCATGCCTGTCCAAACGATCACATCCATGGTAAAGCTGGGCAGATCCCAGGTTGTCACCGAGCAAGGGAAGGAGCTCTTCTTCGATGGCGAGATTATCCCGTCCGGGGGATTCGGAATCAAGCAATGGTATTTCTACCCGCTCACCTATTTATGGCGCAGCACCCCAGTTGTGCTGGTTGGCCTGCTCCTGGTTGGGGCAGCCTTATTGAGGAAACATCCCCGGCTGAGCTCTCCACCAATCCGCTTAACGCTGTGGAGCCTGCTGCTTTTCATCGGCTTTTTTACATTTGTGATGAGCTTGAGCGCGAAAAAGTATGACCGTTATCTATTGCCTGTCTATGCCCCTCTCGACATGATCGCAGGCGTGGGTTGGTCATCCCTGGCAATGGCATTGGGCGGCAGGCGTTTCCCCACTTTTTTACGCTATACGCCGTATGCTATACCACTAGCGGCAATTGCCCTACAGGCTTCGCTTGCCCTGAACGCCTACCCGTATTACCTCTCTTATTACAACCCCTTGGTAGGAGGAAGCCGTCTGGCTCCGCAGGTTATGCAGATCGGCTGGGGCGAGGGCTTGGATCAGGCGGCTCAATATCTAAACAAAAAACCCGGCGCCAGAAATTTGAAGGCGATATCCTTCCTTACATCGGGGTGTTTCTCCTATTATTTTGAAGGGCGAGGGCGGGAAATGCCGTATATGACCGACCGCATCGAGGATGACGACGACTGGCAGAAGTTTATCGATTCAGACTATGCTGTCATCTATATTTCCCAATGGCAGCGAAATATATCGCCACCCATCCTTGAATATGTCACCCGTTTGAATCCAGAACATACCGTCTGGATCAACGGATTGGAATATGCGCGCATTTATAAGCTCCATTAAGAGATCCTCTCGCTTTCTCTGGATTGCCCTGGCCCTGCTTGCTAATCTCCTGGCTGGCATCTGTATGATCCGGGATGATGGCGAGTCGTATGTCGAGCAGATGCGCTACCGTTACGCCGAGCGCTCCCAGGCGGCTTACTCAGGAGGCGGGAGGTTCCTCAAGACGAGAGCAGAATAGCTAAGGTTAATTTTTCCAAGAAAGCGAACTGTCCTGCACGACCAGCCGTTCCGTTTCCCAATGGGATGGGAGCTGCCGGAGAGACGTATTCACAAGTCACATTCCCAGTAATTTCTTCTCAACCTCGAGGGTACCACGTAGCCCTTCTGTCAAAGGGCGAGGCTTATATCCGAGTACA
>Ga0153916_10001565_pt1 | contig 16513 bp, 10 predicted proteins | sample Opewatmetagenome_FD_109642 | JGI IMG/M metagenome (GOLD analysis project Ga0153916, IMG submission 109642) | Freshwater wetland microbial communities from Ohio, USA - Open water 3 Core 3 Depth 4 metaG | ecosystem: Environmental > Aquatic > Freshwater > Wetlands | place: USA: Ohio, Lake Erie...
AAACTCAGGGCAAGAAGCGCAACCGCTGCTACCCTTATCCCTTTTCTCAGTTCCCAAATCTTGAGGTGTTTCATCTCTGTCCTCCTCCGGCGATGTTTCCACTGAAAATATGGCGTTTTTAGGGAACCGAGTTGTCAAGAAGTCTTCAAGAGTTTGTTAAGATTTTGTGAGTGCTTGTCGCGCCCCTTGATCAAGGACGAGCGGTCGCCGGGCAATCGGATATCAGAGGGTTTTCATGATGCCCGCAGCCGGCTTTCCCCGGCTGAGAAGGTCGGCAATGATGCGCATGGGCCGCTCCGTGTGAGCGAAGAAGGCCTTGAGTCCCTCACAGAGCCAGCTCAGGCCCGGTTCACCGTCCGGCGTCACGAGCATTCTGTTCTTGGGACACTCGCCATGACAAATGAAAAGGAAAAGGCATTCCCGGCAGACGCGGGGCAAGGACTCCGCCTTGGCCCGGCCGAACCGGCGCTGTTTTTCCGAAGCGACAAGTTCGGCAAGCGGCGTCTCGGTGATATTGCCCAGCCGATAGTCCGGCTCGACGAAATGGTCGCAGGCGTAGAGGTCGCCGTTGTGCTCCAGGGCCAGAGCATCGCCGCACTCCCGCCGCAGCACGCACAGCGTCGACTCGCCGTAGATGTAGGAGGCAAGCACGCTGTCGAAAAAGGTGACGAACACCGTGCCGACATCCCGCCGCACCCACTCGTCGAATATCTCGATGAGGAAACGACCGTATTGGACCGGCTCGACGGTACGTTCCGTCAAGCGCCTCCCCTGCCGGCCGCCAGCCTCGTTCTCCTTTTCGACGATGGGGATGAGCTGGATGTAGCGCGCCCCGAGCTCGTCCCGGAAAAAGCGGTAGACATCGAGGGGATGCCGGCTGTTCGCCGCGTTGACCGTGCAGAGAAGGTTAAACTCGACCGCGTGCTCCTGCATCAGCCGGGCCGCCCGGACAAGCCGGTCGAAGGTGGATTTCCCGGCCTTGTCGCGGCGGTAAGCGTCGTGGAGATGGCGCGGGCCGTCGAGGCTGAGCCCGACCAGGAAATTGTTGTCGTGAAGGAAACGGCACCATTCCCTGTCAATCAAAAGGCCGTTCGTCTGGAGCGATTTGGAGATCCTCTGACCGGGACGGACGTGCTTCTTCTCGACCTCCACGGCCTTCCGGAAGAAATCGAGCCCCATGAGCGTCGGCTCCCCGCCCTGCCAGGTGATCGAGACCTCGGGTGTCCCGTGGGCCGCGATGGTCTGCCGGATGTAGCTCTCCATGACCCCGTCGGACATCCGCAAGCTCGACCCGGGGTAGAGGCCCTCTTTCTTCAGGTAAAAGCAGTAGTCACAGCGGCAGTTGCACTGCGCCCCAGCGGGCTTAGCCATGATGTGGAAAGCCATCACTTTTTGAGATCGGCCTCGACGAAACTGCGAGCGAGATTCTCGGAATCGCCGTACTGCCGCTGGAGACGGGTGAGTTCTTCCATGAGCTCGCTTCGGACCCCGGCATAGGCAGGGTCGGCATCGACGTTGTGCAGTTCCCTGGGATCTTTCTCGAGATCGTAGAGCTCCCAGGCTTCGATATCATAGTAGAAGCGGATGAGCTTATAGCGACCGGTGCGGATGCCGTAGTGGCGCTTGACCATGTGGACGGCCGGGAATTCGTAGTAGTGGTAATAAACGGACTGGGGCCACCCGGACACCGTCCGCCCCAGGAGAAGCGGGAGAAACGACCTCCCCTGCATGGCGGCGGGCTTTTTTGGTCCTGCGCAGTCGAGGAAGGTCGGGCCAAAATCCAGGTTCGTAACCATATCCCTGTTTACCGAGCCGGGTGGGATCGTCCCGGGCAGACGCATGACAAGCGGCATCCGCAGCGCCTCTTCGTACATGAAGCGTTTGTCGAACCAGCCGTGCTCGCCGAGGAAAAACCCCTGATCCGAGGTGTAAACGACCAGGGTATTCCGGGCGAGGCCGGTTCTGTCGAGGCCGTCGATAACCCGGCCCACACTTTCGTCAACGGCGGCGACACAGCCGAGATAGTCCTCGAGGTAGCGCTGATATTTCCAGCGAACGAGCGCATCTCCCGATAGCCCGGCCTTTTGGAAGGCCTCGCGCTTTGGGCCAAAGGCGGCCTCCCAAGCCCTTCTCTGGGCCTCGTCCAGCCGGTCCGGCGCCGGCCCGAGCTTGAGGTCGGATTCGAGCGTCATGTCGTCCCTTATGGTCATCTCCTGTTCGACCGCCGCCCGGGAACGCGTTGCGTAATCGTCGAACAGGGTCGGCGGCTCGGCAAATTCCACCTTGTCATAGAGCGTCATATATCTCTCGGCCGGCTGCCAGTTCCGGTGGGGGGCGTTGTGATGGAGCATCAGCAGGAAAGGCCGGGACGGATTTTGGCGGGCCTGCAAGAAATCCATGGCCAACTCAGTCAAGATATCCGTGACATATCCCGGGTGCCGTTTCAGCCTGCCCATTTCGATTAGGTCGGGGTTGTAGTATTCACCCTGGCCGGGCAAGATGTTCCAATAGTCGAAACCGGTCGGGTCGCTCTTGAGGTGCCATTTGCCCAGGAGGGCCGTCTCGTAGCCCGCCGCCTGGAGGACCTTGGGGAAGGTCTCCTGCGTCCCGTCGAAAACCAAGTCGTTGTCGCGGACCCCGTTGAGGTGGCTGTACTTTCCCGTGAGGATTCCCGCCCGGCTCGGAGCGCAGATTCCGTTGGTGCAAAAGCAGTTGTCAAAACGGACGCCTTCCCGGGCGAGCCGGTCGATGTGGGGCGTTTGGTTGAGGCGACTGCCATAACAGCTGATAGCCTGCGAGGCGTGGTCATCCGCCATAATAAAAACGATGTTGGGCCGGCGGACGGTTTTGCGGGCAGACGGGCCACATCGGCCGAGGGGGATGGCCAAAGAGGCAAGCCCGACGGTCTTGACGAAATCGCGCCGCTTCATCGGTTTCCTCTCCGGCTTATAGCACGGTGTGCCTAGAGCCTTGTTTTGAGCCACATCCTGAGCAGGCGGGTCGGCTTCAGCTTCCTCCTGGCCCGGGCCAGCTTGAGGTAGCTTTTCATCATCGTCTCCGGAACGTCGGGCTGCTCGGAGGATGGCTTGCGCACCAAGCTCAAGGATTTCGTCGGGCAGGCGGAGACACAGAGCCCGCAGCCGATGCAGCGTCTCAAATCGGCAGCTACCCGGCCGTCGTCCAGATGCAACGCCTCCATCTGGCAGCGGTCCAGACAAATTCCGCACCCATCGCACGATTCAGCACAGGCAGACACGCGGAAGGGGGACGAAATGATCTTGGCCGGCTCGGGATGCATCTTTATGGTCCGCAGGACTCCGCAGCAGCAGCCGCAGCAGCAACAGATGTTGGCGATTTTTTGAGAATTGCTCGGCTGTAAAACCAGCCCTGCCCTGTCCGCTTCCTTGAGGATACGGAGGGCTTCTTCCTGGTCGATCATGCGTCCGAGCCCGTTTTTCAGATAGTAGTCGGTCCCCGATCCGAAGACCAGGCAGGCTTCCTCTAATCTGTCACAGCCTTCTCCGGCCAGCTTCTTTTCCCGGCGGCAGATGCACGGCGCGACCAGAATCCTTCGATGTGACCGCACGAGCGCCTCGGCGCTTTCATATGACATAACCTTGTGTTCGACCGGAATGCTCTGGGCGACGGGAATGGTGCGCAGCTGGGGAGCTTTCTTCCAGGTTTCGACGTTGAGCAACCGAGGGATATATTCGGCCATGTCTTCGACGAGGCCCCGGTCAAGGGAGTTGACGTGGAATTCCCAGATGCCGACCACAAACTGCCAGGCCAAGTACCGGGGAGGGCCGTCCTTCGGTTGAATCCGGTAGATCAGGCCCTTCTTGGCCATTTCTTCCAGCCGCCGCGCCGTCTCCTCTTCCGGAAGGTGGATTCTTTTGGCCACATGGGCCGGCTCTTCCGGAAGAAGGGTCAACGCCAATGCCAACTCGGCTTCCTCCGGAGCAAAGAGACGGCGGAGGATGCGCAGTTCGACGCCGCTTTCGGTCGCGGGGAAGCCTCCCGGCATATCGTCGAGATGTTTGGCCAGCTTTTTATAAATATCATCCATCGGATCGGTATTCCTTTCGGGAGGAATGCAGAAATTTTAACGGCGGATGGCCCGCGGAGTCAAGGGCACACCTTCGAATCCGAAATGCCCTCAAGATTGACCCGAGCCAGGACAACTCTGATATAATATCGCCGCCCCGAGAGGATAAGCCATGAGAAAAACAAATACATATCTGCGCCTTGCCCTGATCGCCTCCCTCGTCGTGATCTTCGTCTGTCCGAATCTCCAGACCAGTTCACCGGCTTCTAGCGGAATTCGCGACAAGTGCACGACCGTCATCGTCGGCAAGAACGCGACCGCCGATGGCTCCGTCCTCCTCGGACATAACGAGGACTGGGGCGAATATCTCATGCCTCTCCGCTGGAATCCGCGGGAAAAGCACGAGCCGGGAGAGACTCTGAAGCTGCGAGACGGCCAGGCCATCCCTCAGGTCGGGCAAACATACGCCTTCATCTGGCCGGCGGCGGAATGCAACGGAATCAACGAGCTCCAGGTGGCCATGGCCGATGACACGGGGTCCTGCCGGAAGGAGCTGTTCCAGAACGAACGGGGGGTCGATATTCAGGAGTTCGTCACCCTGGCGCTCCAACGGTCCCGGACCGCCAGGGAAGCCGTCCTGACTATGGGCGGCCTGATCGAGAAATACGGTTACCGAAGCCACAACGGACTGGACGGCGATATCTTCAGCATTGCCGACCCCAACGAGGGCTGGTGGATGGAGGTAACAATCGGCGGTATATGGGTTGCCCAGAGAGTCCCGGATGACGCCTTCGTAGTGCTGGCCAACCGTTTCCGCATCGGGGAAATCGACCTCAAAGACTCATCCCGGTTCCTCGCCAGCCCGAATCTCATCGATTATGCCAAGCAAAAAGGATGGTATGACCCAGCGCAGGGGCCTTTCAATTTCCAGCGGACCTATGGCACGGCCGAAGATGCCCGCTCGGCCTACAACACCCGGCGGGAGTGGAGAGGGAACTGCCTTCTTGGCGGAAAGACAATAAAGGAAGAAGAAAACCCTCTGACCTTCGTTCCCGGCAAGAAGCTAACCCCGCGGGATCTCCTGGCTCTTCTCCGCGACCATTACGAAGGCACGGAGTATGACCTGACCAACAGATATGAAAAGGGCTCTCCTCATCACACCACGGAACGGACGATCTGCCGGATGGCGACCGATGCCACCACCGTTGCCCATCTCAGAGGCTGGCTCCCGCCCGAGATCGGCGGCGTGCTCTGGCTTTCGGTGGGCACCCCCTGCTCGAGTGTCTATGTCCCCTATTACTTGGGCGTCCTGGATTTCCCCAAGCCCTATACTTTCCTTTCGGACACCTTCGATCGCGAAAACGCGTTCTGGGTTTTCAACTCTCTGGAGAACCTTGTCGACCGGTATTACGCTGATAAAGGGAAATCCGAAAACGGCGATACGAGGGCCATCGATCATGTGGCCGGTTTCTGGAAAAACTTCGAGGACGATGAATTCGCCATGCAGGGGGCGGTCGAAAAGACGGCGCTCGAGCTCTACCAAAAGGACAAATCCCTGGCCCGTACATTCCTCACTGCACATTCCAACGCGCTCGGCCTGCAGGCCTTCGTTCAGGCTCAAACGCTCGCCGATTCCCTCAGGACCAAATATTACCAATAGGTGGCGAGGTTTCGCGCCACTGACCTCGGCCAGAAAGGACTATTTTTATAGGGCGGGACGCTGACGGTTCACGTCTCCGCCTGAAACAGGAAGAAGCCCCCTACTCTCCCAGCCAACTCTTGAGGATTTCGGTTTGCAGAGGAGTCGGGTTGGCGACCGGCTTGATGGAGAAGCTCCGGTCCTGTCTTCTTCCTAAGACGACCTCGACCTCGCGGACAGCATCTTCGCGGGAAATCAGGACGCGGATCTTTTCGGCCGGCTTTTTCTCCCGCAGGACCCCGTCCATCGTTCTGACATAGACCCGGACGCCATCAAGAGCGATGATCTCGTCCTCTGCGCTGAGGCCGGCGTGCATGGCCGGAGAGTCCCATTCTACGTTCGAGACGATCAGCTTCCCATCGCGCTCCCGGGTTGTCACCCCGAAATATGGGTTAACCCCCTCTTTGGGTTGGATGTCGACTTCAAGCCCGGCGTAGGCCAAATACTTGGGATAATCGATATCCATGGTCGTGGATGCATAGGCGTCGAAGATCTCGGCCAGCGGGCATCCGGCGATGCGTTCACAGACCGCCCGGAATTCGGCGTCCGTGAAGCCTCTCTTCTTATCTTTATAATATTCCTGATAGAGAGCCCGCATCGCGTCGTCCAGTGACCTCCGGTTTTGCGTCTCCGCCCGGATCTTGAAGTCCAGGAGCATCCCCAGCGCCGCCCCCTTGTCATAATATGAAATCGTCGTATTGGCCGCGTTGTCTCCACGGCCGAAGGAGTGGAGCCAGGTGTCAAAGCTGGCCTCGGCCGCCGACTGGAAGAGGTGTCCGGGGATATTCTCATAGTTGGCGATGTTCGAGCGAGCCGCCTCGAAGACATCGTCCCCGGTGATGAGCCCGGCGCGGCTGAGGATCAGGTCCTCGTAGTAGGATGTGAACCCCTCGGACACCCAGAGCATGCGGGTGTAATTTTCCTTGTCATAATCGAACGGACCCAGGGCGACCGGCCGGATCCGCTTGACGTTATAATGATGGAAATATTCGTGGGTCACGAACCTGAGCCATCTCTTGTATCCGGCCGGGTCATTCAGGCCTAACGGGCTGAACGTCAGGGCCGTGGAATTGGCATGTTCCAGGCCGCCTCCGCCCGGGCCGATCACGAGGAAGGCGTAGCGCCGGTAGGGGATTTCCCCGATAATCGCCGCGGCCGCCTCGACCATCCGCTTGTGATCGGCCACGAACTTCTCCCGGTCGAACGTCCCGAAGTTGTCGACAGCAAAGATATGGGAAATCCCCTGCACTTCAAAGGTCAGGATCTCCTGGTTTCCGAGGAGGATCGGGCAATCGTAGAGAACGTCGAAGTCGGGCGCGAAGAAGGTGTCGGGCTTCCCTTCGACCGGGTCCAGGCCGGTCGAAACCCGCTTCCAGTCCAGGTAAGGTTTGACAGTGACGGTCACAGGCTGCTGGATCCGGCCGGCAACGTGCATGAAGACGCCGGTCGGCGAGATGAACCCCATCGCGTCGTCGAGGTAGCTCTCCGCCACGAACCGGGTGAAGGCGTAAACGTCATAGCTCACCGTGACGGAGGACGATCGGCCGGACTTGACCCGCCAGGCGTTTTTTGCGGTTTTTTCCCAGGCCAGCTGATTCCCCGCTCCGTCCTCGGCGCGAAAGTTCAGGACGTTCCTGGAATAGTCCATGATCTGATAAAATCCCGGCGTCCAGACCGGCATCTTGAAATCCTGCGCCTCGCCTTTCAACCCCTCACACTTGAACACGACGTGATAATAGTGGGTGTTCGGCCGTTCCATGGACACCGTGAACGCCATGGTCCCTTGCGCCGCCGCTCCGTGGACGAAAGAGACGATGACCAGGACAGCTGCGAGATAAAAGCCTGCCTGAGATTTCTTCTTCATCTGGCCTCCTGACTTGTCTCCAGGTTAGAGAACAATTGGCCCTCCCGTCGAGGAAAAACACGCCATTGCACGTGAGCAATGAGGAGTCTATGGGCGGATGGCATGGACAGAAGATAGGCCAAGGCCGTTCGCGCTGTCAAGTCGGCCGAAAGGCTATGAGGCACCCCGCCTTGACATCTTCTGCTGTCATGATACGATCCTCCATCTAAGATTTTTCTCCCATATACTTTCCATGAGGCTCAAGCCGGAGGATAGACTGATGCTCAGGCGTTTGGGGACGGCCCTCGCTATCATGTTTGTTGCGATCGGCAGCGCACTCCCGCTCTCGCCTCAATCAGCCAAAGATGCCCCGGTCAAGCTGCATCGCGAGGCCCTGGTCTGGGATTGTCACAACGACTTAGCCTACCGAGTGCTCTACGAAGGGTTGGACATCGGGAACCGCCTCCCCGGCGGCCAGGTCGATCTCCCCCGGCTCCAGGAAGGAAATGTCGACGTTCAAGTAGTCGCCCTTTTCGTCCAAAATTATATGTACCCGGACAAGGCTGCCCGCCAGGCTTCTGAGCTCTTGGAGGCCATGGTCCAGGCCATCGAGCAGAACTCCCGGTTGGTGGAGCTGGCCAGGACCGGCGCCGACGTGGAGAGGATCGTCGCCTCCGGAAAGATCGCCATGCCCCTGGCGATCGAAGGGGGTCATGCCATCGAGGACAGCCTCGACCGGCTGCGGGAGTTTCACCGAAAAGGCGTTTCTTCCATGACCCTGACCCACAACATCAGTCACGGCTGGGCGGATTCGAGCGCGGACAAGCCGCGCTGGAACGGGCTCAACCAACTCGGGAGAGAAGTCGTCAGGGAGATGAATCGGCTCGGCATGGTCATCGATGTCTCTCATGTTTCGGACAAGGCCTTTTTCGATGTCTTGGAGACCACCCGGGACCCGGTCATCCTGTCGCACTCCGGCTGCCGGACCGTCAACCCCCACCGCCGGAATGTCAGCGACGAGATGCTTCGAGCCCTCGCCAAGAACGGAGGTGTCATCGGCCTTGTCTTTGAGCTCACCTACCTTTCCCAGGCCTATTGTAGGGCCGCCGAGGAGCTCCGGGCGATCAGCCGGCCGTTCTTCGAGAAGGTCCCGCTGCTCGAAGACACCGACCTCCGGATCACGATCGAACACCTCAGCCAGGGCCGCGACTGGCCGCTCGAGGGCAGGCCGACTGTCGAGGACATCCTCGACCACATCGACCACGCCGTGAAGACCGCCGGAATCGACCACGTCGGGCTCGGAGCGGACATGTACCCGCGCACCCCCTCGCCCGAAGGCGTCCGGGGCGCCCACGACTACGGGAATATCACTCGCGGCCTGAAGCGCCGGGGCTACAGCGATGACGGAGTCAAGAAGATCATGGGCGGGAACTTCCTCCGGGTGTGGAAACGGGTGACAGACAAAGCCGCACCCAGAGGCTAGGAATCCGGACCGGCGAGTTTTTCGAAAGCCGCCCCTGCGCACGATCTGATTCACGCCTCAACTCAGCGGGGCCTGGGCAGGTTTCTTCGTCCGGTAGCCTTGACACCCTCGCCCGATTGGAAATATAAGAGTCTGGTCGGAGGGGAGCATGCTTCAAAAAAAGAAACTCCAGTCACCGGAAAATTCATCGGCTTGGCCGCGTTTCTCGCGATGGCTGCTAATGGTGGCCTGCCTCACTCTCTTCGGGATTTCCGGGAGCCGCGCAGGTTCCTCCCAGAAACCCAGGACCGATGACCGGGCCGCCGTAATGATGACCCAATACTATGAACACATGTCACAGCCGAAGCCTTTCCTCGTCCGAACGGGCAAAGACTGGGAAAGCCGTCAAGAGGAGATTCGGGCCCGGATGCTCAAAGACATGCATCTCGATCCTCTGCCGGAAAGAATTCCTCTCGATCCCCACTATTCCGAACCCATCCAGCATCCCTGGTGCACCATCCACAAAGTGGCTTTTCAGCTCTGGCCGGGCGTTTACTCGCGCGGCCTGCTCTACATGCCCCGGGAATTTCCAGAGAAACCGGCTCCGGCCGTGCTCTGCGTCCATGGGCACACCCACGACGGCTACGCCGATGGGGACGAACAGAAGCGGTACCTGATGTTTGCCAAGCTGGGTTACGTGACTTTCGTCACTCCGCAGGATCACCACGACGACATCCTGCGCGGCTACCCCCATCAGACCTACATGGTCTGGAACAACATGCGGGGGCTGGATTTCCTGCAGTCGCTCCCCGAGGTGGACCCCGACCGCATCGGAGTCAACGGCCTTTCCGGCGGAGGCCTGCAGTCGCAGATGCTGGTCGCCTTAGACCGGAGGCTGAAGGCGGCAACGATCGCCGGCATGACGTGCGATTACCGGGAAAAGCTCTTCACCTACACGCATCACTGTGAATGCAACCACTGGCCCGAGGCCATGACCTACACCGACCAACCCGAGATCAGCGCCCTGGGGTTTCCCGCCGCCGTGCAGTTCCTGACCATGGACGACTGGACCAAGAGTTTCCCCGCGGATAATTTTCCCACGATCCAGATCATATACCGGGATAACGGCTATCCCGACAGGACGGAATGCGTGTACTGGCCGACGCCTCACGAGTATGACCGGGTGAAACGCGAACGCACCTACTGGTGGGCGGAAAAGTGGGTCCGCGGCGACTCGAAGGCGACGATCCCCAGTGAGCCGGAGACAATCGAGATCATCTCTCCCCCAAAAACACTCTTGGAGCTCAAGGTGGCCGTCCCGGGGGAACAAACCTACGAGGACTATCTCCGCTCCGTCTTCCGGCGGGACGACAGCATCAGCGAGGGGATCAGCGGCTGGGAAGATTATCGGACGCGGATGACGGAAAACCTGCGCCGCCTGCTCGGGGCGTCTCAAGCTCTTCCGGCGGAAGGAGAGCCTTTATCCCAAAGCATTGAGTTCGCTTGGGCCGGAGGCCAGGATGCCGAGGAGATCGTTGTCCCGAGCGAGGGCGGAATCCTGATTCCGGCAGTCGTAATTTATCCTCCATCGGACAAAAAGATCGTCGCGGTGGAAGTCTATCTGTCAGAAGAGGGGCGGCTGACCGCAGTGAAAAACCCGGGACCTTACCTGACCCGGGTGCAACGGGGGACCGTCGTCGTCCTGCCGGACCTCCGCTTCTCGGGAGATTACGGCATCCGGCAGCTGGCCGGCCAGCTCCGGCCTGATCTCAGCCAATTCAAGCACGCCTATCCGCTGAGGATGCCCGCCGACAGTGCCGCCCTTGTCAGCAACCTTTCCGCGGCCTGGGACCGCAACGGGATCATCTGGGGACGCCCCGTCCCCGGGATGATGGCCCATGATCTCCGGCAGGTTATCGATTTTCTCGAGGAGGAGCCGGGTTTACGGAACGCGAGTTTCCATCTCTGGACAAAAGACACATCCGCTTTGGCCTTGACCGCGCTTTTCGCGGCCTGCCTCGACCCTAGAATAAAGTCGGTCGATGCCGACTTCTTGGGACATCGTTTTGAAAAGGCCAAGCTATGGAAGGATGACCTCACGGCGCTGCCGGTCGTCAGCCGAATACTCTGTTCCGGAGATATCCCGCAGTGGGCCGCCCTTCTGGCCGACCGCCGGCTGACGCTCCGCCACGTCCCAATGAGCGGCCAAGAGCGTCGCACCCTCGAGGGAGCCTTCGCGCGTCTCGGGAATCGCAAGGGGCTGAAGCTCGTCGATTAGCGGGTTCCAGGGTTCCGATTTTCCGGCTCGACAATCGTGTCGTCCGTGACATCCCGCTTCACGACAAAAGGAACCCCGTCGTCGTGTGCGCTCAGGATGGCGGCGGTGCCAATTGATATCGCGACACCGATGGCATCGGGTTCTGTCCCCATTCCGATCGATGTTATGCGCATGCTCTTTTTTTGACTTGTCCTTGACCCGTTCCTATAATAAAAAATCGGGAAAATACCCTTTTGAAAATGAGGAGTTCCGTAATGAACAAATACCTTAGGTGCTGCGCTTTTCATCTTTTGGCGATTTTCGCTGTGTTCCTGCTGCTCGCCGGCTGCAATCCGGCGCGAAGCGATTGGGACAAGGCCCGGGCCGCAAACACGATCGAGAGCTACCAGGGCTTTCTCGATAAGCACCCTAAGAGCGAATTTGCCGAAGAAGCGCAGCTGAGGCTGCATTGGGAGACAGCCCGAACCGCTGATACCATCAGTGCCTTTGAGAGATTCCTGCAGCAACATCCGAATAGCGAGTTGGTCTCCGAGGCGCAGGCAAAGCTCGAAACCCTTTACGGCCAACGAACACTGTTCCCCTTCGAACGCAATGAAAAAAAGGGATATATCGATACCACTGGACAGGTCATCATCGAGCCGCAATTTGATTCAGCCCAGGCCTTCTCTGAGAATAGAGCCCTCGTGAGGAAAGGCGACAAGTGGGGTTTCATTGATAAGGGGGGTCACGTCTTCGTCGAGCCCCAATATGCGGGGATAGCCGATTTTTCAGAAGGATTGGCGCCGGTCGAGGTCAGCGGAAAGTGGGGCTTTATGGATTTGAAGGCCGCGATGACCATTCCGCCTCAGTTCGAAGATGCCTGGCCATTTTCCGACGGGCTGGCCCTTACGGAGCTTGACGACAAATGGGGATTTATCGATAAAAATGGAAAAGAAGCGATCCCCTATCAGTATGACGGTGCATATATCTCCGATGAAGGCATGACACAGTATCGTGTTGGGAATGAGGGGGTCGTCATGGAGATCATCCATTTCGACTTCAAGAACAAAGCGTACATAAAGAAATCCGTGGAAAACCTGGAAAGGCCACCCCAAATCTTCGGCTCTTCAAGCGGCTGGGCTTATCGGGATAAGTCGAATCCCTCCAGCTGGTCTTATGACAAAAAAGCTTCCTATGTTATTGATGTTTTTTCCGGAGGTAGGGCCAGGGTTAAGAAGGATGACAAATGGGGTTATATTGGCTTGAGCGGCCAAGTGGTTATTGAGCCGCAGTATGACTATTGCACACGCTTCATCGACGGCCTCGCGCTAATCGAGACCGAAGATGCCTTAGGTTATATCGATGAAAACGGCCGGGTTATCGTCAAGCCTGCCTATACGGCGGCTCATCGGAAGTTTTCGGAGGGGCTGGCGGGTGTAAAAAAAGGTGGGAGGTTTGGCTATATCGATAAGACAGGAAGTGTAGTCATCCCATTCCACCTGGAGGATGGAAGGAATTTTTGTGAGGGGCTGGCGGCCGTCCAAAAAAACGGCAAATGGGGTTTCATCAAAAAATCCGGCAGCATGACGATTCAGCCCAAGTATAAGGAAACGGGGGATTTTTCCGAAGGTCTGGCCGCTGTAAGCGTAAATCAGAAGTGGGGATATATTGACCGATCAGGGCAGATCGTTGTGAAACCGCAATTCGATCAAGCGGCTGCATTTAGTTCGGGCCTAGCCCTAGTGTCTGTGGACAAGGTTTCGGGACACATCAACAAGGAAGGCATTTTCATTTGGAAGGATGAGAAAAAAGAGTGACCAGAATGGCAGGGACCTTATAGGTACGCATTAAAATTAGTGTCCCTTAATTTCTTCTAATTTCGTTGCTGAGCCGCCCATGGTCAGGGCAATAAAAACAATGGCGACGACCGGAATTCTTGATGACATCGCAGGTCATGTATAGGTTTGTCTCGCCGGATTGTCAAGCTTCTGCAAAGATCCCAATCCATTGAGAGTCAGACAGGTTCTATGCGAGAATGGAAACCAGAGAGAGGAGCATTCCATGACATCGAAGGTTCCCCGGAAGGTCAGATTGATTGTCATTTCGAGCTTGTTGGTTTTCGTCCTCGGCGTCCCTGGCGCCCCTGAACTCGCCAGCCCGAGCGGTAGATCGCGCGTTGTCAAAGCAGAGGCCTTCTCGCTCGAACTCACCCCCGACGGCCGGATTGCCGGCCTGGTTATTAAAAAGGACCGCCTCCGCAGGGACATCTCGGGGGGTACCCGCCTGGCGGGCTGCACAGTCCTAGCCGAAGCCACGTCCAGAAAAAAGCCCGGCGGTGTGCTGGAATTCGAAAAAACAATGACTGATCAGCAGGGGAATAAGTGCCGGCTGGTCGAACGGTTCAGCCCGGAGGCGACTGGAATCCGCTGGGAAATCGAAGCGACCGGCCTAGGGAAACCGTGGACAACGGCGATCGAAACCTCTCTTCAATATCCGACCTCCGGGAACACCAGGTTCTGGAGCCCCTGGGGGGATTCCCGACAGGGTTCCCTCAAGAACACGGAAAGTCCAGACCTCGTCGCCAGGGGCGTCCTGCCTGGGGTTCCGGTCGGCGACTGGGCCGACCCGCTCATGCCGATGCCATTTACGGACGCAACCCTCTGGTTCGGCGCGCCGGCCTTCTCCTACGAAAATCCCGGCCTGGCCTACATCCCGTTTCAGCCGGACCTTTTCTGCATCCCCCTTGCGACAGTCATCGAGGAGGACCGGGACTTGGGCCTGAGCTTGGCCCTCTCCCCTGCCGATCCCTATCTGGAGCTGGCGCTCTCTACTAGGGCCAACGGGGAGATCGTCTTCAGTCGCCAAAACCACCGCATCCAGGAGAATCGCCCGCTGAACTTTACTGCCCACCTGGTCGTCCATGAAGGCGACTGGCGGGGCGGGATGCGCTGGATGACCGGACAATACCCTGAGTATTTTGATCCATCGGTCCCCGGCACGGAGGAGCTAGCCGGGACCTCGGCCTACTCGGTCCATGAGCAGTACCTGAACACAGAGATGCTGAAGAGGATGGCTTTCCGGACAAATTGGAAGGCGAGCTGGGATTTCCCGTATCCGGGGATGTTCCTCCCGCCCGTCGGTAGGACCGAGCTATGGCCGCGGTTCGGCGGGGGGCTGACCTCGACCGCCCACATCGCCGAATACATCCGGTCTATGCGGAGCCTCGGTTTCTACGTGCTCAATTACTTCAATGTGACCGAGGTCGGGACCCAAATCTTCTGGCCGCCTCCCCCGCGCCGAGCCCGTGAGGACTCCGACCTCTGGAAAGACGCGAACGACTTCGTTCATTATGTTATGGCCGACGCGATCCTCCTCGTCCCTTCCCGGGTGAAGCCCGAGAGCCTGGCTATCTATCCCCGGACCAAGGTCGGCGGGCCCTATTATACCTGGCAGGGCGGCATCGTCATGGACCCCGGCGAGCCGGTGTACCAGCGGTTCCTCCTCGACCAGGCCCGGCGTCATATCGAGGAATTTCCCGAATCATCGGGGATCTGCATCGATCGCCTGGACTGGCTCCGGATGTACAACGAGCGCCGGGACGACGGCGCGAGCTGGTTCGAAGGCCTACCGGTCCGTGCACTGGCCAACTCCTGGCGGGACTTGATGTCCAAGCTGGGTCCTCTGATGCACCAGCCCGGCAAGGCGATCTTCATAAACAACCACACCAAGCGGATCGACCTGGCCAAACACACGGATGGATACTACGATGAGTTCACCTACCGCGGCGTGCCGCTCAACCTGACGGCCCTGATGGGGGTCCGCAAAACCGCCCTGGGGTGGACCGAAGGTCCCAACGATTTGAAGGCTGATCCCGATGCCTTTTTCCAGAAATACCTCTATTTGGGGGTCTACCCCATGGCGCCGTTTCCGCTCAACGACCATTCGATTGAGCCCCGGCCAACCCACGACCGGTGGTACCTCGACTACGCCCCTCTTCTCGATGCCATGAGGGGCAAGACCTGGGCACTCTCCCCCCACGCAGCCCGGGTTGAGAACCTGGAGGCTAAGGCCAACGTATTCCGCGTCCCGGGCGGCTACGCCGTTCCCGTAGTCTTCGGCCGCGACAAGAAAAGCGTACGGGTCATCCTGAGGAACCTGGAGGGAGCGGGACCGAAAAGCGTCTGCACGGCCCTCCATCCCGGACAGGAAGGACGGCTTCCGGTGGCGATAGTGAGCCAGGGCGCCGACCTAGTCCTCGAGGTGCCGCTCGTCCGCGGCTGTGCGATGGTCCGCATCGAGCAGCCCTAAGGCAAAAGATAAGACTTTCCGTACTACTTGATTTGCCAGAAATCCAACGCGCCATCGTCAGGATAGAGCGCCGCTTCGGAAGGTTGAACCTCCTGGAGCATCTGTTCGCGCTGGTATAACTTGCCCGGGCCTCTCTGACCATAGAAAACCTCGACCTTGGCCTTGTCAAACTCTGAGTAGGCTGTTTCTACGTCGTTATCGACCGGCTCCAGGCGGACCACGGTGTCGCCCTTCCAGGTCGCTCGATAGCGCCATTGCCTGAACCCCGGATTGCCGACCACGATATCCTCGGTCCTGACAGGCAGAGGATAGGCCACTTCAACCCGGTCCCCGGCGCGGAGCTGTCCCAGTTCGAGATAGTTCCCGAAGGCCCGCGGTGCGTTCGGCAGATCCGCGCCGTTCACCAGGACACGCATCCCGGCGGCGCTGGTGAACTCCGGGATGCGGACTCTTACCCCGCAGTCCCGGTGGAGGGCGATCCGCAGAACACCGCGGTAGGGCTGTTCGCAGCGAATCTCCGCTTGTGGGAGTTTCTTATCGATATGCATGTTGACGGACAAGGTGCCGGCCTCGAACCGGGCCGCGTTCTTCCACAGGATAAAGAGCCCGTGCACGCCCGAACCGCCGCAGCAGTTCTGGAGGATTCGCACTTTGTTTTTCAGCTCCGGGCCGCCCCAGTGCGCATTCAGTGTTTCGCGGCCGGCCAGGATATGATTCGGCGAGCTCCATCCCGCCCAGGCGCCCGCGATGCGTGCGCCGATGTCGCGGTAGGTGAATTGCGCCGTGTCGGGGCGGGCGTTGTCGGACTCCAGCCAGGATGCGTCCCGCACCTGGCTCTCCGCGTAATGGTTCCGCGCCAGGCGTTCCATGTCGCCCCAGTATTCAGGATGTCCGTGGTT
>Ga0153916_10001566_pt1 | contig 16502 bp, 15 predicted proteins | sample Opewatmetagenome_FD_109642 | JGI IMG/M metagenome (GOLD analysis project Ga0153916, IMG submission 109642) | Freshwater wetland microbial communities from Ohio, USA - Open water 3 Core 3 Depth 4 metaG | ecosystem: Environmental > Aquatic > Freshwater > Wetlands | place: USA: Ohio, Lake Erie...
AGTTGGGGCAAGGCTTTTGTTGCTTGATTTTAGTGGAAACCATTCGACCAATATCAAATAATCAAAGCCTGGCGCGATCCACGATCCACAATCGTAGCTTGCTGCAAAGGCGTGGAGCCTGTCGACATTTGCCCCGGTCATGGCTATCGCTGCTACAAAGACCATCCACATGTGGCACCTCCTTCGGCGTCCTTCGCCCTCTAACGCAGGGGAAATCGGGGCAGAGTAAATTTTGCCTTTTCTCAACGGAACAACAGCCTCACCTCACGCGATGAAAAAATATTTCGATAAAATTGTTCTCTGAGCCCGTTTTTCTCTTGGTTAACATCGTACAACTTGTGGCGTGCCATCGAGGGGAATTTGCCTCTTTTGAGGGGTGGGCGTTGTATTTGCAACGCGAGTGATGCCGGAAAGTATAACCCAAAACAACTTTTCTACAGCTTCAACGCGAAGGTTGAGCAGCGCGACTCTGGGAGTGTCCATTCCAAGCCGTTGGTTAGCCGTTCGTGCCTACGAGGTACCTGTTGACGTCACTTGGGCGGGGTGAATGCTTAGGTACTCCCGCACCTCGAGTTGCATGCGGTCGATCTCTGCCAGAAACCCCGAAACCGAACCGTGGTAGTTCTCGGGGTTCGTTTCCACGCGCCGTAGATGCGCAACCTGTTCCTGAAACCGCGTAATCCGCTCCAGAGTCACCTTGAGTTCGTTATCGTTTGCAATCATGTCTGCTCCTCCACGATTTCGATGATTCCTCTGTAAGTTCCGTCGCGCTTGATTTGCCACCCGGTAATAGCCTGCTCCTCGCCTCCGAGCGCAGCAAGCCTGCGCAGCCAAAACACGCTTGCTCCAAAATGTGCCTGCGCCGCCGCATGGTCGAAAAGAACGCGGGCCTCACCGGTCAGTTGTTCCATGTCGAACGTGTCCTGCATCAGTAAAAATACATCCACGTCAGCGGGTTCCCTCTTGGCGGTCACGAACGACCCAAACACCACGAACCGCGCCAATTGGCCCGTCCCGGCCGAAACGCGATAGATTCGTTCAAGTCGCAGTGCCACCGCGAATCGCTGCCGGGTTCCCTTGCCGAAGCAGCGAAGCGTCTCTTGCAAGGTAGTTCGGTAAATTCCAGGTGGAAGATCACCATCTTGTCCGAGAGGTGGCAAAGAGCTTGCCGTTGTTTGCGCCACAAACTACTTTTACCACAGGTGCCCGGCCACGGCTAACTATTAGTGACCCGCATTAGGAGGAAACTGACGGTTGGCCTATTCCCCTAATAATCCGCAGCCTATCTCGACCGGTCTCACTGGGGTATTCCGGCGGTAAGCCGAATAGGTTGGGATTGGGGCCGATGGAGGTTCTGGCCTTGAATCTTGCGGGTGGGGTTGACACGATCCGTTTGCGCCGATTACGACTTCTCGATCCTCGAATTACGCTCCGCGTGCATAAAATTTAATTTTAGGCTATTCTTATCTGTCAACTTAACAGCAAGGACTTTACGTGAAAATAGCCGATCTGTATGCTCGCCCCGGTTTAACTCTCTCGATAGAGTTTTTTGCTCCGAAGACCGATAAAGGCGACGAAAACCTTTTCAGCGAAATCGATCTCATCAAGCAGGTGAATCCCGCATACTGCTCCGTCACTTACGGCGCCGGCGGCAGCACGCGCGACAAAACCGTCGACCTGGTCGGCCGCATCCATCGTCAGTGCGGTCTCGAAGTGATGGGCCATCTCACCGTAGTCGGGCAATCGAAGGACGAGGCGCGCGCCGTCCTCGATGCGTTCAAGCAGAAGGGGATCGTCAATCTCCTGGCGCTTGGCGGCGACCCGCCTCAAGGGACGACCGATTGGCGGCCCCATCCGGATGGTTTTCACTATGCGGTGGAGCTGGTGCGCGAAGCGGTGACGCGCGGCGGCTTTTCCATCGTCGTGGCCGGGTTCCCCGAGGTCCATCCGCGGGCGCTTAGCCGCGCAGCCGATTTGCGTTTTTTAAAAGAGAAGGTCGAAGCCGGGGCGGACGCGATCATCACCCAACTTTTTTTCGATAACGATGACTACTATCGCTACGTCGAGGACGTGCGCAAGTTGGGCGTCAAGGTTCCCGTCGTGCCGGGCGTGCTGCCGATTCTTTCGGCGCCTCAGGTGCGCCGCTTCACGGCGCTCTGCGGGGCGAAAATTCCGCCGCGGTTGGAGAAGATTCTGGACGGGGTCGAAAGCGACGACGCGGCGGCCGTCGAAGCCGGCATCGATTACGCGACGCGCCAGTGCGAGGAGCTGATAAAATTCGGTGTGCCCGGGCTCCATTTCTATTCGCTCAACAAATCCTATTCCTTTCTGGCGGTTTGTAAAAACCTCGGCCTTTGAACCCGCATTTTTACCGCTCCGTTGAAATAGAGTGAACGCGATAGTAGGGTCTTAAACACGAGTGAAACATGGTTGAGGGCAAGATTGATCTGGCGGATGACGACGGCGAACAAGTAGAGGTGCGGCGCCAGAAGCTCGCCAAGCTCAAGGACGCCGGCGTCGCGGTCTATCCCAACGATTTCAAACCGACCCATACGGCTGCCGGCGCGGCCTCGCAGTTCGGCGGCCTGGAGGATGAAGCGCTCGGCGCCGCGGCGCGCGATCTCCAACTCGCCGGCCGCATCATGGGCATCCGCTCCTTCGGCAAGGCTTCCTTCTTTCACATTCAAGACCGGAGCGGCCGCCTGCAGATTTACGCGCGCAAAGACCGGCTCGGCGAGGAGGGGTACGCGCTGTTCCAGTCTTTGGACATCGGCGACATCGTCGGCGTCTGGGGCCATTTGTTCCGCACCAAGACCAAGGAGCTGACGCTGGACACGCAGGGGCTGCGGCTGCTCACCAAGTGTTTGCGCCCGTTGCCGGAGAAATGGCATGGCCTGGCGGACGTCGAAGCGCGTTATCGCCAACGGTATGTCGACTTGATGGTCAATCCGGAGGTGCGCGAGGTCTTCGAGAAGCGTTCGCGCATCATCCGGCTGCTGCGCCGGTTCTTCGAGGAGCGGGATTTTCTCGAGGTCGAGACGCCGATGATGCAGGCGATTGCCGGCGGCGCGGCGGCGCGGCCGTTCACCACCCATCATAATACGCTGGACATGGACCTTTACTTGCGCGTCGCGCCGGAGCTTTTTTTGAAGCGTTTGATGGTCGGCGGTTTCGAGCGAGTTTTCGAGCTGAACCGGAACTTCCGCAACGAAGGGATCTCGGTGCGCCATAATCCGGAATTTACCATGCTGGAATTCTATCAGGCCTACGCGACCTTCGAGGATCTCATGCGGCTCACCGAGGATCTTCTGACCGCCATCGCGCGCGAAATCGCCGGTTCGCTGCAGATCGCCTACGGCGAGCAGAGCATCGACTTGACGCCGCCCTGGCGCCGGCTGACGATCCACGAAGCGGTGGCTCTGTATGGCGGCGCCGAGGAGCGGGAGCTGGCGTCCGTCGAGGGCTTGCAAAACTTCGCCAAGAAGCGCGGCCTGGCGGTCGATCTGAGTGCTTCCTACGGCCATCTGCTGGTGGAAATCTTCGAAGAGGTCGCCGAGGCGCAGCTCATTCAACCGACCTTCATGACCGGCTATCCCCTGGCGGTTTCGCCGCTGGCGCGGAAAAACGACCGGAACCCCGACCTGGTCGACCGCTTCGAGCTCTACATCGGCGGGCGCGAGTTGGCCAACGCGTTTTCGGAATTGAACGATCCGGCGGACCAGCGCCAGCGATTTCTCGAACAAATGGAAAAAAGAAACGCCGGCGACGACACCGCCAATCCCATCGACGATGATTATGTCCGGGCGCTGGAATACGGCCTGCCGCCCGCCGCCGGTGAAGGCATCGGCATCGATCGGCTGGTTATGTTTTTCACCAACTCCCCATCCATTCGGGACGTGATTTTCTTCCCGTTGTTGCGGCCCCAGCGCTGACGCCGCCAAGTCTTTTCGGATGCGTTACGAACTGTTCATCGGTCTGAGGTACCTGCGGGCGCGCCGGCGCGAAACCTTCATCTCGCTGATCACGCTCATCTCGGTGCTCGGCGTGATGATCGGCGTCATGACGTTGAACGTCGTCATGGCCATCATGACCGGTTTTGAAGAGACCCTGCGCGACCGGCTGCTCGGTATCAATGCCCATGTGGCGTTGGTCAAATCGGGCGATCAAATGCGGGAGTACGAACAGCTCCTGGAGCGGCTGCGCAAGGAAGAGGGCGTGGCCGCGGCGACGCCGACGATTTACGGTCAGGTGATGTTGACCGCCGGACCGCGCGTCTCGGGGGTTTTCGTTCGGGGCGTGGACCCGGATCGGGTCAATGCCGTGGTCGACATCGAGAAATTCATCAAGGAGGGCGGCCTCCAGCAGCTGAAAAAACCCCAGCCGGTCCAAGTCGAAGACCGGACGGTTTTATTGCCGGGCGTCATTTTAGGCGTTCGTCTGGCCAACCAATTGGGAGTTTTTCTCGGCAGCCCGGTTCAGGTGGTCTCCCCGCTCGGTAGTCCCACCGCCATCGGCGTGATCCCCAAGGTCCGACGCTTCGTGGTCGTGGGGATCTTCGACTCCGGCATGAGCGAGATCGACTCGACGCTGGTCTACATGAGCCTGGGCGACGCGCAAAAGTTTTTCGAGCTCGGCGACGCGGTGACCAACATCGAAATCCGGGTGCGGGACGTTTATCAAGCGAAAGCCGTCGCGGAGAGCATCCAGCGCAAGTTGGGCTTCCCCTATATCACCGAGGACTGGTCGCGGCTCTGGCCGAACCTGTTTTCCGCTTTGAAGCTGGAGAAGACGGTTTATTTCCTGGTGCTGCTGTTGATGGTGCTCATCGGCGCTTTCAATATCATTTCGACGTTGATCATGGTGGTGATGGAGAAACGCAAGGACATCGCCATTCTTCAGTCGATGGGGGCGACGCGCGCCAGCATCCGGAAGATTTTTTTGATCAAGGGGTGCGTCATCGGCGTGGTTGGCACCGCGCTCGGCGTCTTGTTCGGCCTGGCGATCTGCTTGCTGATTCAAAAGTATCGCTTTATCGAGCTGCCCAAGGATGTGTTCTTGATTTCCACGGTTCCGGTGCGCATCTATTGGAGTAATTTTCTCCTGGTCGGTTTCGCCTCGCTCGGCGTCTGCCTGCTCGCCAGTCTCTACCCGGCGCGCCAGGCGGCGAAGCTCGATCCGGTGGAAATCATCCGTTATGAGTAACCTCCTGACGGTCAGAGATTTGCACAAATCATTCGTCGAAGGGGACGAGGAGATTCACGTCCTGCGCGGCCTCGATCTGGAGTTGGCGGAAGGGGAGCGGCTCGCCGTCGTCGGCGAATCGGGGGTGGGCAAGAGCACCCTGCTGCATATTTTGGGCACCCTCGACCGTCCGACCCGCGGCGAAATTTTATACCGCGGCAAGCCGATTCCGATGGATGATGAAATCGCCCTGGCGCAACTGCGCAACCGGGAGATCGGCTTTGTTTTTCAGTTCCATTATCTCTTGCCGGATTTTACCGCGTTGGAAAATGTCATGTTCCCGGCGTTGATCCAAGGAATGGATGTTGCCCAGGCTAAAAAGCAGGCTGAACTGCTGCTGGAAATGGTCGGATTGAAAGATCGCATGAGTCACCGTCCGGGAAAGCTCTCCGGCGGCGAGCAGCAACGGGTCGCCGTGGCGCGCTCGGTGGTATTGCAACCGAAGCTGATCCTTGCCGACGAGCCCACCGGCTCCTTGGATGTGCGGATCGGCGCGGAGGTGCAGGAGCTGTTGTTTCGGCTCAATCAAGAAAAGAACATCGCCTTGGTCGTCGCCACCCACAACCGCGAATTCGCCGAGAAGATCGGCCGGCGGGTCGAGCTGCGCGCCGGCCAACTCTTCCCGGTGGCGGCTTTGCGTGACAATTAGCTTTACAAAAGTAGGTGAATTTGCTAGAAATTTTCTGTAATGCGCGGCTCGTAGAGATTGCCGCCGAACCATCATGAAGCGTCAACCGCGATCCTTGATTTTTATTCTATCGGTTCTTCCCGCAATTCTTTTTTGTTGGGTTTTGTCCGCGAGCCCTGGCGCGGCCCAAGCCCAAGATCAAGTTGCGCTTAAAGAGGTCAAAATAGCCGGCAATGTGAGAGTCGAGGAAGACGGCATTCGGCTGCATTTGAAAAACCGTGCCGGGGTCTCGTTCGATTCCTCTTTGGTCGAACAAGACGTGAAAGCGATTTACCGGATGGGCTTTTTCGACGACGTTCAGGCCGAACTGTCGGCCGACGGTGTTTTGACCTATACCGTCAAAGAGAAGCCCTATGTTCGGGAAGTCAAGATTCAGGGGAATTCGCAGGTCACGCGCGACAAGATTGAAACGGCCATGGGCGTGAACGCGCGCACCATTCTCGACCGCCCGAAGCTTGCCGAGGGGATCGACAAGGTCAGGAAACTATACACCGAACAGGGTTATGTGAACGCCAAGGTCGACTACGCGGTCTCCATGGAATCCAACAACCAGGCCGTGGTCGTCGTCGATGTCATCGAAGGGGCTAGGCTACTGATCAAAAAAGTGAGCTTTGAGGGCAACCGCGCCTTCCCGGAGAGCGAGCTCAAAGGGCTGATCGCCACCAAAGAAGAATGGCTCTTTTCCTTCATCACGAACCGCGGCGTCTTGGATCGCGACATGCTGACCAACGATATCGCGATTCTATCGACGCACTACTACGATAACGGTTACATCGACCACCGGATCAGCGAACCGGCGATCCTGAGAGGCCGGGACGGGATCGAGGTGGTGATTCGAATCGATGAAGGGAAGCAATATCGGGTCGGCAAGGTCGAGTTGGGCGGCGATCTGATTGTCGATGGCAGAGAGTTGTTGAAATCCGTCAAGCTGACCACCGGGCAGATCTTCCGCGGCAGCCGCTTGCGCGAGGACATCAAGACTTTGACGGAGACCTATAACAACAGCGGCTTCGCCTTTGCCGAGGTGGATCCGGTGACGAAGGTCAACGCGTCGGAGCAGCAGGTGGATGTCGCGCTGCTGATCAAGAAGGGGCCGCCGGTTTATTTCAATCGTGTCCTGGTGGCGGGAAATGCCAAAACGCGGGACAAGGTCGTGCGCCGAGAGCTGCTGGCCGGAGAGCAAGAGCTCTACTCCGGCGCGAAGATTACCCAGAGCAGAAACGCCTTGCAGCGGACGGGATACTTCGAGGACGTTCAATTGACGACCAAAAAAACCGGCCAGCCGGACACCGTCGATCTTCAGGTCGACATCAAGGAAGGCCCCACCGGCACCTTTACGCTCGGCGCCGGCTACAGCAGCGGCGATGGATTTCTTTTTAATACCAGCATCGGCGAGAAGAATTTGCTCGGGCGCGGCCAGGGGGTGAACGGAAACTTCAGTTTAGGCTCGAAGCGGAGGGACTTCGTCGTCGGCTTTAATGACCCCTATGTTTACGACAGCCGGACGGCGCTGGGAGTAGACGCCTACAATACGACGCGTAAGTTCACCGATTTCGATGAAAAAAAACTCGGCTTCGGCGTCAACACGAGCTATCCGCTGAAATATTTGAGCGTCCCTTTCTTTGGCGGGAGCAAGAACGAGGCGAGGGGATCGGACCAAGTGGCGAACATCGATGCCCCTTCGGTTTGGGATTTTATGCGCGGCGGAGTCGCCTATGATTTTACCCGTGAAAATATCGATGGAGTTGGCGGCGGCGCCAGCAACGCCATCAAAAGTGAACAGGGAACTTCGTTGACGAGCAGCCTGACGCCGAACCTTTCCTACGACAGCCGCGACCATTTTTTCAATCCGACGGAGGGGACTAAATCATCCTTGGCGGTAAAATTCGCCGGTCTGGGAGGAGATACCCGCTTCATCAAGTCCGACTTGAGCGCGCGCTGGCATTATCCGCTGCTCAAAGATCCCAATTGGGGCGGCGCCTACGTCCTGGCTCTGGGCGGCTCGCTGGGCTATGGCGTCGGACTCGCGGCGCGGGCCAACGGTGAAAAAGAGTTGCCTTTGTTTGAAAGGTACTTTCTCGGCGGCATCAATTCGGTGCGGGGATTTTCGGACCGCAGCCTGGGGCCGAGAGTGCGGACTTGCACGTCGCCCTCGGCAGGCGGCGACGCTCAATGTTCCTACGGCGACCTGCTGGGCGGTGACAAGTCGGCGGTTGTCAATGCCGAGCTGCTCTTTCCCATCGCCGAGCAATATGGCTTGCGCGGCGTGGCGTTTTTCGACATGGGGAACGCCTTTGGCCTGTCCTGCTCGACCGCTTCGACAACAGCTGATGACGGAACGGTAACGAAAACCAGCTGTGCAAACACTGAATTCAAGTTCGCCGATGTCAGAAGGGCGGTCGGCGTTGGCGCGCGCTGGTTGTCGCCCTTCGGCCCGCTGCGCGTCGAGCTCGGCTTCCCGATCAACAAAAGACCAGGCGACGACACGTCCATGCTCGGTTTCTCGATCGGCTCTCAACCATAAAAGAGCCGGTTCGCAGGCGGTTAATTTATGAAACTTTGGAGGCTTAGGTGAAGTACATACTGGTGGTGATATCGCTGATGCTTTTTTCGCCCCTGGCGCTGGCGCAGGAGAAGGTCAAGATCGGCTTCATCGATGTTCAGCGGGCGATCTCCGAATCTCAGGCGGGCAAACGGGCGCGGGACAAGTTTCAGGCCCAGGTTAAAAAAGCCGAAGGCGATCTCCTGAAAGAAAAACAGGAACTGGACCGATTGAAAGGTGAGTTCGACAAGAAAAGCCCGCTGTTGAAAGACGATGAGCGGCGCAACATGGAAGCCGACATGCAGAGGCGATATGTGAATTTACAGCGCAGCATGGGCGACCAGCAGCAGGAACTGCGCCAAAAAGAGGGCGAGATGACTGCCGATATCTTGAAAGAGCTCGAGAAGATCGTCAATGAAGTCGGCAAGACGGATAAATTCACCCTGATTCTGGAACGCTCGCAAATTCTCTACAGCGACCAGGCCATCGATATCACGAACCGGGTCATCGAAGCCTATAATAGCCGAGCCAAGTCGAAGTAAGCGCGGTGAACAGAACTCTTGCCGAACTCGCCCATCATGTCGGGGGTAGGGGCGTTGGCGATGGCCAAATTGTGCTCCGGGGAGTGGCGCCCATCGATGAGGCGGGAGCAGGTGAGATCACCTTTCTGGCTAACCCGCGCTATCGAAAGTTCCTCGGCCAGTGCCGGGCGAGCGCGGTGATCGTCGGACCGAATGTCGTTCAAGAGCTGCCGCACCGGGAGGGGCAGGGTTTCATCGAGGCCGCCGATCCCTATCTGGCGTTTGCGAAAATCCTCGACCTTTTTCAAGTCGCTCCCCAATTCAGCCGAACGGTCAGCCCGCTCGCTCATGTCGAGCCGACGGCCGATCTGGGCGCAGAGATAACTGTTTTCCCGCAGGCTTACGTCAGCGCCGGCGTAAAGATCGGCCGGCGCACGGTGCTTTATCCCGGAGTTTTTCTCGGCACAGGGAGCGAAGTGGGCGACGATTGTGTGCTCCATCCCAATGTGGTGGTTCGGGAGGGTTGTCGGCTTGGCAACCGCGTGATCCTCCATGCCGGCACGGTGATCGGCAGCGACGGCTTCGGGTATGCCGGCCAAGGCAGCGGCCGGATCAAGATTCCCCAGACCGGCATCGTGGTCGTCGAAGACGACGTTGAAATCGGCGCCAACGCCACGGTGGACCGGGCGACCCTGGGCCGCACGGTGATCGGCCGCGGCACCAAGATCGACAACCTGGTGCAGATCGCGCATAACGTGGTGATCGGTGAAAATTCGCTGATCGCCGCTCAAACGGGAATCGCCGGCAGCACCCGGATCGGCAAGAACGTGATCCTGGCGGGCCAGGTGGGCGTCGTCAATCATCTGCAAATCGGCGACGGCGCGATGATCGGTCCGCAATCGGGCGTCGCCCAATCGGTTGCGCCGGGCGCGGTGCTGTCCAGCGGCCTCCCGGCGGCGCCGCATCTGGAATGGCTGCGGGTGATGACGCTCTTGCCGCAGTTGCCGAGCCTGTGGCGGACGGTGCGCGGCCTGGAAAAAAAAGTGTCGCAACTCGCCAAGGGGGAGGGCTCGAAGCCGTAAGATCATGCTCAACGTCAGAGAAATTTTAAAGCATATTCCCCATCGCTACCCGTTCGTGCTGGTGGACCGCATCGTCGAGATCGAGGCCGAACGGAGGATCGTCGGGATTAAAAACGTTTCGATCAACGAAAATTTTTTCCAAGGTCATTTCCCCAATCGTCCGGTGATGCCGGGAGTGCTGATCTGCGAAGCGCTGGCGCAGGTCGGCGCGATTTTCGCGCACAACGCCCGGGGCGGCGGCGACGGCAACGACAATAAAATTTTCGTCTTGACCGGACTGGACAAAGTCAAATTTAAACGCCCCGTGGAACCGGGAGACCAGTTGCGTTTGGAGCTGACCTGCCTGAAGCGACGCGGATCGTTTTGGAAAATGCTCGGGCTGGCCTCCGTCGACGGCAAATTGGTCGCCCAGGCGGAGATCTCGGCGATGGAAATAGAAATGGAATAGGCGCCGCGCCGGGACATCATACCGTCCATGAAAAAAATTCACGATACCGCCCTGATCGATCGCAACGCCGAATTGGACTCGGACGTCGAAGTCGGCGCCTATTCGATCATCGGACCGCAAGTGAAAGTCGGCAAGGGGACGAAAATCAGGTCCCATGTCGTGCTCGAAGGGCGGACCACGCTGGGGGAAGGAAACGTCATTTTCCCCTTTGCCGCCGTCGGCACGCTGCCCCAAGACTTGAAATATAAAGGCGAGGCGAGCGAGTTGATTATCGGCAATTACAACACCATCCGGGAGTATGCGTCGCTCAATCCCGGCACGCAAGGCGGCGGCATGATCACGCGGGTCGGCGATTACAATCTCCTGATGATGTATTGCCACATCGCCCACGACTGCTCCCTCGGCAATCGCAATATCATCGCCAACGGGGCGACTCTGGGCGGGCATGTGGTGGTCGAGGATTTCGTCATTGTCGGCGGGCTGGTGGGCATTCACCAATTCGTCAGAATCGGCTCGGGCGCCCTGCTCGGCGCGGGGTCCATGGTGTCGAAGGATGTGCCGCCGTTCTGCAATGCTACCGGGGATCGGGCTCGACTGCACGGTTTGAATGTCGAGGGGATGCGGCGCCGCGGCTTTGACAAGGAGAAGATCGACACCCTGAGAAAAGCGTACCGGGTGATTTTTCAGTCCAAGCTCAAGACCAGGGATGCGCTGGAAAGGGTGCGCCGGGAAATTTCCGCCACCAAGGAGGTCGAGAGCCTGGTATCCTTCATCGCGAATTCGCAACGCGGAGTTTGCCGGTGAGCGGGCTGGGTTGCCGGAGTTTTTCTCCCGCCGGTTGAACATCGTCGGCCAATGAAAAAATTGGGCTTGATCGCCGGCAACGGAAAATTTCCCGCGATTTTCGCTCGCGAGGCTCAACGAGCGGGGTATGCCGTGGTGGCGGTGGCGCATCGGGGCGAGACGCTGGAGGAAATCGCCGCCGCGGTCGATGAGCTGACCTGGATTTACGTCGGACAGCTGGGCAAGATCATCCGCACCTTCCAGCGCGCCGGCGTAAACCAAGCGGTGATGGCGGGGGGAATTAAGAAAGTCAAATTGTTCGGCAATTTTCGGCCGGATCTGCGGGGCGCGCGATTTCTCGCCCGGATCAAGGGACGGGACGATGACGCGCTTTTGCGCGGTATTGCCGATGAGCTTGCGGGCGAAGGGATAGAGATCCTGGATTCGACCTTTTGCTTGGCGCAAATCATGCCGGCGGCGGGGGTGCTGACCAAGCGGGTTCCGAGCGCCTCCCAGTGGGAGGATATCCGCCTGGGCTTTCGCGTCGCCAAGGAGATCGGCAGGTTGGGCATCGGTCAGGCCGTGGTCGTCAAGAACGGCGTTGTGGTGGCGGTGGAGGCGGTTGAAGGAACCGACGAAGCGATTCAACGGGGCGGCAGGTTGGCGAAGTCCGGCTCTGTGGTCGTCAAGGTGAGCAAGCCGCAGCAGGACCTTCGCTTTGACGTTCCCGCCATCGGCGTCGAAACGATCAAGACCCTTAAGGCAGCCGGCGGCGCCGTGCTGGCGGTGGAAGCGGGGAAAACTATTTTTTTGGAAAAAGAGCTGCTCCTGCGGCAAGCCGAAGAGTGCGGGATTGCCGTCGTCGCGGTCGAAGCGTGAAGGAGCATGCAAGTGATGGGCGAGGATAAAATCACCGCGGCCGTCGTCGGCGTCGGCTATCTGGGCAAGTACCACGCCGAGAAATACGCCGCTTCTCCGAAAGCGCGTTTGGTCGCGGTGGTGGACGCGGATGGAGCGCGCGCCCGCGAAGTGGCGGAGAGAGTCGGCGCTGAAGCCTTGACCGACTATCGGCAGTTGTTCGGCCGGGTGCGCTGCGTGAGCGTCGCCGTGCCGACCCGATTGCACCATCGCGTGGCGCGCGAGTTTATCGACGCGGGGATCGATGTCCTGGTCGAAAAACCGATCGCGGCCGATCTGGACGAGGGGCGCGACCTGGTCGCCAGCGCAGAGGGCAAAGGGGTGATTCTTCAAGTCGGCCATTTGGAACGCTTCAATCCCGCAATTCGGCGTCTGGAAGGAATCGTCAAGGAGCCGAAATTCGTCGAATGCCACCGGCTGGCTCCGTTCGTCGAACGGGGTACCGATGTCGATGTCGTGCTCGACTTGATGATTCACGACATCGACGTGATCGCGAGCCTGGTGCGCTCTCCGGTCGAGCGCGTCGAGGCGGTGGGCGTTCCGGTGTTGACCGACAAACCGGACATCGCCAACGCGCGCATCAAATTCGCCAACGGCTGCATCGCCAACGTGACTTCCAGCCGGGTGTCGCTGAAGCGCGAAAGAAAGATCCGGTTTTTTCAACCCGACGCTTATATATCGATCGATTACGATCAGCGCCGGGTGCAAATTTTTCACAAACCGCCGCCGGGCGCCGGCTGGCTCGATATTCGCGCCGAGACCCTGGAGATCAAAGACGGCGACGCGCTGTCGGATGAAATCGATTCGTTTATCGACTGCGTGCGCAGCCGGTCGGCGCCCCTGGTGAGCGGCGCCGAGGGGCTGCGGGCGCTGGAAATCGCCTCGATGATCAGCGCCCAGCTCAACCACATGGGTGGGTCGTGAGGCGAGAAGGCGAGCGACGCAAAGAGATCATGCTGGTGGTGGGGGAGGCGTCGGGCGACGTTCACGGGGCTCAACTGATGCGGGCGCTGCTTGAGCGGGAGCCGGCCTTGAAGGCTTACGGCGTCGCCGGAGAATTCATGCAGCAGACCCGCTTCGAGGCGCTTTTCACCGTCGCCAAGTTGACCGGCATGGGCTTGGTCGAATTGGCGGGCAACGTGAAAAATTTATGGCGCGCCTATCGGCTGCTCCGTCGCGCGCTGCGCGAACGAAAGCCGAACCTTTTGGTGTTGATCGATTTTCCCGATTTCAATCTGCGCCTGGCGAAGCTCGCCAAGGGATGGCGCATCCCGGTGCTCTATTACGTCAGCCCGCAGATTTGGGCTTGGCGCCGCGGCCGGGTGCGCCAGATCGCCCGTTGGGTGGACCAAATGGCGGTGGTGTTTCCCTTCGAGGCCGCCTTTTACGAAAAGCATGGCGTCAAGGCGACCTTTGTCGGCCATCCGCTGTTGGAGGCCGTTCGTGTTGGCGAAGATCGGGCGAACACGCTAAAGAAGCTTGGGCTCGATCCCGGCAAAACCACCGTGGCCCTGTTGCCCGGCAGTCGGCGTAAGGAGGTCGCGGCGCACCTGCCGGTGATGTTGGCGGCGGCGGCGCGGTTGGAGAGCGAGCGCGATATTCAGTTTGTTTGCGTTCGGGCGAGCACGGTGGATGCGCGGGAGATGGATTCGATGCTCCAGGAAGGCGGGATGAGAATTCCGGTGGCCGAGACCCACCGTTACGATGCGATGAACGCCGCCGACCTGGTCTGGACCGCTTCCGGGACCGCGACACTGGAGACGGCGTTGCTGCTCAAGCCGATGATTATCGTTTATCGGCTCGCCCGATTGACCTATTGGCTCGCCCGTTTGCTCGTTCGCGTCGAGCATATCGGCATGGTCAATCTGATCGCCGGCGAAAGAATCGTTCCGGAGCTGATTCAGGACCAATTGACGGCGGATCGAATCGTCGCGGAAAGCCGGGTCATGTTGGACGATCAAAAGCTGCGCGCGCGCATGATCGAGAAGCTGTCCAAGCTCAAAGAACGGCTGGGCTCTCCGGGAGCCGCCGGCCGCGTGGCGGACATGGCGTTGAGCATGATGAGCTGAACATTCGGCTTTTGGCATCGGGGAATAACGGGACCGAGAAATGGTTTACCTGCTTTACAATTGCATATGCGCCCTGGCGTTCCTGCTGTTTTTGCCGGTCTTGCCGTTGTTTTTTTTGATGGGGTGGCGGTTCTACGAGGGGTTGGGCGAGCGGCTTGGTTTCTACCCAGGTGCGAAGTTTGTCCCACTGGATGGCGCGAGACCGGTTTGGATTCATGCCGCGTCGGTCGGCGAAGTGCGCTCGGCCGCCCAGTTGGCGCGCGAGCTCAAGCGGCGCTCGCCGGCGCGCAAAATCGTCGTTTCGACCTTTACCGCGACCGGCAACCGGATCGCGCGGCAGATGGGCTTCGCCGACGTCCTGTTGTTCTTGCCCCTGGATCTGTTGTGGGTCGTCCGGCGCGCTTTTGCGCGCATCGATCCGTCGGTTTTGATCGTCATCGAAACCGAAATCTGGCCGAACCTGCTCCGCGAGGCCTACCGAAAAGGGATTCCCGCTTTGCTGCTGAGCGGCCGCCTGACCGCGCGATCCCTGCGCCGCTATTCCTGGTTCGCGGCCTTTTTCCGCCGCGTCATTGGCCATTTCACCGCCCTCGGCATGCAGACGGAGGAGGACCGCGATCGGATCGTGAAGCTGGGCGCCCCGGCGGATCATGTCGCGGTTGTCGGCAGTCTCAAGCATGCCGCCGGCGGCGGCGCCGGCGCGGGCGATGCCGGGGAGCTCTTTCAAGCCGGGAGTGAAACGGACCGCAACGGTAGACACTGGTTGGTTGTGGGCAGTTCCCATCGCGGCGAAGAGGAAATCCTCATCGACGTATTTATTTCCTTGAAGCAAAGTTTCCCCCTTCTGCAAATGGTTCTGGCGCCGCGCCATCCCCAACGATTCGCCGAAGTGGAACGGCTGCTAAAAGCCGCGGGATTGCAATTTGAAAAGAAGAGCCGGGTGAACGGCCGGATCGATTTCGATTCCGACGTCATGCTGGTCGATACCATCGGCGACCTGCAAGCCTTTTACGCCGCCGGCGATGTCGCATTCGTGGGCGGCAGTCTGATCGACGCCGGCGGCCATAATTTACTTGAGCCGGCGCGTTTCGCCAAGCCGGTGTTGTTCGGCCCCCATATGACGAACTTCACCGCCGACGCTGCGGCAATGAAACGACAGGGGGGCGGCATCGAAGTGGGCGGGCGGGAGGAACTGATTCGCGCCGTGACGACTCTGCTGGCCGACGCTGAAAAACGTAAAACGATGGGTGGGAAAGCACGCGAGGTTGCGGCCGACGACCGCGGGGTCTTGGAGCGCAGCGTCGGCCTGGCGTCGCGCTATCTGTCGTAATTTAGGGGGAGAATCCATCGCCCGGCAAGACGGCGCCAACATTTATTATGAATCCGGTATTGATCCGTAATATCTGGGAGCGCAGAGGGATTCGGGGCAAAGCGCTTGGGCTGTTGCTTCTGCCCGTCTCCTATGTTTACCGCTTAGGAGCGCAAATCCGCAATCTCTTTTTCTCCCGCGGCTGGCTGCGCGTGCGCGTGCTCGATAAGCCGGTCATCAGCGTCGGCAATCTGACCGTCGGCGGCACGGGTAAAACGCCCAGCTGCCTTTGGTTGGCGCAGGAACTGAACCGGCGCGGCTTTAAAGTGGCTATTCTCAGCCGGGGTTATCGCAGAAAAGAGTCCGTCCCCATCATCATCGATGCCGGTAATAACAGTCCGGCGCCCTCCGCCCGGCGCGCCGAGCTGTCGGCTGCCGGAGATGAGCCCTCGATGATGGCGCGGATTTACGGCCAAACCGTCGGGGTCGGCAAAAACCGCTATCAATCCGCGCTCGAGCTCCTGCGCAAACAAGATATCGACGTCTTTATTATGGACGACGGCTACCAGCATCGCCGTTTGAAGCGCGACATCGATCTGCTCTTGCTCGGCAACGATGCCGGCGGCCGGTTGTTGCCCGCGGGCCCTTTCCGCGAGCCCAGGCGGGCGCTGCGCCGGGCCGATTATTTTTTGCTGACCGGCGCGCAGGACAAATGGCGCTCGCGCCTTCCCCGGGACGGCGGGCCGCGCTGTTTTATCGGCTCTCTCACGGCGGTGGGGTTGATCGGCTTCGAGTCGGGCCGCTGGAAGGAATATCCCTTGAGCCTGCTTTACCGCAACAAGATTTTGACCGTCACCGGGATCGCCGATCCGAGCGCGTTCTATCGCATGATCGGTGAGTG
>Ga0153916_10001567_pt1 | contig 16502 bp, 9 predicted proteins | sample Opewatmetagenome_FD_109642 | JGI IMG/M metagenome (GOLD analysis project Ga0153916, IMG submission 109642) | Freshwater wetland microbial communities from Ohio, USA - Open water 3 Core 3 Depth 4 metaG | ecosystem: Environmental > Aquatic > Freshwater > Wetlands | place: USA: Ohio, Lake Erie, Old...
GCTGTTGCCCGCGGGAAGGAGCTGGGTCATGAGCACGGCCACGAGCTTTTCAGCCGGGTCAACCCAGTAGGTCGTGTGGTAGGCGCCTCCCCAACCGAAGGAGTCGACCGACCCCGGCTGTCCGTTACGGCCGAGCTTCTCCGTCACCCAGAACCCGAGCCCGAAGCCCTGCGAGTCATAGAGATTCCCCACATGGTCGACGGTCATGAGCTCGATCGTATTGGGAGTGAGGATGCGAGCGTCGCTCAGCTTCCCCCCGGCCTGAAGCATGAGCAGGAACCGGGCGTAATCTTCAGCCGTGGACAGGAGCCCGGCACCTCCGCCGAAGCAGACTCGGGGCCCTTTGACGTAAGAATTGTCGCGGGCGTCCTCCATGAGCTTGAGGCCGCCCTTCTCGTCGACTCCATATACCGAGGTGAACCGGCTGAGCTTGTCTTCAGGAAGGAAGAAATGAGTGTCTTTCATCCCCAGCGGGCCGGTGATTTCCTTGGCGAAAAAATCGGCCAGCGTCATCCCCGATACCCTCTCCACCAGGGAACCTAAAATGTCAGTGTTATACCCATAGACCCACTTCTCGCCCGGCTGTGCGTCAAAGGGCAGAGTCGCCAGCTTCTTGACGACTTCACCGATCGGCTCCGCCTTGCCGGCCAGGCACCAGCCCTGGATTCCGGCGGCCGCATACTCGTCCTTGGCCAGCCCGTCCCCATAGGAGATACCGGCGGTGTGGGTGAGCAGGTCGCGGATGGTGATTTGACGTTTGGCCGGGACTGTTGTGTAGCCCTTAGGATTTTTTTTGTCCTCGGAGGGGACAGCGACTCGAGCGTTGGCGAATTCGGGGATATATCTAGAGATTGGATCGTCAATGAGAATCTTGCCTTCCTCCTGGAGAATCATGACGGCCACACTAGTCACTGCCTTGGTCTGGGAGGCGATGCGGAAAATGCCGTCAACCGGCATGGCCGCGCCATTCAGGTCGAGCTTGCCGAAGGGATGGAGATAGGCGACCCGGCCGTTTCGGGCGACGAGAGTCACCATCCCGATGATCTTCCCCTGGTCGATGTATCCCTGCATGACCTGGGTGAGCCGGTCCAGGCGCTCGGCCGAGAGGCCGACATCGGACGGCCTGGCTTTGGGAAGAGCCGTTGCCTCTAAAAGGCCAGCCGCAATGAGGCAAATAACCGCAGTTGCGGACAGTTTTTTCATAAGGCTGGTTAGTGTGTTCCTATTCATGGGTTATTTCTCCGTTTTGGATGAGGGGCGAAAGCAGTTCATATGGTTCAATATAGGGACCTCATAGGACGATGTCAATTCTCTTAGGGCTCTATGACGTTTAGTGTGGTAGCCGCGGGAGGGCGGATACTTGACATCTTCATTATCCTCCGTTGGAGAAGGAGTTTCTTTCATCCCCCCTTTGGAAAAGGGGGGCGCGGGGGGATTTTAAAAGACGAACAAGGATAAAAATCTCCCCTGACCCCTCTTTGCTAAAGAGGGGACCAGAGGGAGGACTTTGCTAAAGAGGGGGACCATGTGAGCTTCACTTTTTCAGTCGGTCCCGATGGCGACGGCGAACAGGAACCAAGAGGCGTGGGGCAGCCACTGCTCCGTCCAGCGCCAGTCGTCGTCCTTGCCGGTCACGGCGAAATGCAGGTTGTAATCGATGTCCGCTTCGTCGGTGTAGCCCGCTGTGATACCGTTCGCTATCCCGCCCGGCGCATTCATGTATTCATAAGAGTTGAAGAACATGTACTCCGGATTGTTCCTCCCCCGGCCATAGAGCATGCAGCTGTCGAATGGGTTGAGGCCGAGGATCCAGTTCAGCTGGTCCTGGGCGGACTTGCACAACTCAACCTGAAATGATGGGTCGTCAGGGAAAAGTCTCGAGGCGAACCGCAGAGCGGCGGCCATAGATCCCAGCCGGGCATTTTCCCCCTGCCACCAGGGAGCGGTTTCCGTGTCATGGGGGAAGAAGAAGCTCGTCCGGCGGGTGCCGTCCTTGCTCTGGACGAGCTGCCGGCTGTAACCGAAAGGATTGGCTACCTCTCGGGTCACCGCCAGCTCGAAGCCCAGCGACCTCCGGACCGTTTCACGAACTTTCTCCTTGATCGAAGCGTCGGCGATCTCGAAATAATTCACCAAGCTGACCAGCGGCAGACCGGCATCCGCCGGATGGAAGAATGGCCGGTCGCGGTCGTCCGCCCGCCAATAATCTTTGTACTTCCCGCTGCCCGTTAATCGGGCCAGCAGGCTTAGCGCCCGCTTGTCGGCGGCTTCTTTATACTTGCCGGCCTTCGTCGCCCGAAAAAGCTCAGAGGCAGCCAGCAGGGCGCAGTAGTCATCGACAATATTTTCCTTCCCGTCGTTGGCATACAGGCTGTTGTTCTTCTCCAGGAAATCGAACGCATCCTCGGCCGCTTTGAGATAATCGGCCGGCGCAAAGTCTCCTCCCACTCCGAAGCTCGAGGCCAGCGCCAGCGCGGCGATGGCCAGCCCGCCGCCCTCCCGATAGCCGGCCTCATAGGAGGCCTGGTCGATGGTCTCTTTTTTGCCGTAGTCGCGAAACTTGTCTTTGGTCTCAGGCGTCAGGACCAGGTGGCGGGTCGCCTTGGGGGTGATCAGCCGGTCCTCCGGCTTCTTTTCCGGCCCCCGGCCCGACACCGTGATATAAAAGGAGCCGGCCGGATTTTTCATCCGGACCAGGAAGTCGGCCCCGAAAAGCCCCTCGTCCAGAAGTCTCCGCAGGTACTGCTTAAAATAAAGATAGTTCCTGCGGGTCAATTCGCGGTGCGAGGCCAGGAGGCTCCAGGCCGTAAGCGGGATCTGCTGGGGGTTGAAGTAGGTCGAGAATGAAAGGTGGGAGAGGTGTTTTCCATAGTCGCCGGTCGCGTCATACCAGCCGCCGTGAACATCCACGATCACTTCTTCTTTTCCTTCGATCTTCATGGTCCGGTCGGCCTTGTCGAGAGCGCCCGACGAGCGCTGACCCTTAAAATAATAGATGATATCCGACAGGGCGCTCCTCTCGAGGACGTTTTCCTGGATAAGGAAGCGATGAGACCGGACCGTCTGCGTCGGCGACGCGCACTCTATGAAATAGCTTCCTTCCTGGTTCAAAGAGCTAAAATCGATTGTCCAGAAATGCCAGTCCTTCCATTTTTGCACAGGACCGACCGAAACGACGGTCCCGGAAAGGGCCACTTTTTCCGTCCCCGCTTCAATGACCTTGAAGCCGCTCCAGGCACCGCCTGAATTCCCCTGGATAACGGCCCGTTTCGTCCCTCCCGAGTCATAGCCGATGTGGTTGATCAGGATTTTGGTGTCTCCGGCCGAAGCCGCGGACACCAAACCTATGCTTGCAAGGCAGATCAGCCAAAGGCGCTTTCTTCTCATGTCCACTCCTTCCGACGCGGGCGTTGCGGGGACTGGCGCCGTGCCACCCCTTCTTCGATCATTCCCTAAATCACGGAAACAAACATGCTTAGCTAGCTTGGGCTGTTTAGCGAGCCAAGAAGGATTTTACGTGCTATGATGAGCCCTTGGCAAGCAGAGATACGAGGCGCTGTCTATTGCCCGGAGCCGTCTTTGCACAGAAAGTCAGGGAACAACGATTAAAAAATGATGGAAAAAAAGACAAAAAACTTCCGGTTTCAGGCGCTCGGCCGGCGCTTCCGGTAGAGCTTTTCGTCCACGGCCGCGATCATAGCGGCCTGGTCGACGCCCGCCGGGCCGAGGAACTCGGCGATCTTCCGGACCTGGGTTTTAGGGTCGGCCACGATTTGATTGTAATTGACAAACAGGACTTCGATGTCTTCCCTCTTTGAGATCAGGCCCTTGATCATCTCGTTGAGCTTGATAAAGCTGGCCTTGGTCTCCTCGCGGCCCTGGTCCTGGAGCTTGGCCATTTTCTCCATCGAATCGAGGACCTCCTCGATGTTGCGCTCGGTGTAGAGGATGCGGTACTTCCCGGGCGGAAGGTATTTCAGCCCGAAGGCAGTGATCTTGATGAACAGGCCACGGAAGTCGGCGAGCGGAAAGGTACCGTTCATCAGACGGCTGATAACCTTCCCGCCTTCGAGCTCGAAATAGCCGCGCGGGTTATTGTCGTCCGGCGGCCGCGAGGCCGTGTCAAAGGCCATCGGCACCCCGCCGGCGTGCAGGATCTGCATGAGGAGGGATGTCCCCGATCTTTCCAGTCCCGAGGCGATATAGTTTACAGTGTTGTCCAGCTTCATAATGCCCAATATACTAGTGCAGACACCCCTTGAATTCAAGCTGGATAGGGATCTTGCCTCTAAACTTAATTCCCGGCTTTAGATGAGCAACCCCATAGATTAAGGTTCGTGTCCCAAGATTAATACGGGACCGCCCCTCCGCCCGTGCCCTCTCCGGCACCGATCTTGTGCCGGAATACCCTGTAGACCCAGACTTGGTATCCGATAACTATCGGTACGAAGACAACGGCCACTATGGTCATGATTTTAAGTGTATACGGGCTTGAGGAGGCGTTGAACGCAGTCAGACTAGAAGCCGGGTCAAGCCGCGAAGGGATTAAATTCGGGTAGAGTCCGATGACCCCGGTGAAGGTCACGAGCACGATCGTAGAGCAGGAAGCGAAAAACGCAGCCCCTGTTTTTTTCTGCGCCGCCCAGACTCTGATCAGGAGCAAAGAAGCCACGGCCAGGAGGGGCACAACCAGCCAGTAGGGACGATGGAGATAGTTCTCCTCCAAGTTTGTAGACGCCACTGTCCAGCCCAGGAAGATGACAGCTGCCGCCAGCAGCACAAACCAGCCTGTGCGGGCGAAGCGCAGTGCTCGCGCCTCCATCTCTCCGGCCGTCTTGAGGGCCAGCCAAAGCGCGCCGTGAACCAAGAAAAGAAGGACGAACAATATCCCCGTCCAGAGCCCGTAGGGGTTGAGCAGCCCGAGGAGGGTCCCATGGTACCCTTGGGCATCAATCGGCAGCCCGCGAAAGATATTCCCAAAAGCCACTCCGAAGAGCAGAGCCGGGAGCAGGCTTCCCAGAAAAAGAGCGATGTCCCAGCTCCTTCCCCAAGCTACGGATGAAGCCTTCGCCCTGAATTCCAGGGCGACGCCCCTGAATATGAGGGCAAAAAGGATGATGAGCAGAGCCGAATAGAGGTAGCTGAACATCGCAGCGTAGGCCGCGGGAAAGGCCGCGAACGTAGCCCCGCCGGCCGTAAGCAGCCAGACCTCGTTTCCGTCCCAGACGGGGCCGATGGCCTTGCGGATGGCGCTTTTCTCCGCCTCATCCCGGCCGAGGAATTTATAGAGCATCCCGGCTCCCAGGTCAAACCCGTCCAGCATGAAGTAAACGGCCCACAGCAAACCCCAAAGGATGAACCAAGCTATCTGAAACGTCATCTTAGGCCTCCTTCGCCGGGGCCGATTTCAGGATTCCCGATAGGTCGTCGTCCGGGCTCCTCTTGCTGTATTTGACGAGCAGATAGATATCGACAACGGCCAGAAGCCCGTAGACGAGTGTGAAGCCGACGAGTGAGGCTATCACCTGGGCCGGGAGAAGAGAGGCAGAAACGCCGGCCGACGTCCTCATTACTCCGTAGACGACCCAAGGCTGCCGGCCGATCTCCGTTACCAGCCAGCCGACCTGGATGGCGATATAAGAAAGAGGGATCGAGAAAAGCATGACCTTGAGGTATCCCGGGCTCCTTTCAAGCCGTCCCCTCACCCCCTTTATCCAGCCGATGAAGGCCAACAAGATCAACAGCAAACCCAACCCGACCATGAGCCGAAAACTGAGGAAGACCGGCAGCACCGGGGGACGCTCGTCCCTGGGAAAGGCAATAAGCCCTTTGACCTCGGCATTTCCTTTATGATAGGCCATCAGGCTGAGGGCTTTGGGAACCGGCAGAAACTCAACGGCATTCCTTTCGTTCCCGGAATCCGGCCAAGCGAACAGAGTAAAGGGCGCGCCCGACCGCGTCTCCCAGAATGACTCCATGGCGGCGAGCTTGGCCGGCTGATACTTGGCCACCTGCACGGCGCTGAGGTCGCCGCTGGCCGCGACCAGCACGGCGCTCACGAGCCCGAAGGCGGCGGCCGTACGGAATGAAGACCGGAAGAGCGGCTCCTCGTTCTTGCGCAGCAGGTGATAAGCGGAAACACCCATCACGAAGAACGCGGCCAGAACATATCCGGAGAGGACGGTGTGGGCGAAAGTCACCCAGCCGAAACGGTTGAAGACTAGCGCCCCGAAATCCGTCATCTCGGCCCGGCCGTTCCTCAGGACATAGCCGACCGGCCTCTGCATCCAGCCGTTGGCCAGGAGGATCCAGAGGGCGGAGAGGTTGGTGGCGATGGCCACCAGCCAGATAGCCAAAACATGGACCTTTTTAGATACCCTGTTCCAGCCGAAGACCCAGAGCCCGATAAAAGTGGACTCCAGGAAAAAAGCGGCCGTGGCCTCGATCGCCAGAGGCGCGCCGAAGACGTCGCCGACATAGCGGGAGTATTCGGCCCAGTTCATCCCGAACTGGAATTCCAAGGTGATCCCGGTGACGACTCCCAGGGCGAAATTGATCAAGAAGAGCTTCCCCCAGAACTTGGCCATCTTCAGGTACATCGTATCGTTGGTTCGGAGATAGCGTGTCTCGATGAAAGCGACCAGTAGAGACAGGCCGAGCGTCAAGGGCACAAAGATGAAGTGAAAGGCGGCGGTCACCGCAAACTGCAGACGGCTCAGGGAAAGGACGTCCATCCATTCCTCCTGTCGTTATTTTGGGATCCGGGAAGGCCTAGGCTAGTCCGAAGTCGCGATTGATGTCAACTTCGCCAAGGCTCGGGTATGGGATTCGTCAGCCCGCTCAGTCGTCCACGGACTTCCTCACCCACACCCTTCGCCTTTATCAAAAAGAGCCGGCTCCTCTGGAACAACTCTTCGTGAAGGCTGAAAATGTGATATCATTCACCTACCCGAGGAGGAGACAACCATGAAAGCCGGACATTTCAGAACCAAAATTTCTCTGATGGGATATATCTGGATGGCCGTCCTCGTAGCGGCATCCGGACTCCTGTCGGCAGCGGAATACGTCCCTCAAGGCTGCACCGTGATCGGCGTCGGCAAGCTCGCCTCGGCCGACGGTTCGGTCATCACCTCCCACACCGATTGTTGCAGTGAATGCCGCATCCAAGTCGTACCCGGGAGGACGTTCCCAAAAGGATCTCTGGCTCCGGTCCACTGGGGGATGGTTTATTTCGGGCCCGAGGACAGCCGGAAGGCCTTGCCGCTCGGCGACTTCGGGAAAGTCATCGGCCACATTCCCCAGGTCGAGAAGACCTTCACCTACTTCCACACAGGCTACTCCCAGATGAACGAACGGCAGTTGGCGATCGGCGAAAGCACCTGCTCGCAGCGGTCAGAGTTAAACGTCAGCTTCGTCGAAGGCATCACCCGCCAGATCATGACCATCGAACAAGCCCAGGTCTTCGCCCTGCAGAGGTGTTCGACCTCTCGCGAGGCGGTGCGCCTCATCGGAAGTCTCATGGAAACCTACGGCTTCCTGCCCTCCTGCGGAGGGTCCGAAGCCTTGTGCATCGCCGACCCGCAAGAGCTTTGGCTTATGGAGATCTTCAGCGTCGGACCCAAGTGGAAACCCGAGAGCAAAAAGCCGGGCGCAATATGGGCGGCCCGCCGGGTGCCCGACGATCATGTTGTGGTCATCGCCAATCACGTCCGCATCCGCGAAGTCAACTCGAAGGACCCGGACGTCCTGGCCTCACCGAACTACATGCAGGAGGCCGTCGACCGCGGCTGGTACAGCCCTGACGAGGGACGTCCTTTCATCTGGCAGGAAGCTTACTCTCCCCTGATCCGCGAAGGGAGCCTCAGCCGGATGTGGCTCATCTACAGCACGATCGCGCCCTCCTTAAAAGCCTGGCCGAGGCGGATCCTCAATGACCCGGCCGGTCCGGGGACGTTATACGCCCAGCCTATCGAGGGAGCCGCATTCTATCCTATTTCGGTCAAGCCGGAGAAGAAGCTCTCCGTCCAGGATGTCATCTCCTTCCAGCGTTCGGTCTTCGAAGATACCATCTACGACATGACCTGGGACCCGGCCTGGATGGTCCCGGGTGCCGGGGGCAAGTCCGAGAAGAGCCCGATGGCCACACCCTTCCTCCCCGGCGAGATGGAGAAAGTCCTGCGCATCCGGCATCACAGGACCATCGCCACCCAGGGATACGGGATGGTCGCTCAGCTGCGGTCTTGGCTTCCCGATGCGGTGGGCGGGATCTACTGGTTCTACGTGGACAATCCCCATGTCAGCGCCTATGTCCCGGTCTATGCGGGCGTCATCGACGTCTCGCCCTTGTACAAGACATACGATTACAGCGAATTCAGCGAGGATTCGGCCCGCTGGGCGGTGGATTTCGTGGAGAAATTGATGCTCCTGCGCTGGCAACCCGCGGTCAAGGACCTGAGAGAAGCCCGCGACCCTATGGAGAACGGGTTCTTTTCAGAGCAGCCAGAGGTCGACCAAAAAGCGGCTGAGCTGCTGCGGAAGGATCCGGCCGGGGCCGCGAAGTATCTCACCGACCTGACGATTTCCCGGATGGAAAAAGTCGTCCAGCTTTTCCGCGACCTGCGGAAGAGGCTCCTGACAAAATACACGGGCGATATCGTCTAGGCGGGGCCTTGAAGGCAGGAGACCCTCCTCCTTCTTCCTGGCCTGAATTGTTGGATACTTGCCTGGAACGGGAAAGATCGGGAGACTCGCGCTTTTCAAGGAACAACAGGCCCTCGAATGGGTCAAACGTCAGGATGAAAAACCCAGCCAGGGCTTCCGGCCCGATCACTACGTCGGGGATTAACCCGGAAAGGGGATCCATCAGCTGCTGAAAGGGCCAGACTTCAGCCGCATCCCTTTCAAAGATGAACGGTCCGAGCGTGACTCTCAGCGGTGTCACATGGTAGGAAACCGCCTCACCGGTCGCCACGTACCTGGTCCGGGCGGTGAGAGACCAGCCGAGCCTTCGGGCGAATTCCAGCCTTAAGGAAATATCCTTGGCTCCGGTCTCTATAAGGGCTAAGCCATCCACTCCTCCCACTTTCACGGGCACATAAACATGTCGATAGCCAAACCAGGGGATTTTCCCGTTGCGCTCCGCGGTTGTCCGGGCAAGGTTTGGCCGGGAAATACCCGGAAGACTAAGCCGAAGCTGCCGTTCAACATAGTCCAGAGTGACGACGCGGTTCCGGATAAAAGAAGGGTTCAGGTTCGCATCGTAGAATTCCGGCTGCGGCTTGGGGACATACAGACCGGGCAGTCCTGTCAGGCTGAGACCCTCATACTCCAATTTTCTTGTGAAAATGGAAGAGCCTTCCATTAGGCCGGGGTGCGTCCCGATCTCAGAGAGAATCCGGCCTCCTTGTTGAGACCTCAACTGCCTGAGCAATTCAGGGTTATGGATCGTCCAGCCTGCGCGGTTCCCCGTATCTAAGAGCACTCGATAACTGAATCCCTCGGCTTTATAAAGGATGACATTGGAGGGGGAGTCTCCAGGGTTCCGAGCGAAAGGAATAGCAATTTCTGCCAGCGGGCCGGCCGCGCTGAACAACGGCATCTTCAAAGCCTTTTGGTAGAGACGGGCGTTGGCCCTCAGACTATCCGCATATTTTTTGTCGCGGCCTTTCCACTGCGACGCCCTTTCCTCGTACAACATTCGGAGTGCCTGCGAATCCCGGCGGGCCGAGTAGACTTCAAGACCGATGAAGTAGACCAGGAAGGATTCCCGGAATTCCGGGATCATCCCCAGCAGCCGCCCGTACCATCGCTCCGCGCCGGCGAAATCCCTCGAGAAAAGCGACAACAACACCCGGGCCAGGACCGCCTTTTCAGAGACGGGCTCTAAAGCCAGCGCTTCGGCGACGGCCCGTTCAGCCTGCTCCCGACGCCCCTGGGCGAGATAGACACTTCCTTCGGCGGCAAGGATCGAACTCGAGGGAGGGATGCCGGCCGAAAGCCCTTGCAGCTTCTCTCCCGCCAGGTCACTCCGTCCGGTCCGGGCCAGGCATTCGACCCAGAGAAGCCCGTCCTTAAGGGAAAGGGTCTTTTCATCCTGTTTCTCGAAATGGGCGGTCACCGAGGCGAAATCCGCCTGCCAAAACAATTTTTCCAGGGCCGGAGTCTCCCCTTTCCCGGGATTGAAGATCAGCAGTGTCAGGCCGATCAAAAGCAGCCAAGTACTTCGTTTTGTCATTCCGAGCCACGCCTCTCGTTTCGGCCGGGGGCCGGAGCTACTTCAAGTCGATCTGCCTTTCCTCGTCCGCCAGCCGGTTCGCAATCAGGTCATATGCCTTAATCGAAAGCTGAAACGTCCCCTTGAGTCCCTCGGGAAAAGGAAGGGAAATGGACACTTTTTCCTTTGTCGCCCGAAGCGTGTTCTCTTGTTTGTAAACGCTCTGGTTGCCGTCATCAAGCAGAAGCACCCGGATTCTGAGAAGTCCGAAATCGTTTTCTTTCTTGCGCTCAAAAGCATTGACGACAAAGGTCAACCTTCCCGCCGTCACGGAGACATCGTCGATCCTGACTTTCTCCCGGGAAAAAAATTGGACTCGTGAATCAACCTGGGCCTGGGTCAGATGCTCGGCGTACCGGAGGTCGTCCGCCTGTCCCTTGACAAGCACCTGAATGCGCGCATCTTCGATGCGACCGTCCCAGTCGAAGGCGAGCTCGCAGTATTCCTCAACGTGGTTGACAATCTTCGTGAGAGCCCGTTCGTCCGTTCCCGCGCTTACAGCCATGCCGCCGGCAGCTTTAGCCACTTCGCCGTAAAGCGCCACCAGGTTCACGAACGGCGCCAGGGCAAGGTTCGTTTCTCTGATGGAATCGCCCCTTATGAAGACGACGTTATAGTTAGTTTCATTGGCGGCCAGAACCTCGACGAGCTCTGTGGAAGGAAAAGAATTGGGCAAAGTCAGGGTTTCTTCCAGCCGAGTCAAGCTTGCTTTCATGGCGATAGCCAGAGCCTGGTGGCCGGTACTGAGCAAAGAGATATGGTCGTCAATAGCCTTAATAATCCCCTGGATTTTCTGATACAACTTGGGGTCTTGATGCTGCTCGAAATGGACCCACCATCTTTCACCCTCACCGAACCCGAGCTGACTGAGAACGTGTTCGTACCTTTTCGGATCGGGCACCAGAAAACGATTTTGGTAGCGGCTGAATTCCTCCGGAAATACGTTCAGGAACAGGCTCGTTTGTTTATAGATATCAACGCCTTGAGGATCACCATCCAGGACTGTCTTTAATCCTTCCAGATAACTCTTAAGCCTGGCTTCGGCCGACGTCCATTCGTCTCTGAATATCGGGCAATCCTTTTCCAGCAGCTCCCGGATCTCTCGCTGAATGCTCCCCTTGTTGGCTGAAACATTCAGACGATAGAGCTGCCCGGGAGTCAGAAGATAAAGGGAATCGGAGGTATCCAGGATCTCCGTGACAAAGTAAGCCAACTCTCTTTCGACCGCCGAGCCGTACTTAGACAGCTTGAAAGAGAGGATGAATTCCCGTCCCAAGTCGGGCTTGATAGCAAGGGACTTTTGTTTTCTTTTGACCGCCTGGATGTTTTTGTCGGCGCCGTTTACCACCAGTCGGAAGTCCTCAGGCTTCAAGGCCTGGTCAGCTTGCGCCTCGCCCGTCAGTCGAACAGGCAGGTGAAATCGAATCTCGGAGGCATCCAGCCAGCAGCCCAGAAGAGTAATGAGGATGAGTGAAAAAATGCCGTTCATCGTCTTCGCCCAGGCCCGTTTCTGACTGAGGCTGAAGGCGGTTCTGCCGCTCACGCCAGAAGGTTATGCCCGCTTACGGGGGAAGTCAAGCGTTAGACAGGCAGTGAACGATGCGCCAGCCTAAGGAAGGCGCTGATTCAGCCAGCGCATTATGGAACGGAGTTCTTATTATGCTAATAACTGAGGCCGCTTCCCAACGGATACTCATCACTGATCCGCACGGGAAGCCGGCCGGTCGGTTTGAGTTCGCCCTTGAGCGCCTTGATGAACGAATCAAAATAGACCGCCTGATTGCCGAACCAGCTCTTCTCTCCATAACCTATGAGGTAGGCGGCAACCGAAGGGATCTTGCGGATAAGATGCGGATTCCCGTAGGCCATGGCCACTACGCTCTTGGGGTTGGCGGCGATAACCTTCTGGAGGAACGCCAGGTCGGCCTCCCGGAACGGAGCCGCGTCTCCGAGCCTCGTCCTCGGGACGAATAGTGACAGAATGATCAAGTCCGAACCCAGCGCCGCCTGAAAGGCTTTTTCGTAATAGGCCGGGTCCATGTCAGGACGGAGATAGAAGCTCTGAATTCCCGGGAAGGCCGCGGCCAGCTTCGCCGCGAGGGCCGCCGGCGAGGGATCGCCGTCGAATTTCTGGATGTTGATGTTGACCGCCTTGGCCAGCCGGGTTGAAGCGACGGGGAAAACTCCGTCATTCTTGAGCAGCGTCAGCGACTTGTCCGCCACTTCCTGGACGATGGCCAGGTGTTCCGGCGTGCCGACGAATTCGCCCACCCGGGATTCATCGACGAGCCTGTTCTCGTGGAGTCCCAGCCGGGCTTTCAGGGTGAGGAGCTTGAGCGCCGCCTCGTCGATCCGGTGTTCGCTCAACCGCCCCGATTTGACCGCGGCCGCCAAAGCCGCGATCGCCGCCGCCGGGTCTTTGGGCTTGAGGATGATGTCATGGCCGGCTTCAAAGGCCTTGACCGCCACCTCTTCTGTCCCGAAGCGCTGGACGACGTTGTCGTACCAGAGGTCGTCCGTGGTCAGAATCCCTCTGAAACCCAGCCTATCGCGAAGCCATCCCGTGACCAGCTTTTTCTCAACGCTCGCCGGGAGCTCCGACCCCTCCGTGACCGAGGGCACGGCGATGTGCTCGCTCATGACGAAATCGACGCCGGCGTCGATGGCGTGTTTGAAAGCACGGAACTCCTGCGCTTCAACGTCCGCAGCCGGTTTGTTGATCCAGCTCCAGCCGGGTTTGCTTGGCATCGCTTCGACATCGCCGCGGCCCGGAAAATGCTTGGCCGTGGTCAGCATTCCGCTGTCGTGATATCCCCGGACGTAGGCGCGGACCATCCGTCCGAGGAGGCCAAGGTCGCCGCCAAAGGAACGGACGCCCTCGGCGGGGTTCTCCGGCCGCCAGGCGATGTCGGAGACCGGGGTGTAGGTCAGATGAATGCCCATGGCCCGGCCTTCAACAGCTGCAGCAGAAGCCGCCCGGTAGACAAGGTCCTCCGACCCGGCGGCGGAAAAGGCCATGTTGGCCGGGTATTCGCTCGCCCCCGTTACCTGCTGGCCGGGGCCGCCCTCGAAGTCCGCCGCAATGAGGATGGGAATCTCGGCCTCTTTCTGCAGGCGGTTGAGAAGGTGGGCGACATCGCGAGGCGTCCCCCCGTAGAAGACAAACATACCCAGGCCGTAATCGCGGGCCAGCCGGACCCACTGCTTCAGCCTCGGGTCTCCGTCGGCGACGTATCCCCCGGTGAGGTCGGAGCAGACGATCTGGCCGATCTTCTTCTCCAGGCTCAAACCAGCCAAGGTTTTTTGGGCCCAGGCCGCAGCCTCATCAGCTGCCTCTTGACCAGAGGTGGAAAGGGCAACGCCGACAGCGATGAAAAGCAAAGCACCCACAATGATGGCAAGGCGTCGGGTTTTCATTAGGTTCTCCTTTCTCTACGAATATGAATTCGTTATTGGACCCGCTCAAATACTATCTCGACGAGGTCAAGCCCTAATCCTTTGGATCTTTCGTCCTTTCCCACGAGGTGGAAGAAAACGAGGTTATTGCCCGCCCTGAAATCCAGCCGGCCCAGGGGAAGCACGGAACTCAAATTCGGTTTCTCGGCGTAAAGGTTCACGGAATCCCCGATGGGGAGGTCATTCCGGAAGATCTGAACGATCCCCTGGTCAGGACCCTGGACGGCCTTGATCCCAACATCATACGTTCCCGAGGACGGGATCTCGCAGATGAAGGCAATGTGGTGGGGGCCGAAGATGTCCTCACCGGTTGTCCTCAAGGATAGATGCCGCACTCTGGTCTCCCCGATTTTAGTGGTGACCTTGGCCAGCGTCGCATTCTGCAGAGACGAGGTATGGATAGGGACGTTCCATCCGGGCACAAAGACGATCCTCGTTGGATCGGCCACCCGGCGGTCGGCAACCGGGGGAATGGGAATATCCGCCGGCGGCGGCTCCAGAGAGTAGAAAAACGTCACCGCGGTGTAGTCGGTCGGCACCTTGTTTCCGGCGGGGCCGTGCTCGATCGTGTATTCGATGCTCTTTTCGTAAGAATAGGCGTCGGCGATCAACCACCTGTACCCGCCAGTGCGGCCAAGCGGTTTCTTGTAGTCCAGGCAGCCGCTCAGCGGATACGAGGTCCTGCTTTCCCAACGGGCGGGGACGTCATACCATCCCCCATTGAAGGAGTCCTCGGAGCCGGTTCCGGGGACGGCCAGTTCCCCGTCGATGACGGCCCGGTCGTCTCCTTCAAAGAAAGGGGTTTGCCCGGACTCCATGCCCTGGGCCTGCAGAACGGCGCCGACGACATGACCCCGTCCGGACGTCCGGAGGTAAGTGAACGGAGTTCCTTCTGTAGTCGGGTTTTCACGGTGCCATCGGGCATAGAACCTTCCCTCATCCCCGGCCTTGCCAAGGGGAGCGACGACGACTTCGGCCCACACCTCCAAGGCCGGCCCGGAGGTCCTTTCGGAAACGAGCTCAACCCGGGCGGACCGCTCAAACGGCATGGGGAAATAGACGTAGTTTGTTTCCTCCGAGGTCCCGAGGAGGAGCGACCTGACGGCAGGTTCCCCGAAGCTCGCCCCAAAGAAATCCCCGACCGGGCAGGCGACTGCGGGTTCCTGGGCGCCATCCCAGAATATCCTTATCAGGATATCGCGTTCCTTGGCGGAGAACGCTTTAGCGGGTCCGAGCCTCAGGCCTACAATGCGGCCGGGACGCGATGTTTTGAACAGGGTCAATGTCTGGCTGCTCTCAAGTTTACCTCGGGCACTGTAGGTCTTGAGCTCGGTCCCTTCCGGGACGAGCAAGGCCGCGATGTCAGACCCTGCCGAGAGCAAGAGAGAGGTGAAGCGGTCGAGACTTGCGCGCCAACTGTCGGAGGGAGGGTCCTGGTAGGTCGGGACCAGGGTCCCCTCGGGAAACTGCGCATAGTTGATCTGATAGAAATGAAAAGTCTCGGTTTTCACTAGGATCTTGCAGGAGCGCTGAAACGGCAGCGGGACATATGAATAGCGTCCTCCGACTCCTGCCCCAACGAGCGGCGATAGGAAGGGAGTATGAGTGCCGTCGAAGAGCTCAGGAATCATCCGCCGGATGCGCGGAGAGGACTCGCCGTCGAAGTAGAATTCAATGACCTCGTCCGTCGGACTGGGAAGGTGGATCCGGGTGATGACACCCGGGCCCTGAAGGTCAGCGATAACCAAGCCCCCTTCTTCCTTCCGGATGAATGAGTAGGCGCCCGAGAATCCATCGTCGTTATCTCCGCTGCGGTCGTAGCTCGAAACGCAGCCCACCTTGACACCCGTCCTCAACCTCGGAAGAAGGTCGAGTCGCCACAGCTCCTCCGGTCCGATAACCGGACTCTTAGTCTGAACGGGGGCCTTCGCGCAGGCACCCGATATGATGAGAGCCAAGATGGCCAAGAAAAGCGGCTTCTTGTATCCAGGCATCGTCCCTTCCCTCCTCGGCAGCACTTGGGCCTGACGAACTGGGCTTGTGCTGCATCAACGCTCGGGCATCGCCGCGGAATGCAACCGGCCGCACGAAGATCCGCGCAGCGACGCCTTGGGGAGCATAGCATAACCAACCTGAATTGGCGATAACGATTGTGCTGAGCGCCGACCATCCTTCGGAAGTTGACACTTGGTCATCCGGCCGCTAGAATGGGACCATGATCGAGAGCAAGCAGTTCCGGACGGTTCGCGCCGTCGAACACTGCCTCCAAACCATATTCTTCGTCAACCATTTTTCCGGCCTGTAATCCGCCCTCGGCACTCCTCTCATACACCCCCCTATTCCCTATTCCGAAAAAAGGAGGAAATCATGAAAATCACTATATTGGGAGCCGGCCTGGTCGGAGGTCCGATGGCCAGGGACTTGGCCTCAGACAAAGACGTCAGAGTCACGACTGTTGATTTCTCTTCCCAGGCGCTCGACAGACTGAAGAAATTTCGCCGGATTAAGACGGTTCGGGAGGACCTCTCGGATACCCGGAATGTCAAGAAAGTGATCCGGGATGCCGACCTTGTGATCAGTGCCGTCCCGGGGTTCATGGGATTCCAGACACTCCAGGCCGTCCTTGAGGCGGGCAAGACCGCCGTCGACATCGCCTTCTTCCCCGAGGATCCTTTTGCCCTGGACAAGCTGGCCAAGGCCAAGGGCTTGGTGGCCGTCGTAGACTGCGGGGTAGCTCCGGGGATGAGCAGCATCCTGGCTGCCCACGCGGTCA
>Ga0153916_10001569_pt1 | contig 16488 bp, 15 predicted proteins | sample Opewatmetagenome_FD_109642 | JGI IMG/M metagenome (GOLD analysis project Ga0153916, IMG submission 109642) | Freshwater wetland microbial communities from Ohio, USA - Open water 3 Core 3 Depth 4 metaG | ecosystem: Environmental > Aquatic > Freshwater > Wetlands | place: USA: Ohio, Lake Erie...
ACGTTGGACAAAGAGCACACACCTTCAGACCATGTTCACAGAATACGACAGAACAATGATGGCCGGAGACCCACGCCGAAAGGAGCCCAAAAAGTTTGGCGGTCCAGGCGCCCGAGCCAAAGATCAGAAGAGCTATCGCTGAACAGGTATCCGACACTTCACCTCTCTGAAAAATGTAATGCCAAACTAGAGAGACAGGGGCATGCCTTGTATTCTTATTTCGTTCTCCATTTAATCAGGATAGTCAGCAGGAACACTGTGACTCCTGACAAGACCACCAAGGGTCCCGCTGGCACGTTCAAGTAGCCTGACAATAAGACTCCAGAAGAAGCGCTTATCGCACCGAATATCGCACTCAAAACGGCGTATCTAAACAGATTCGGGCTTAGGTTTCTTGCAGCTGCTGCAGGCGTTACCACCAGAAACCCAACCAACAGCGTTCCTACGATTTTTATGCCTACAGCCACCGTCAAGGATACAAGCAATAGATACACGAGATTTATCTTCGCAATATTGATACCGTGCGAAACTGCAAGCTCTTCAGAAATCATGCCTAGAACTATTTTCTTGTAGATGATCCTTGTTAGGAAAATGGCCACAATTGAAATAATCACTGCTGTTATCGTGTCGAGCAAAGCCACTTTAGTTATGTCGCCAAAGAGAGCTTCAAGCAGATCTGGCTGCGGAACAATCAGAATCCCTATTGCCAAGGCTAGAGTGAATACGGCTCCTACGATGGTTTCAAACGATAACTTTGTGACTCTTCCTATATCCCAGATTATTACTGCTGATGCAAAGAGAAAAGCGAAGCCTCCTATGAAAGCACTCAAACCGAGAGGTTCCAAATACAAAATTCCGAGCGCAAGACCAGGCAGAGCCACATGGGATAAGGCATCGCCTACGAGCGCCATCTTTTCTAAAACCATTATCGACCCCAAATAACCGGCGGAAAGCCCGACGAAAATTCCTATGATCAAGCCGAAAATTAGTACGTCTAGAATCATGTTCAGTCACTCTTGTTCATGCGCTCTCTTACACACTGGCTCGCCGTAAATGATTGTCTGTAGAGAAGGGCTGACGATTTCCTTGGATTCTCCAAAATAGTTCATGCAGCTGTTGAGAGCAAGAGTGTAGTCAGAGTATTCCGTGATGATGTGAAGGTTGTGTGATATTATCAGCATAGTTATGTCATTTTTCTTTGCGAGTTCCATTAACATTTTATAGATTGCTTCCTCACTGTCCAAGTCGACGCCGGTTGTGGGTTCATCGAACAGCAACACGTTTGGCTTATTAATAATGGCCCATGCTATCAGAACTCTTCGCAGTTGCCCTCCAGACAAGGCACCGAGGCTTTTGTCTAAGATTTCCTTGCTGTTTAGTCCAACCGAAGTTAGAGATTCCTCGATGTTTGAACTGCGCTTGAATGATAGGAACTCTCTTACAGAGATCGGTATGTCTTTTACGGAGAGATTCTGAGGCACATAACCTATTTTCACCCTAGTGCTCCAATCGATTTTTCCGGTGTGAGGTACGAGGTTGAGTAAGGTTCGGAAAAACATTGATTTGCCCGCGCCATTGGGTCCAACGATTGCCAACGTTGCGCCTCTTTTCAGCTTGAAACTTATATCATCTAGAATGGTTTGGTCCTGAATCTTGATGCCTAAGTTTGACACAGTCAATATGTAATCATTTGACTTCTCCATAATTGACTAACCTGCTCTATCTTGCGCGAACCAAGTTCATATAGGCTTTCCTGCTCTCGGAAGCCATTTTACCGCATCTACATCCCGTCTTGGATCCGCGTCTTCGATGTCTTCAAGATATGGATTTGAACTTGATATTCGCGTTTAACAAATCTATTATTAAACGCTGACGCAAGCAAGGCACCATGGAACAATCGTGCGTTCTTAGGGTAGTCTATTTAGTCCCGCTTCAAGACGCACGATCATTTACTCATGAGAGGAAAATCCAAGATGGGAGACAAAACAGATCTGCTTGAAATGAACGAAAAAGACTCGGAAAGTGTTGAAACCGAACCGAGAACAGGGAAGGAAAAAAGCGTGTCATCACAGCCACAGGAAAACAGGGTCAAGTTCGGTGTTAGGACTCTTATGACGAATCCAGTTTCAGCATGCGATAGGTTGGACAAGATGTTTGGAAGCGGAGGTGAAGCCATAGTTCATTACATGTGGTTTGAATCTGGATACAGCCTATTCGACTCCATGGTTCAATGCAATCTCGGCAGAAACGTGGAAGAACTGTTGAGGGCACTCATTGACGCTCAACCTCAGATGGGCTGGGGCGAAGTAATCTTGAACGTAGCACGGACAGACCATCCGTCAGTGAACATTATTGTTAAGGATCCACCCGTTAAAACTATGAAGGGCTCACCAAAGCAGATGATTGGTTCCTTCTGGGCTGGGGTATTCTCACGATACTTCCAGAAGCAGTTGACGTGCAAGACTTACGTTTACGATGCTCAAAAAGACGAATTATCATGCACGATTACGGTTTGAAATCAACAAGAATCGAGATCTGAGGCTAAAAGGAAAACCGCTGAGGAAAGATGAAATGACGAAAAGCTTGAGAGACGAGCGAACCGAGGTCTATCGGGACCATCGTGCTCAGCTTGTTCTCAGCAAGTTTCTCAGCGGCGAGGTTGAAAAATTAGATCCCGCTTACGACTACCGGTACGGATACACGTATCCTCTTGTGGAATCGATCACAGGGGATCCTGCTTCAGCGGATGCGTTTTTATCGCATCTTTACGAAATTGGAATTCTGAAGCGACAGATCTTCGACAAAACGATTAACTGCCCCGTTTGCGGTTCCAGTAGTGTTTCGATTCGGTACTGTTGTCCTTACTGCAAATCATTCAACGTAAAGAAAAGTGCGCTTATTGAGCACATACAGTGTGGTTATATAGACATCGAAGATCGATTCAAGAAAGGCGACAAGCTAGTCTGCCCAAGATGCCACAATGAATTGACCAAACCCGATGTTAACTATAGAAAAGCGGGAGTCTGGTGCGCATGTAATGAATGTGGCAAGAACTTTGACATCCCTGTTCCTTCGCACTTCTGCCGACAGTGCAATAACTCCTTCACGTTTGATGACGCAGTCTACCGAGACGTTTATTCCTACTCTTTGAACGAAGACGTGATGAAGGAAGCGGGTGTAGGCTACATACTAGTCGGTCCTGTAAGAGAATTCTTCAAAAACCGAGGATTCAGTGTTGAAAGCCCAGGCTTCCTGAAAGGGAAGTCGGGTGCAAGTCACATGTTTGATGTTGCGGTTTCTAAAGGTGACATTGCACGTTATGTAATTGTCGTCGACCTTGCCACTTCAACCGCGGATGAAGTTTCAGAACAATCCATAATCGCAATGTTCGCCAAAGTGTATGACGTCACTCCAGACAGATCCTTCCTCATCGCCATCCCCAAGATGAGTGAAAACGGCCGAAAACTCGCAGACTTGTACAAGATCGATTTGATTGAAGCCAAAAACCAGAAAGAAGCAATGAAGGCCTTAGAGACCTTACTAGATTTGGCTCAGACGCCGTCTGAGGTTCAGTCTTCTCAGGCGCCGGTATAAACGGCTGTGTTTCCGCGTTCAGTGATCGCTCTTATGTTGAAAGATCCGTTTGGCAGTGAAACGTCAAGTCGCTGATAGGAAAACGCTTCGCCAGAATTGACGAACTCATCTACGTCATATCTTCTGTGGTGTGTTGAATTGTTAATCCAGAGAGAAACGAAATGGACTGTTCGAGAGCCTTTGTTTTGAAACGTGAAAATTGCCCCATCAGTTGTGAATCTTACGGCGAGAAAGTCTATGTCCATTGTAGTGCGGGTTCCGTCAACTCCTTGGTCATGGATTTTGATGAACATTCTACCATCACTAGATAGGTAACTTTGCCATTCGTCAGTGAGATTCACTGAATAGGTGTTCCAGCCGACGCTGGGCGCGTGTCCGCCTGTGGAGTTGAAGCCATTACTGCTGTATATTCTCGATGTCCAATTGTAGGCTTCAATGTACCATCTCTCAGATGTGTCGCTTACCCTGTATCTTAGCAGTATCTCAAGGCTTTGAATGTAAGCTAATGGAGAGTTTGAGACATCAATCGAGAAGGTGCCGTCAATGTCAAGTCTGTAAGGAAACCATGATTCTCTGAATCTCTCATACGTGTCGTTCATTGTCTGTGTATCAATGTAGGAACCGCTTGTGCGACTCCCAGCGTTTATCCCGAATTCACTCTGAACTGTGAACCAAGAAGAGCGGGTGAGCCGAGAAACACTGTTCATTGTCACGGTCTCCTGTGTCTTGTCCCAGTCTAACTGGTTCATTTGGTAACTCCAGAGAATCACGTTTGAGACTATGACAACGAGAATTACGAGGCTTAGGACTACAACTATTATGTTGCTGAGCCCTCGGCGGTTTTGCCTGAGGCTACGGTGATGTGTAGTGGTCGGCAACCTGGTTTCCTCTGCTTGTTGCTATATTAATGTGGTAAACAGTGTCTGGAGACCAGTCATACGTCAAATTTAACCAATCGTGGTTAAGTGGCTCCAGATGAAGCGATGCTATCGATTGCGATTCATGGTCTACGTAAATTGCCGCGACATCCAGTGCTGTTTTGCCCGTGTTGCGCAGATACAGGGAAATAACACCTGTTCTGAACCAGACGTCTTCGACTATGAATCTTTCGCCCATCGTTTCTTTAAGATTACCCGTGATTACATACGTGGCTGTTATAGCGATGGACATGCCAGCCACGGTGATAACGGTAAGGAGGACTGTGCTTAACACGGGTGTTATCGCTTTTTTGTTAAGCCAAATCTTGAGCATTTTCTCTCGCCCCTAGATTAGAAATTTCAGTGCAATATAACCGGCAATCAGCATTATGACACTGTGTTTGAGACCTGCGCTGATTGTTCCTTCGCCCATCTTGCCCGCTACTAATCCACTGAACAGTGCCTGAACGATGCTCATGTGGAAGAACAGTTTTCTGGCTTCTTCGTTGGACAACAGAGCAGTGTTCATGGCTGACACATCAACCATCTGAACGAAAAAAGTCTTGAACAGCATGATGACTGTGAAAAGAAAGACAAAGAAGGCAACATAGACGATGGCTATGTATGGTCGGGTTTGTGCCTGGCGTTCTTTTTCAGCCATCAGAGTCGATTGGACGAATTTTCCCATGGGCTCAAACACTTCTTCTACGTGCCCACCTGAGCGACTGGCTTCAACGACCAACGGGACACTTCGCTTTGTCAACGCAGTATTTACACGTTCGCTGAAAGACTGAAACACCTCTTCAAACGATTTACCCCAGGACATGTGTGCGACCATTCGCCTCAATTCGGCGGTCAATGATCCGTACCGACGTTTGGCGGCTTCCTCAATTGCCTGTGGCAGCGTCATGCCAGTTTTTTCTGCTTGAACGATGGCTCTGAACAGATCTGGTAGGTGTTCGTCGACTGAGCGGCGCCAACGATAATCGATGTAGTCGAGCACCGCCGCTGGAAACAAGGCAATTACGATGGCTAGCAGGATGTACTCGTCAAAAAGCGCGAGTCCGTTTAGTCTGATAAGGGCGGTGATGAGTACAATTAGGGCCAGTGTGACGGAGACTGCCCATGCGATTTGTTTCTCTGACTTGTTGACTTTAGGCATGGCTCTTTCCTCACCGTTTGGGCGAAATCATGTCAAGCATTATGAGGAAAACCGTTGACCCTAAAGGTAAACCAAGGTATGTTAGCAAATAGAGCAGCAGTCGAGGGTTCATGAGTCCGGGCATACCTCCTCCTAACATGGCCATCACGGCGAGCATGACGACTAATATCAGTGGACCTGCAACTAGCATTACGACATAGAACTCGGCCAAGACGCCAAGCGAATCGGCTAGTCTTTTGAGTGCGATTCTCTTGAGGCGCATGTATTGTTTGGAACGTTCGGACAGGTATTTGGATAGGTCTCCTCCTGAGTGCATGGTTGCAATGAATCCTTCTAGGAGGTCTCGGAATTTTTCAGATGGTGTTCTCTTCGAAGCCGTGTCCATGGCTGTGATTATATCGACGCCGAACAGTTCTATGTCTCGAACGATGTTTTTTGCCTCTTGAGAAATGGCTAGTTTGGTGTCTATTTTGGCTAGAGAGTGGAACATTTGGGAAGGGGGCACACCTGCGCCTGCTAGAATGGAGAGGTAGCCTGTTGTGAACGGCAAGCTGTCTTCTAGGTTTCTTTTGAGGTTGTCTTTCTTGATTATTGGGTAGAGATAGAATCCAATAATGGAAAAAGCCGCTGTGAAGAACAATGCGCCTACAGTGTAGAGCAATGACAGAAAGAGAGACAGATGCAACATTAAGAGAGTTGTGATGGGGACAATCACCAAGACTGAGCCGACAGCTATCATGGTGGAAAGAAGGGTTAGGCTGACGTAGCCTTTGAAGCTTGTTTTCATGCCTGACTTCTGCAGGTTGACATCCATGTCTTTGAAGAGGGGTAGCAGCCTTATGGTCTTCTCGCCTAGCAGACGGTAGGCAAATACTTGAGGTTTTGTCGAATCCTCGTTGGATTTCTTGGATTCGAGACGATCAAACACGGACCTAAGTGAATGCAGTGCAGTTTCCAAACGTGTGAAGATTTTTCTGAGTTTTCCCTTTGCTGCGTCCTGACTCAATTAGATGCCTACCCTTGCTTTGTGGTAAACCCGCATTGGGTCCGCGTAATATTCTCTGATTATGCCTGCTACGTCGGAGTAATTTCGAATCTTGTTGTTGACCATCCATTCTAAGACTGTCTTTCTTCTCTGTAACTCGGCTTGAACATCTTGCGGCGTCAGGTTTGTTTTTTTCATGACTCGTTCTAAGACGTAACTTCTGCCAAGATAGGAGAAGGAGTCGCTTCGCATGTTCCAGTGATATACGTCGTTGGTTAGCAGTTCTCTCGTTTTCGGGTCTGAGCCTACCATCTCGGTCACCGAGAAGGCTCTGCGTGCTGGTTTTCCGCCAATTTCGGTTCTTCCCTCAATGAGGATTATGTCTAGCATGGTCAGCAAGGCTCTCGGTATGTTCATCGGTTCGGCTTCCAATCTATGGATAGCGGAGTCAACTGATTCGGCGTGTATGGTGCACATTCCGAGATGTCCGGTAGCCATGGCTTGAAAAAGCGTGTATGCTTCGTCTCCTCGAACCTCGCCCACGATGATGTAGTCTGGTCTCTGCCGCACGGCTGCCTTTAGCAAGTCATATAGGGTCACGTCGCCTGCATGTTTCTTTTCACTGCCTGCGCGTGCCACTGAGGGAATCCAGTTTTCATGGGGCAGGTTGAGTTCGGCTGTGTCTTCGACGCTGACGATCTTGAACTCTGGCTTGATGAACATTGAGAGACAATTGAGCAATGTGGTTTTTCCAGCTGCAACGCCTCCTCCGACTAGTACCGAGGCTCGATTCTCGATGGCGTACCAGAAGTAGGCTGCCATTTCGGCTGACAATGTTTTGAATGCTATGAGGTCTGAAATCGTTAACGGGTCAACTCTGAATCGGCGTATTGTGAATGTTGAGCCTCTTCGGGTGATTTCGCTTCCGTATGTCATTTGTATTCGGCTGCCGTCCGGGAGTGACGCATCGAGCAGGGGAGAGGCTATCGAAATCTGTTTGCCTGAGATGAAGGCTAGCCTTACTATGAACGAGTTTAGTTCTTCTACGCTTTTGTAGACTATGTTGGTTGGGAGTGATTCGTATTCTCGATGCCACACGTAGATCGGGATGTTTACGCCGTCGGCTGAGATGTCCTCGATCATGTGGTCGCGCATTAAGGGGTCGATTTTGCCGTAGCCTATGTAGTCTCTGACGATGTAGTACATGAGTTTTTCAACGGCTTCGGCTGGTATCTTGAGTTTGTAATCCTTGATTACTTTGGCGACTCTGCGTTTCAGATATTCCGTGGCGTTTTCTCTTGTTTCGAGGTCTTTGACGCTGATGTCTAGTTCTTCCATGAGGAGTGTCTTGATGTCTTCCAAGTGTGTGTGTTCTTCCTTTAGAAGCGTGGGTTCGATTACTTCGTAACGTGTTTTTTGTGATAGTGGGTCGCGGATGACTGCGGCGTAGACGTTTGGTTCAGTGATGGGGTAGATTTCTCTGAAGGCTGAGGATTTCTTCTGTGCAACGGCGCCCGTTTCCTGTGATGTCACTGCTCCACGCTCCTGTAGTATGTGAACGTGTATTGTTTCTTAAGAAATAATGCTCCCGTGACACCTAATAAACTATATGGAGTTGTGCTCTTTCGCAACGATTCTCATGATCACGCACGGAGTAAACACACATTTTTCAGTGGCATCAAATCAGCAATCGCTAGTTCTTGCCTTCAAACTCGATTGAAAACAGCGTCGAATTGACTTCTGGTTGATTTTTTTCAATGTTTCCATGAATGTGTTTATCATCAGGGTTCATGGTGTCGATGTTGCTATGTTCCCATTCATTAGACTGCCATCATTCCAGCCATGGAAAGGCATATTGGTGTTTCATATATATATGATGGGCTTTTCCATCGTTTCCAACATACCATAAGTCTTTTATTCATTGAACATTAACCATGATACCCGGTCATGATGGAGGAGAGAACATGGCAAAGTGTCCAAAATGCGGAACTGAAGTTAGTTCCCCAAAGAAGAAATGGACGATGGCTGGTCGACCGGACAAAGCAGGCAAGAAGATGCAACTAGAGATTGGACTTTTCGACTGTCCCAAATGCCACAAACCGTTCAGAGTTGTCTTGAGCAAACGAAAGATTTAGACTTCGCAAACAGGGAGTCCATAGACGAGCAATTGCCCAAAACTCGACAAGCTATTGATGAAGCATAGTTAATTCCCAGCCATTTCCCTTTATTTTTTCTAGAACTCGGTATTTTGACCTGAGCGTTTCGACTCACAAAACCGTGGCTTGGTAGCGGTAAGTTTTTAACGGTATGGCTGCATTTTCTCTGCTACAACGAACCCTATGATCAAGGATTAAGACTTGAAGTTGGCGGAAGATTGACTTCAACGGACTCTGGGCTGCGCAGGTTTTGGAAAAACAGCTACGTGAAGACGATACTGTTAGCAGCGATAATCGTAGGGGGAGTCGTAGCATTTTGGTTCGGCTTGCAGGCTGGACTGAGAACCCAGTACCCGTTGTTGACAGTGGCCTCGGGAAGCATGGTACCGACATTGAACGTGGGAGACTTGATCGCGGTGCAAGGGGTAAGCAACGTGGCAGACCTGAACGCAGGTGCGAATCCTGTGGGTGATGTAGTTGTGTTCAGAAGGCCTCCCGCAAACGATGAGTTGATTGTGCATCGAGCGGTGAATAAGACATTTTACGGGGGACTGTGGTACATCAGGACTAAAGGAGATGCAAACAGCGGTCCTGACACTTGGACTGGACCAGACACCTATGGTGGCATGATTTCACAGAACCTGTTAATCGGCAAGGTTGTGGGAAAAGTGCCTTGGTTAGGTTACATTCCCTTGTATATTCGGAGACCTGAAGGCATTACTCTGATAATTGTCTTGATGGTTATCATTATCTTGGCAGAGTACATACCTGAAATGAGCAAAAAGCAGAAGACTGAAACTTAAATTCTTTATGCTCTGCTTGTTGCATACGGAGTGGTGGTCAAAAAGACGTTGGGGGCTTGCCTTCCTAACACATTTTCAGAAGAAGAAGACTTTTCCTCAGGTCTTCTTCCACTTCTGTACTTACCCAGCTAGTTTCAACCGATTAGGTTACATTTTCTGTTTCTCATGCATTATTGCCAAGCGGGCGTTGTGTTGCGCTGTGCGTCAAGCCAGTGAGGAGCCCAAAACAGTCCGACAAGCTTTATCGAAATATCTGTCCTAGAAGTTCTAATGGGAACATTCTCCAGATCTTCAGTCAACGGGTCAATCTTTGCTTCAAGCAATGATGTTTCAGAATGGAATTGTTCCTCAAGTTGCGCGCGTTGTTTCTGTAATTCTGTCAACTTTTCTTCCGCGGTTGCTTTCGAACGGGACCCCTTCATCGCGCGACTCATTCTACCCGCAGCACTTGCCGTTCTCCTCACAGACTTCCTTCCTAAGAAGGACCCAAGCAGACTGGTTCCGAACGACATCGCGGACTCGTATCTCCGTTCACTCTCCCTAGCTTTCTGCTTTTCAAGGGCCGACTGCGCACTTCTAATGCGTTGATCCAGCTTAGCGAAGGCTAGGGCATATTTGCCGCGCAGTTTTTCTGCACCCTGGTCACGTTGCTCTCTTGCGGCTTGTTGCAGTCGTACTCTAAAGTCGCGTTCAGCTTCTCCTGGTTTAGAGAACTCTTTGAGACTTGGGCTTCTGAACAATTCGAGTGTCCGGGTTCTCAGTAGCCAGTTGGCAAAGTCTTTCTGCCAAATCTCGTAGTTCTTCGCATTTGAGGCTGCAGGAGCTAACTCGGCATACTGTGCGGTCTCAGGTGGTAAATTTTTCAGGTCGTCAAGTTTTAATTTTGCCTCGGTTGAGTTGTCCCAATTCACAGGGACAGGGTCATTGGTGATTGAAGAAAGGAAAACAGCATCTCGTGTCACGTCAATTCTGGCCTTTTCGTCGGTGAAGTGAATTTGAGCGGCACCCAGAATCATCGGACGATGAATAAGTGAGACGTCGTTGGGTCGTGCTCCAGCCGTCGACAAGAAATACTGTGGGATCTCGGGCGACAACAACGGTCTCTGACTTTCTAAGGTTCCGTCCGACACAGGAGATACTGCTGCTGGTTGTGTTGGTGCAGCAACAGATTGCGCAGTTGCAGGCTCTAACTGAGCCGTTCTTATTGGATCCATGATTGTCTTGATTTGACTGCGTGTTAAGGGACCCCGTAAATAAGACATTGCCCATCTAGTCTCAAACACGACAGGTGCATCTTCATGCACATCATGCATTAGAAAAATCCGTTTTCCCAAGGAACTAATGGTCTGATCCATAGTTTGTCTGTCGAATCTGGTATCTGAGCTCGCTGAAACAGTCTCTAGCGCGTCTAGGACACGCATCTTGTCGCGGTCCGTTTGCAGACGACCAATGAACCATGTGCCAGTGTTGGAAAGCCCCTTGTAGTCTAGATCCACTGGGTTCTGAGTGGCTAATAGGACGCCAACGCCAAAGGCGCGGGCTTGTTTCAGAAGAGTCAGAAGCGGAGTTTTCGATGGTGGATTCGCCAATGGCGGCAAATAACCGAAAACCTCGTCCATGTACACGATGGCACGAAGGCTTGTTGTTCCTGATTGAGTACGCATCCAACCCACGATCTGGTTCAGCAGCATTGAAACGAAAAACATGCGCTGCGCGTCGTTCAGTAGCGCTATATAGAATATAGACACTTTCGGCTTGCCAGCAGCAGTAAACAACAATGTGCTAACATCAAGCGGTTCTCCCTGCAACCAAAGCTCGAATCCAGGGGCTGCGAGAAGGTTGTTGAGTCGCATGGCTAATGTAAACCGCTCCTTAGATGGATAAAAAGACTCCAGGTCCAGAACTCCAACGCGCACTATTGGCGGGACTTGAATTTGTCGAATTAGCTTTTCAAGATTCAAATCCGCGCCCTGCTTCCAAGCCGTGAGTAGAATGGTCGATATCAGTATGTGCTCCCTCGACTGAATCGGATCTGCCTCAATGCCCAAGAGTCCAAGCAGGCTGGTCACAGTAGTGCTTATGCGTTCCTGCAGGAGCTCATTGTCTTCTACGATTTCTGGCGGTGGAGCGGAAAATGACTTGAGTATTGACACGGGCAAACCAGCGTTGCTGCCCGGAGTGTAAATGTTGAAGTCAGCAGCTTCACGCAAACGCTTAATTCGAACACTATCCTGACCCCACTTGGCAAGCCCATCCTTCCACATCTGGGCCTGTTGAACTGCATAACCTTGCGCTGAAAGCCCTTGCTTGGCAGCGTCCTCCTCATTTATCCAAGGAGCGAAGTCCTCGGCTCGCAAATCCGGAAAGGTGAGAAGGAGGTTTGTAATATCTCCCTTTGGGTCTATCACAATCGATGGAATTCCATCCAAGGCAGCTTCTTCAAGAAGAGATATGCATAGACCGGTCTTCCCACTGCCTGTCATGCCGATACAAACGCCGTGTGTGACCAGATCTCTTGAATCGTAAAGCAGCAAACCCTCTAACGATTTCTTGCTGGGGACATCATAAGCGCGCCCTAGGTAAAAGACGCCCAGCTTCTCAAAGTCCTGCATCTTCGGCTTGCCCCGTCTGCTCATTTACTCTAATAACAAATAACGCTATTCTTGCCCTTATAACATTCACACAGGGCATAGATATTTCGACGCGTAAATTCTTCAGGCAGAGTCCGCCACAAAATCGGAGCATTTCAGGCGGGCTCTCAAACATGTTGATACTCAATTCAGGTTTGGACTACTATTTGAGTCCCGCAGTATTCACATTGCACCGATGTTTGTCCCTTATAGACCTCACGAGTGTATGGTGCACTGCAACGCGAGCATCGAACAAGCTGGATGGTTGGTGCAGCATTAATGGGGATTCCCTTTATCGTGGCTATGTCTCTATCAGCTTCTCCACCCATGACGTAACTGAAGAATCTACCTATCACGTCAGCTTCCCACCCTTTCACGTCAAACGGTGTCTCTTCCACCTGGCGTTCCGGCTTGAAACGAACATAGATTCCCGTCCAAGCGATTAGGCCCACTCTGCCCTTGGATATCTCCTGTAACGCGCCGATGGGCTGATCTATCTGGACTATTCTTTCGGTCTTCTTTTTGGTGGCAATGAAGAATTTCTTCTCGAGGACAACTTCCTTTCTTGCCTCAAAAATGAATCTTTGATTTGTGAAGTATAAAGTTCCATCGCTCTTATCGCCCTTCATGATTTTTCCTTCGATAGCCAAAACAGGGCTCTCCTCCTGCATCAACGAAAAATTCGCCACTGCAAAAAGTTCCACGGTCTTTTCAGCTACCTTCAAATCCCTATCTATGGAGTTGACACTAGACGATAACTCGTTGAGCGGTGCAGTGACTTTGCTCATTTCAACAGTGGTCCTTGTCCTAAGAGAAGAGGCATCCATTGACAAGCGACTTGCCAGAGATCGACTAGAAGCAATATTTCCACTATCTATCAGAGTCCGCAATCCTCGTGCTTCTGCCTGCAGTCCATTGACCTGAGCCGTCAGCGGCTCAACACTGCTAAGAAACGCTTGCTTAACGATTGGAGAGACATCCGTCCACTTTTTGGTGAGTAAGTCTATGCTTTTTTCCAGATGCCCCATTGCAGCGTAGCCACGCCCTCGAACTCCAGCAAGCCTGCTTGGAAGAGTACCCATAGCTCCTTCAACATAGGCTAGCTTGTTCTGCGCATCACTTATGGCACCCGACACGCCTGAAAGATCAGACTCAATCGAGCGGAGCCGAGAATAAAGAACTTGCTTTTCCTTTTCAATCTGAGACATCTTGCTTTGCCTCTAGATTACATTCAATATCTAAGGCAGTTTTTCTCCACAGTTGCCACAGAACTTTGTTCCAGCGGGGTTCTTCGTGTTGCATTTGGGACAAGCGATTTCAGTGGCTATCGTGAGAGGTTTGCCACAGTTCCCACAGAACTTCAAGTTGGCGGGGTTTTCCGCCTTGCAGTTTGGACAAACAATCTTTGCCACGGGAGCAAGGCTCGTTCCACAGTTGCCGCAGAACTTGGTTGTGGCGGGGTTCTTGGCACCACAGTTTGGACACACGACGACTTGCTGGGCTTGCGCGGCTTGCCCCTGTTGCATCTGTTGTGCCATCATGAAGGGCATGGTCAAACCTATTCCAGCCCCGACTCCTGCAGCAGCTGCGCCTCCGCCTTCGGCTCCTTTCAGTTCAGCTGCCGTTTCCTTCATGTATTGCATCGTCATAGCTTGGGCCCCGACTCCAGATGCGAACCTTCTTGCTTCCTCTGGAATTGTAACGCCCTCAAAGACGCAATCTATTATCTTCAAGCCGATTCTTGCGCCTTCGTCACTAATCTTCAAGGCAACTTTGTCTGTGGTAATGTCTACATTTTTGACCAGGGTGGATGTGTCGTAGTCACCGAATTCGTTAATGATGCGCTCGTTGATGAAGCCACGAACATAATTCTCTATGTCTTTCGATGTGCTGACTCCCTTGTTGCCAAAGAATTCCACGACAAAGAGCTTCGGCTCCTCAACCTTGTAGAGCAGATATCCAAAGAACCCGATCTCAGCCTGATATTTTATATCCCCGCTTGGAGCGGAATAAGCCGTTCCCCCAAAGTTTCCCCTGAACTGACTGTTGCTCACGAACACGACTTCGCAGTCAAATACGTCTCCTATGAGTCCTATTTTCTGCAAAGCCTCAGTCAAAAGCGGAATGTTGGCGCTCGTAATGGTGTGTCTTCCAGGTCCAAAAGTGTCGTAAGCTTTGCCATCCCTGAAAAACACTGCCCATTGGTTCTCCTTAACAATAACTTGGCTTCCGAATTTGAGGTTAAGTTTCTGAAATCTATAGGCGATGTCATCCGGTCCCGCATTATCCCAAGATACCTTTTCAATTAGGGGCATTTAATCAAACCTCCAAAGGTCCGAACTCTTTTTTTCTACCGTCCCATTTGGACTCGAAGCCGAGGATTAGGGATTTGACGTTTCTGATTTTTGTCGATGCTTCAGTCCATCTTTCGGCCTCGCTGTCATTGTAGAGTTCATCGACGGCATCAACTATGGCTTGAATATCGCTGTTCAAGACCTTGTCGTAATTGAAGACTTTGGAAAGTGCGGTTTCCTGTATCTGCCCCTTTCGATCCATTAGACCCGCGTATCCGTAGTCAGCGCGATGAATTTTCTCAGCAACTCTATCCATAACCTGTATGACCTTTTTGAACTCATCTCCTGTCTTCTTCAGTCCAGTGTTCAGAGCCGTCAGATATATCGCCTCCCATTTATGGCGCAAGCTTTTGAAGTCCGCATAATAGCAGTCTCGCAATTTCTTGTCAAGCTCACGAAGGTCTTCCTTCGTGGCATAACCGAAGCCAAATACGTTTTCTATCTTTGCCAGAATACCTTGTCTTTCCTTTACTCTTTGAATCGTATCTTCCTCAGACATTCTTCAAACCTTCACACATATGCACGATTCAGATGTGCGTTCTCTCGCCATATTTGTTTCAAGCCTGATGTTTATTTAAGACTTGTGAGACATCTTTCAGGATTATTCAAAACGGTATTTCAATCAGAAAAATCATAACTCACGATTCGAAAAGACATAGATACATAAAAATGCGCGCATTAGCGGCTCGCGGTAGGCAGGGCACAAATGCCTTGAAGACATAATCACCGTCTGTTGCATCCTTAAAGCCCGAGAATGCTTGTAATTTTTGTGTGACCACGCTTATATTTTCATTTGGTCATTAAGTTTCGAGAGAAGGGCGCCTGAGAAATGAAGCATGTTAAGATTGTTGCTTTTGATCTACCTGATGCGTGGTACCAGGTTTTGAAGAGGATTTGGGCCGAGGGCGAAGACTTCTGTGTCAAGTATGGGTCTGAGTTGACTGATACTAAGAAGTTGGATGTTACTCTGGAGGTCTTGCATCCTGAGAATAAGCCTACGCTTCACGAAAAGGCTCCGTGCGACATGCGGTATGTGATGAGTTACTTCATGGAGTACCTGTGGTTTGGCGAGAAGAAGCCGGATGAGACTTACACGTATTCGAGTCGGCTGCGGAGTCCTGTGGATCAGATTGAGGCGGCGATAAACCGTTACGCGGAAGAACTGCTTGATAGGCAGGTTACGATGGTTGTGCGGATTCCCGAGGATATTCAGAAGCAGGTGAAGGGTAAGAGGCATGAGCCACCGTGCTTGACGATTCTGGACACTGAGGTTTGCAGGGACGGACACGATGAAAAGTTGAAGCTGACCTTGACCGGGTATTGGCGGTCTTGGGACGCGTACGCGGCGTTGCCTGCCAACCTTGCTGGCTTACAGCTTTTTAGCGAAGCTTTTGTGAAGGAACTCAACGCCAAGGGCTTGGAGAAACACGGTGAGAGGTGGGAGGCCGTTCACACGGGAAAAATGATCATGCACTCGAAAAACTGCCACATCTATAGGCGCCAACTCGCACTGGTTGAGGAGTTGCTGGAAGCAAAGAAGCCAACGTTTGCGGAGAGAGTTCAAATCTCAAGAAAACCGAGCGATTGAGAAACTGAGTTTATTCGGTTTCTGATGGTTTCAACGGTTTCTTAAGGACGGTCGCCGTCAGCTGTATAACACTGTTCAGAGAAAATAAATGCGATACAGTGAGTGAAAGCCCACATGGACGACGCGAACTTGGATGCAGATCTGGGCAGGGTGAAGTTCACGAATCTGGAGAAGGTTCTGTATCCGAGTTTAGGCGTCACAAAGAAGCAGGTGGTCGAGTATTACCTTAGGATGGCTCCTTTGATGTTGCCTTTTCTCGTGGACAGAGCCATTACGATGTACAGGTTCCCCGACGGAGT
>Ga0153916_10001570_pt1 | contig 16487 bp, 15 predicted proteins | sample Opewatmetagenome_FD_109642 | JGI IMG/M metagenome (GOLD analysis project Ga0153916, IMG submission 109642) | Freshwater wetland microbial communities from Ohio, USA - Open water 3 Core 3 Depth 4 metaG | ecosystem: Environmental > Aquatic > Freshwater > Wetlands | place: USA: Ohio, Lake Erie...
ACCATGATAGGCAGCCGAGCGATTTTGCCATTGATCCGCCAGCTCGATGAACCGATCCCAGTCCCAGGAGGCGGGGAGGTTGCGGACCCAGAGATCAACATCCAGGTAGGTCTGCATGGCCTGCAAGCCGTGCAAGGCAAGGTGCAGGCAAAGGTGGCAGAGCACGTCATAAGGGGAGAGGAGCGCCGTCCACAGGCTGTCCCCGGCAACATCAAGCTCGGGGTACTCACCCGACAGGGAGAGGCTGCGCTCCCAGACGGCGGAGATATCCAGCGGGTAGGCGGGGATAGACCACGGAGTAGTGACCAGGTTCCGGTGCAGCTCCAAGACCAGATCCTGCCCGTCAGCAAAAATCAGCTCGCCGGGCCAATAATCGCCAGGCAACCTCTCCAGCCAGGCAAGATTGTCGAAGCCGTTATCAGGGTGAAGGCGCAAATCTGATGCAAGGAGCAGGCGGGCGGCGAGCAAATAATCGGCGGGGCGCACCAGGATATCGATATCGCCCATGGAACGGAGCCCACTGTCGTGATAGAGCTGGCTGTGCAAGATGGCACCTTTGAGGGGGATGATGGAGATACCAGCCTGGTGAAGCACCCCCAGGACCTGTTCGAGACGATGGGCGCGCAACACCCAGCGGGCTTTGTTCCCATAGAAGAGCTGGGCAGCAACCTGACGGGCACCCTCCGATAGATGAAGCAACCCCTGACGATCCAGGACATACAAGGCGGGAGCCAGGCAACCGACCACCGGATCGCGGATCACCCAATCCAGGCTGCCGGCGCCACCTACATAAGGGGCACGCGCCTCCAGCCAGTGCAGGACCGGCTCGACCAGACCATCCAGACTATTCTTTATAGCTCAAAATCCTTTCTGAGCGGGTAAAGACCAGTACAAGACCGCAGGCAATGAGAATACCCAGCAAGTCGAGGAGCAGATCGGGGATTTGAAAGGCACGCCCGGGCACAAAAAGCTGATGAACCTCATCGCTGAGGGCATAGGCAAAGGAGCCGAGGAGGGTTAACTTCATAGGCGACCGCCAGGACCAGGCGCGGTAGAACAGGAGCGCCAGGACGGCGTACTCCAGGATATGCGCCAGCCGCCCCAGATATTCATCCCGGCACTGGAGTGGGGAGAGGGTAAATACAGACGCCAAAGAACGGCAATCTTTCTCCCAACCGGGCGGCGTCAGCACAAAGGGATCAGAACGGGAAGACAGGTAGAAGATCAAGCCCATCCACAGCAAGAGCGGCGCCCAGCGTATTATTCTACTTTTCCAGGGGATAGGATTGTAAATAGTCACTCAACCAAATCTGCCAAGACGCCGGCTCTATACAATTTATGAGGTACCAACAGATAGTTTATGAATCATCCATTTCCACTCAAGTGAGCTTCTTTGCCATTTAAGAATTTCACCATGAGCTTTGTACTGAAGAATATAATCTAATAAATCTCCAACAGGGACAAACCAACCATCTTTTCCGGCAATACTTTCCATCACCTCACAAAAAGCATGATTAAGCTTTCTATTAAGAATAAAATCTTTTCCAAAATGAGTGTAAACGATGCAAGCCCCTTCTTCTCTGAGTAATTTATTCTGATTTCCTTCCGATAGTACCTTAATAAAACTCCTTACGTCAGGAGCTTCTGTAGAAGCAAACCAATAATTAACATAGGGGCGCTTAGAATCATGATAGGGCATATAGGGGCAAGCTTTTAACGTATTAATATCAGCGTATACAAAATTGCGTACATACTTTATTCTATCCTTGCATATATCTCCCCAAAAATACTCGCTTTTTTCAATTTCACCAAAGTAGATATTTCGTTTCTCGCCTTTGAGTAAGTGTATTAATTTGTATACTATTCGCGCTATGCCAGAAATGCGTTTTGGTCCCCAGTAGATTGACTCATTATCTACAGTATCATTATGTTGGGCAAGCACTTTTGGGAAAGCGCCAAAAAACTCCTTAAAAAGATCCAAACCATCAATCACTTGAGATCGTGTCGATCTACTGAAAGTTGTGCTATGAGACGCAATCTCAAACCCTTTTTCTTGAAGGCTTTTTACCCAAGACAAGTAATTGTGATCTTGACATGTGGCACCCACAATCTCCTGGTTATCTTGCCGGACTTCACCATCGAAGGTCCAAACAGATTTTGTGGTTCTAAAGCCATTCTTATAAAGGAATTCGTAAACCTGAGGAGCATTTTCTAAAGTTGAACAGTCAGTATCATCTAGAATTGTGAATGCAAATTTCTTGCCATTCGGCCAAATTGTCATCTCAGGCTAATCTCCGAACATTAATAGGGCGACAGGATCAATTCACTATAATAACTTAACGTTTTCTAAAACCAAGTATCCGTTGTTTGAATGCAAATAACTCTCGAGCTCCATTGCGCAGGTATTCAAGAACAGGATACTTAGATATGCGAATCCACGGTACAGCTATATCGTACCCACCATATTTTCGTTTATATTCACCACCCCCTCCAAAGTCATACTTTATTATGCCTCTTGCCTTCCAATAGCGCATTGCAAACCACTGCACCACTTCATTCGGACGGAGTATTTGATAAGATCGATAACTTGCGCCACCCCAGAAGTACATCGTATCGTTCATCGCCGGGAAAATTCCCGTGGCTATACAAGCCCCCTCGCTATCGCGTGCTCGCACAAGGAGCAACCTGCCAGTTGGAAGGAGATTATCGACCAAGGACCTGACTCTTTCCTTCGAGTAAGTTGGAACAAGGTTCTGCTTCGCAAAGACATCTTGTAATTGCGCATAATAGTCGTCAACGAAAGACACATCTTTGGCTTCTTCAACTTGAACTCCAACTTTGTTGGCCTTTCGAATGCATCGGCGACAGGCAGGGTCCATTGCTGAAAACAACTCGTCATAGCCTTTAGTTAGATCTATTTCAAGACCATTGTAGGCTTTATACCGATATCCTAATCGTTGTACTTCATCTAAGCTTAATCGGCGATCCATAATCTCCAAATGGGCACATTTAAGGTCTCGAAACGCAAAACTTTCTAAGGCCAGAAGAGCATCTGTTCGCGAAATAGATGGCTTCAAATTAAAACCCATGTAGGGTGTAGTCCATCCTGGAAAGGGAGACCCGAGAATACGCAATCCATATCGTCTTACAATCAACCCGGTAAACCGCCCTACTGTGTGCTCCCCGTCTTTTACAACAGCAATAACAGGCTCTGCTTTTTGCGTGCATGCTACAAAATTAAGCCATTGAATTGTTTGAAAGATTGTGCAATCGTCAAACGACTCCAGAGCCGGAGCCTCATCATAAACAACTCTTAACAAGCGAAGTATTGCCATCTTTTTCTTCAGAGGTATTGATAAATGCAAAATATCCCGTGGGATTTTTCACCATCGTCCAACCGGCACGCTCATGAAGCCTTACTGAGGCAAAATTGCCTTCGGATATATTAGCTTCTATCCGCGTGACTCCTTCCTTCTCAAGGTATTTACGAAGAGCCGCATATAAGGATGAAGCGATACCCTTTGACCGCTCGGTTTCTTCAACGCCAACGTGAATGATTCTTGCTATTGTTTTTTGGTTATCCTTCGATTGGTAGTTTTCTGTCAGGCTTGTATTTGAAGATGAAATAACAGGTTTAGTCCCCCTTAATATCTCGGCTACATTCCGTGTAATCAAACGTTGAATTTCTTTTACTATAATCATTAGTGCTACTAGCGGATGGTTTAAGATAAATAAACGCTGAAAACGGTGCCAATCAGTAGCTGCAAAAACGTAACCAATTAGATTGTCATTCTTAACTGCTACAAGGCAGAATATTTTTTTTGATTTCAAGGCTTCTTGAATTATTGCTGTGTACACAAATTTGTTGGATAGACGAGTTATGCTTGGACGACCTCGCATAAGCAATTCGATCAGTTGATCTGTATCCCCAGGAACGATAGGGCGATAACAAATTTCCATTCGATTATCAACTACTTTCAAGGCAATATACTGGTGCTTGTTTATTTCGCGATATTCGATGTGCCGCAGCTACTTGCCCAATGGAATACGGATTAACCGGTTTAAGCCACAACGGAATCGATATCTCCCGTCGAGGCAGTCAGGGGACAATAAATTCTTTTAACCAGCTTACGACTCAAGGGTTGGTATTACGCGGTAGGCAGGAAGCTTGCGTCGGGAAATTAACAGGATGGCACGAATTACACCCCACCAAGACCCCAGACCATAACTGACATGAATCCAAGGAAATATCCAGGGGGCAACCCACACATAACGCAACCCACTTTTCACACCGATCATGAGAGCAGACAATACACAGATCGAGATATATAACCCAGTGTATAGCAACAAAGCTGGTCGAGCAAAGGGGAACAACCCAACCAGGATTGACAGGGCGGTTACCGATGTAACCCATAAAAAAGGCGCCAGGTGGCGAAGTGCTATGGCCGAGGTATTTACCAACAGGGTCTCTACCACCTGCTCGCCATTGCCAAAGTATTGTTCTGCCAGGGATTTAAAGCTACTACGCGAGTAGTAGTACGCCTTGATAAGAGGAGTTTGCCAAATCCTATAATCCCGTTTACGCATACGAGAGTGAAGGTCCAGGTCTTCAGTGCGAGCCAGGGCTTCGCGAAAGAGTCCCACCTTCTCAAAAACCTCCCTACGGTAAGCACCCGGCCAGACTGTATCTACAAATCCTTCGTAATAAGCCCGGCGAAAGCGAGCCACACCGGTGCCAAAGGGATGCTCCTGCACCAAGCCAAACAAGGTGGGTAAATAGCCTTGCTCTTGGGCCAGGTTGACGCCCCCACCCACGCAACCGGCACCGGTTTTCTCCAGCGCAGCCACGCACTGGCGTACAAAGTCAGGCGCATATACGGCGTGGGCATCCAGGCGTACAATCACATCTCCATGAGCCGCTCGTATCCCCATGTTCAAGCCGATGGTCTGTACCCGCTGAGGGTTATCTAGGATAACGATATGCGGATATCTACGGACGTAGTCGTCTAAAACAAGGCGGGTCCCATCATTCGAAGCGCCATCGGCGAAGATGACTTCCAGGAGGTTTTGATAATCCTGCGCGAGAACCGATTCCATGAGCGGGCGGATAAAATGGGCTTCGTTGCGAATGGGGATAATAATGGAGACAGAATATGTCTGTTTAGGGTTGGAGTTGTTTTTCAAGCTCAGCGATGCGCTCTGAGGCTCCCTCCCAATCCGAAAGGCGATAGTATTCGATAGCTTTTCGAGGGTCGCCCAGCCTTTCCAACATACGACCAGAGTTATAACAACCACCAGGAGCACCAGGATCACCATAATGGCAACAGTTTATGTAAGCATTCAAAGCCATTTCGAACTGATTGTCTGACCTATAAACGCTACCTATATAACACCAGGCCATTCCTTCCGAGGGATCATACAAGACCCCTTCCTCAAATAGTTGTAAAGCCTCGGCAGGATTTTTCTCATCATAAACCATATATGCCAATGAGAACAAAGCTGTCGGATTAGTAGGATAAAGCTCGACAATCAGCCTGGCGAGATCCTCATCATGTCTGCCAGCCGGAATGAGCATACCCACATCAACCTTATGACATGCCAGCAGGCGCATCCAAGCTGCCTTCTTACCGGCTTCATCACCCAGACGTTTCAACACATCGCCTAACATCCAGTTTAAACGGCAGTCTTGCCCAACCAACCTGGTTAAATCCGGCAATACCTGTGCCAACAAGGCGGAATCTTTCTGGAAACCCCTTAGCACTTTTAACGAAACCATGTTGACGGCCAAGGGATCAGGCTGAATGGACTGAAAGCGGACAACCAGACCGGCAATTACTGAAATGAAGAAAGTGAAAGCAAAAATTCGGCGCACAATAACCAACTTAGAGAAGATTAGTATTCGCGATAGCAAAATGTGAGCCACTGGATTCAAACATCGATGAACTGAACCTCAGGAACTCTACCTTTTTTATCCCCCCAACGGTTCCAGAATTTGAACAGACCCCCCAGGAAGCCCAGCCCGTAGCTGAGGTGCAGAATAGCAAAGGTTAGCGGAAGCAACGCCAGATGCTCCCTGCCCTTCTTCGCGGCCGTGAAGACGGATGCCCCCAGGTTTGCGAGCAAGTAACTACCAGCCACTATCGCCAGCGGTAACCACCCCCAAGAAAACAACAACGATAAACCAACCGAGCCAAGCAAGGCTGTCACAAACACGGGTGGAACGAACTGGCGCAGGCTCATCTGACCCGGATGCTTTTGCAGAACGCGCACCTTCCAGTAGCCATACTGGAAGTACTGCTTCCAAAGTTTTGAAAGAGATCCGCGACTGTAATACTTCGATTGCACATCAGCCGCCAGAAGCAACCTCCCACCTGCTTCGCGAATGCGATAGTTATACTCGTCATCCTGATCACGAACCAACTCTTCATCGTATAAACCAACCTTTGCGACGATCTCCCTGGTGTAGGCCGGAAACGGAACGGTATCCGTTACTATATCCTTGCCTCGTATCGTACGAAATGCAGATCCACCGACCCCAAACTTAGAACTCATGGCATGGGCGATGGTCTCTGATAATGGTGTTTCGCCTAATGTCTGTAATGGACCGCCCACTCCGTCCACATGATCTTCCAGAATATGCTTTATACATCGACTTACGTAATCCGGTGCAATTTCACAATGGCCGTCGACACGAACAATGATTGCGCCTTTCGCTTTACACATGGCGATATTTAAGCCAGCAGGAACGATCTTCTCTGGATTATCGAGGATCTGCAAATTGTTATATCGTTCCTGGAAAGACCGGATTATTTCTTTTGAGCCATCTGTAGACATGCCATCCACCACAACTATCTCTATTTTTCCGAATGGGTAGTCCTGGTTCAATATTGACGTCAAGCTACGAGTCAGATAATTGCTTTCGTTGCGAATAGGCATGATCACAGTAACAAAGGGGATATCACTCACTTTTATCAATTTCTCATACATAATATTTTTTAAATAAGGTAGCTTTCATTCCTGGAGAGAAATGAAACCTTTAATCGAGGCTTTTCTCCATGTAGCCTTCCCACGCCCCATTTGTAAGTTTTTTTTTCCAACCCAGTCCCTCATAAAATAAAACCGCCTGGCGGTTGTTGGGGTGGACTGATAAACGCATCAAATTAAACCCACCCTGACGAGCAGATGTTTCAACGTCTGCCATTAACAACTTACCGATCCCTAAAGCCTGGTACTGGGGGTGCACCGCTATTGATAGAATGCCAAATCTCTCAACCGCAGGCTTGGGCTGTGCAGCCTGGGCTTTTTTCTTCCTGGCTAATCGTTTAAGGGCCTGGAGGCCGTAATTAATCCGATCGCGCACGATTTCATTGTTAAGAAGCCAGGGATGAGTCATTATGCGCCAAATTAAGAAAATCCTATTTTTACGCAAGAAACCGGTTTCCGCCTCCCGAAAAACACCGGCGAAACAAAAACCGACCATTTTGGTCTCGTCGAATGCGCCGATGCACAAAGATTTGTGGGGACCATTTAGCTGCCATAAATAATAGCGCCGGATGGATTCGGCCCCAAATTTAGTTAACGCACTTTCGGGAAAAGTCATACTATGGATATTTGCTACAGATTTGAGATCGGCTTCGGATAATAAACGTATTAGCACAGGTTTTTTCTTGGCGCAAATAAAAACTATGATGCTAAAATTGAGGGCTTGTGATGTTGAGGAAGTTTGCAAACTACAGCGCGAAATTTACCGGAAGGGCTCCTGGGAATGTCTGAAACCGGTTCTACGTTCGTTCGAACATTCCCCGCATGCAATCCCATGTTATGCTTGATCAGCTCGATATCGTCCAGACTAAAATTCATACCCGGGACAACGTAAACCGTAAATAAATCAAGCTGCTCCTGGACGACTTGAGCTTCTTTGATATTCTCTACACCTTTGAACACCGTGTCAAACCTTAACATCTCGCGCCCATCGGGTGTGAAACAAATATCTTCATAACGACCCTCGATCGCTTCCAGGATGGGCATCTGCCGTTTACAAAGGCAACCCTGATCCTCCGCCCAACGAGCAGCATCTCCAATCCGATAACGGATCAACGGTTGGAGGGTATTCTGCAATCCAGTACAAACCACCTCACCCATCACACCCGGCGGGCAAGGATTACCCTTACGATCCAGGATCTCGATTATGCCATATTCAGGGCTGACATGATAGCGACCATATTCACATTGGGAAGCAAACAGGCAACCTTCCACGGCGCCATAGCGGTCATAGATGCGGGACTGCCAGGCTTTTTCGATCACCTCCCTGGCACGCGTCTCGAGGGTCTCAGACATGGTAAAGATGGCTTTGGCAGGAGCAGGCAAATCATTATGCTCAAGACCATAACGGGCGATGGTGGATAAAGCGCTGGGGTAGCCCATGATCACGGCTGGCTGGTAAGAGCGCAGAAATTCCAGGTAATGGGGCAGGTATTTGGGTGAGAGATGGTAGATCGAGGCATAAGCCATGTTCTCCACCGGGCTGAAACGCCAGAAAGGCGGTTTATCTTGCTGATAATGGCAAACCTTGCGGACCCCGAACATGACACGCCGATCCCGGTAATTCACGCCTGCCCAATTGAGATTGCGCGCTTCGGGAGTCGACATATCAAAGGCATGAAATTCCTTCGTATAATAAATATCGGTAGGGGTACCGGTTGTGCCGCTCGATTTTTGGATGATCGTACCGGCTGGAGGTGGGTTTTGGGTTAGAAGGTCTTTAGGGCGCATACGCAACGTTTCCTTTGAAAGAAATGGCAAACGTGCAAGCGCCTCACGGGCGGGGGTATTTGAATTAATATTGGCATCCGTAAAAACCTGACGGTAATAAGGAGATTTCCAGGCTGCCGAGAAAACTTTTTTTAGTTGTGATTCTTGATATTGTAAAAACCGATCGAGATTCCAGTATTCTCGCTCTTTGTATTCATTTACGAAATAGAAAAATTTATTGTTGAAGCGCCGCCGGAACCACCAGTAACCGTAGACCGCAACCATGAGTTGCTGGAATGGGATCGGCGAAGCGAAGTATATTTTCTCTGTAAGACCGGACATATTATTTAAGAGCGCCCTCGAGTAACCGTTCCCATTGGGGAAGGACAACAGTCCAATCGCATTTTTCCACTTTATTGCGGGCGTTATTGGACAACCTCTCCGCCAGGCCCGGCTCGGTAAGCACACGGATCACCATATCTACCATCGCATCTACATCATCCCGTGGAATAAGCAAAGCATCTTGCCCATGTACAAGCAAATAAGGTATCCCACCCACCTGCGTGCTGACCACGCACATACCCCCAGCCATGGCCTCTAAGACGCTGACGGGTGTATTATCGTAGTTGGTGGTATTAATGAAAATATCGGACCGATCGATCCAGGCAGGTACTTCGTTGTGGGGCACCCCACCCGGCAAACTCAAGCGACCAATAACTCCGAGCAAACTAGCTTCTTCCTTCACCCTCTGGAGAGCACCATCCCCCTTATCTCTGCCGACCATACTGAGATGGATATCCGGAAATTTGTCTATAAGGCGAGCCAACGCCCGAACAGCCAGAAGCGGGTTATAAATCTCATGAAAAGCGCGCAACCAGAGCAGATTGGGTTGCGGTGAGAGGCGCAACCGGTAATGGATCAAGCTCAAATCCAGCGGGTTGGGCAGTACGATTATGTTAGAGCAATAGGGCTGCATTTTTTCTTGAAGATATGAAGATGGGGCAGTGATGGCCGCGGCGTAGGTTAAAAGCCGGCGCACCCGCCCAGACCAGCGCTGAGCAAAAACAGGCAGATTGCCCCCATGTAAGGTGAGGATATAAGGTTTTTTACACATCTTAAAAACCAGGCAGGTCGCCTCAGCCCACATGAATGCTGACCCGCTGAAAACATCCACATGGGCAACATCATAAACATTTCTAAATCGCCAGCTGGCGCCAATCATATCCAGCATACGGAAAGGACGGCTAACCTTGTGCGACGTCATGATCACCCGGTGTCCCGCGGCGGCCAGGCGGTGGGCCAAGCTTTCGCTTACACTATAAGACCCAGGTGAGGGTGACAAGAAATTCCCTACGAATAATATATTCATCTAAAAGTCGAAAGAAATTCCCTTAAATTATTATTGAACTTTGTTGGCGTCTGACACAAGCCCAATAAACCAGTCAGCCTGGTCGTTAATTACCTTATCCCGCTCAAAAAGCTCCAGGAAACGCTGGCGGCAGGACAGACTCATCTGCTCATGAAGATGATCATCCCTGAGCAGCGTACGAATGGCTTCAGCAAGGTGGTCCGGATCCTCTGGGGGAACAAGGAATCCATCCACCTTATCTCTAATTACCTCGGGGATCCCGCCCACCTTGGAGGCAATAACCGGCGTCCCAACCGCCATCGACTCGATATTGACAAGGCCGAAGGCTTCGCTGCGAGTCGGAAACAATGTGACCCAGGCGTGAGACATACGCTCAAGCACCTCACCGTGAGATAAAGCGCCGGTAAAAATGCAAATTTCAGCAACACCAAGCTGACGCGCCAAATCTTGCACAGATTGCTGGTAGCCTTCTTGGGTAATCTTGCCAATAAGCTCCACTTTTAGATCAGGAAAGCTGCTTCTGAGCAGAGATACAGCTCTGATTAAAATATCCTGCCCTTTGCTCAGAGTAATACGCCCAACACACACTAAAAGATTCCGGTCTTTTTCACTATTCCGGAGAGAGGGAAGAGGATCAGCCATAGAATTGTGGATCACGTAAGCCCGTCGCGCCGGAACGTGATATTCTTTGATGACATCCTCGCGAGCGGCAAAAGAGTTGGCAATAAGGTGGGTGGCAAGCTTATAGACGAGCTGCCTTCTCCAAATTAAAAACGATGTAATCCAATTAATTTTAGGGATATTTATAAGATTCGCATTCAAAAGCGAACGATACCAGGCCACACGCACAGGCACACCTGAGAGCCATCCAACAAGCAGCATAATATTAACATTATTGAAATTGGCGATCAGGGCGTCCGGATGAAACTTGCGCACCAGCTTGTAGAGAAAGAGGGCATCACGCCAGTGCGTCGGTTGGATTGAAGGCCAGGTATAGATGGCAGGATTGACCTGATGGTTTTCCACATCATGCCGTTGACCATCCACAATAATGATTACTTGGTGCCCCCGTTCCACCAATACCTGCGATAGAGCAAAAAAATATTGCATGGATGGTGCTTGGGACCGCCTGGCGGCAATGATGTAAGTATATGGTTTCATAAGGATATCTTCATATCTTTTGCGAATGGATTTCCCAGGAATACATGGCGAACCACATTGCATTTATAAAGCATTGAGAATACGAGAGTTACCATTTTGGATGGCAATGGCTTTATAAATTTGTAAGAGGTGATCTCCAAGAAGACTATAACTGTACTGCTGTTCTACTTTCTTTCGCCCAGCCAGTCCAAGTTGCTGGTGTAACTCGGGAGACTTAGCCAGATGAACCATAAGAGAAGATAACCTATCAACATCCTCAAAAGGGACGACGTAACCTGTTATGCCATCTTCGACAACAATGCCCGAATCACCCGCAGGCATCGTGATGACCGGCAATTGGGCTGCCATCGCTTCCAGAATCACATTGGGAAAGCCTTCATGATCCGAGGTGAGGACGAAAATATCCGCCTGGCGCAATATGGCTGGCACATGATCATTCCGACCTAGAAAATGCACCCCATCCGGGATAAGCCCCAGCTCAGAGGCCAAAGACTCTAAACGGGCTCTTTCCGGACCGTCGCCAACGATAAACCCGCTGAGCGCCGGGAAACTTTCCCTGGCTTTTTGCAAAGCTAACAGGAAACGATCGAAGCGTTTAACCGGGATCAGGCTACCAACCATGATAACGTTCACCTGCCGGTCAATCTTTAGTACAGGAAAGGGAAGCGGGAGAGATTTTCGATATTCCTGATCAAAAATTATAAGATCAATAACATTGGGTAAAACAAATACCCGATCTTCCCGGACCCCAAGAGATATTGCAGTTTGTTTTGCGGTAAGGGAATTCGAAACTATAAATTCGGGCGTACAAAGCAAATATTTACCCCAGATGCCATTATATTTAACCGCTTCATTCGTGTCTCCCCGAATACTCCCAATCCCTATTGAACGATAAAACGGCGCCGCAACGGCAGCATAAAGGTTCGTATAAAAGTGGGCAGATTGCAATATATGAGGACGGAAAGCATGTAAAGCGGAGGTAAACGTGATCGAACGCGACAAAGGATTTTGATGTTTCCCTATCCACACAGGAGATATCCCTTCATCTTTTAATACAACTTCGTAATACTCTCCTTTTGTCAAACAATAAATCTGAATCTGCGCCCCTGCTTGGTTAAGGGCGCGAGCAATATAAACTAATTGCTTTTCTGCCCCTCCCTGTCCCAAAGTTCCTGCTAACAACGCAACCTTAAAGTTGATCATCTTTGAACAAGCTCAATCAAGTTGAATCGTTCTCGACAGGTTTCTGCATAAAACAGTAGAATAAAGGAACTAACGACCAAATATCCATAAATATAAGATTGTTTTGCATCATCTCCAGAAAAGCGAAAACAATAAGAGGCAATGGGTCTATATCCGCCGAGATCAACCATTTCCCTTTATAACCACGCAAAATCGCCAGATACCATAGAAGGATAAACAGCAGAGCAGGCACAGCACCGGAAGCCAGCCATATTAAAATAATGCCATTATGGGGCGACATCGGAACTATATAGTTATTATAGTTATCTAGCGATGTTACACGATTTGAAATTTGGTCAATGCCGTAACCCAACCACGGCTCAGCAAGAATTGCCCGGATAGCAATTGGCCAGACCGTTAATCGACCTGATTCATCATACATCCTGGCCTGGTAATTGGAGAATAACGCGGGACTCATAACGTACAAAACCGAGGATACTATAGCAAGAATCACCAATACTACCGGCCATTTTTTCTTGGGAATGCTACGTAAGCCTACAAGGAGCCCCGCGACTAAGGAAATTAGCCCTCCCCGACTAACTGTCTCCATCAAAAAGAAAGTCGAAAGTATCGAAAATGCCCATAAAAGGAAACGTTTTAACACCATTGCCTGATTCCAGCCCCACAGCCAGAATACCAGGGCGCAAAAACCCAGCCAGGCAGCCAGGGTGTTGGCATTATCAAGTTTTATATCCGCTGCTAATGTCTGACGTGGGACGTCGCCACCCTTCAATAATACTACTGTAAAGGGTCGCAGGATTAACAGACACAAAAACATCGCAACTGCCAGGCGTTTGATAAAACCATGTCGATCATAAAGGATATAGACCACCATGCTCAAAACTATCCAGGATAAAAATGGCTGTACATAGGGTGTAGATAAGGACATATCATGCACGAACACTTGCACAAACATGTATGTGAAAGAAACAGCCAGAATCAATAACATCGGACTTTGGGTAAGCTTACTATGGGTAAACTTTCTCCAATCAAGCTTTATAATAGAAATGCAAGCAAGTAAAACCAGCAACACGCCTGCAGCACTGGGGATATAAATACCCAGAGGTCTGGAAAGCATAGAATAAAAAATATAAACCCAAAATAAGGCTTCCAGAACTTGGATGGTAGTTAAATTCCGGAAAGATAAATGTTCTAGAGAGCCAGGGATTGTGCTATTCAAATTTTCACTAACCGTTTCTCTATATTAAACGGAATATAAATCCGTCAATAATTATTGCTTTGTCCAAAATTGCTCTTCCAAGCAAACGCGTTTTCTTTTAGGATCTACTGATTTTAATTTAACCGTTTTCGAAAACGCCCGTTCCCGATATTCAGTTAAGGAGCATAATTCACGTGCCGGGTTACCTGCTACCACCGTATTAGCCGGAACATCTTTCGTAACTACAGTACCTGCCCCAACAACCGAACTAGCGCCGATCGTAACCCCAGGCAAGACGATGCTATTCATACCAATAAAAACGTTGTCACCGATATCGATACATCCGTACAAACCAGTTTCCTTTGTCCAACGGGGGTCGGTGGTACGGAAAACTCGCGTAGCACCATCATGAGTAATCAGACACACACCACTCGTAATCGTCACCCCCTTTCCCAATCGAATTAGATAAGGTTCTGAACCAAAATTTCCTATATTGGTGAGAATATCGCAATCTGGCCCAATTCTAGCCCCTTTCGCCCGTAAATAACTAACTTTATTCGCATGATGAATTATGTAATATTCAACACCATATTTTAAATAAGCCATTAGCCTTCTAATCATAGGGTATTCCCAACTTTCACAATTTAGTGGTGAAGCAACTTCTCAAACAAATCGATATGCTGAGAAGCTATTTTTATCCGATCAAAAGCCGAGGCCTTATGTTGCGAAGCCTTTCCCATCTCCCTGCGTAATGTCTCATTTTTCAATAAAGGAATCAATGCCATCGCAAATGCATGAGGATCTCCAATGGGAGTTAAAATGCCATTGATATTATTTTCAATTAAATCTTCCACACCCGAAGTCTGGGTGGCGACGATAGGAAGGCCGCTGGACATGGCTTCCAACACACAAACTGGAAGTCCTTCCTTCAGCGAAGGCAAGGCAAAAATATCAGCCGATTTAAAGAAGTTTCCAATCTTTTTATCGGGCAGAGCAGGTTGGTCAATAAAATCCACACCTACTGGCAAGGCCTGATCATACAGAAGCACATGACCAGTCAATCCGGCTTGAGCGACTTCATCAGCCAATTGGGGCACGCCACCTCCTACGATCACACACATAACCGCAGGAAATTCTTGAATTACCTCTTTCATCGCGACGATCAAGTTCTCAAACCCTTTCTTAGGGTGATTACGTCCTACGGTTAAGATAATCAGCCGATCGGGGGAGAAATTGAGGGTTTTCCTGGCAAGAGGATCGGGCGTAGATAACAATGAAAAATCAATGCCATTTGGAATCGTCTCAATACGCGCATTATCTACTCCCAGGGTTAGATATTCCTCACGGATATCTTTACCAATCGCGATCAGGTGGTCAGCATGAGTCAGGGCATAGACAATCTTCCGATCAAGACCGGGTTTCAGACGCATACCATAACCGATTCCAGGGACTCTCTGGACATCCGCGCCATGTGAAGTAATGACGACAGGCAGATTGAGTTTAGCCCGGCAACGAACTGCCGAATAGCCAGCAGGCCAGGCATAATGGGAATGAATGATATCTGGTTTCCAGGTTCGTGCAGTTTTGAGAAAGGAAATACCTACCCACCAATCGACCAGGCCAAAACGCTCAAATCCACGAGGAATCCAATGCCGTTGAAGACCATATCGGTGGACATGAGCTGGTCGCGATTTCCACGTAGTAGTACAGAGCAATACCTCATGCCCAAGAGAAACCCAGCCCTCAGCCAGATGGTGGACGGCCAATTCTGCACCTCCAATACGGGGTAAAAATCCACCAATCAGACATAGAATTCTCATTCTTTAACCCTCATAATTGCGTAATAGCAAATATTGACAGCTTTATTACAAGAAATGAACATGTTCATAGTATTACGGACTAAAAACATCTTTAATTTCGGTTTTATTTGGTAAATGATGAAAGCGTATGATATGTTTCAGCATATTGGTCCAATACAAGGTCTAAATCGAGATGATTTTCTACCCAAAGGCGAGCCGCGCTCCCTATCTCAAAAAGTCGTTTTTTATTACTTATCAAGTCCACAATAGCCTTTGATATTGATTCTGAATTATTTTGGGATATTAGAAATTCTCTTCCAGGTACTCCAAATTCAGTTAACACCCCAATATTCGGGGATACTATACAAGGTAATCCTGTAGCCATCGCCTCGGCAACCACATTAGGCATACCTTCCATTTTAGATGGAAGAACAAAAACATCGGCCGCACGCATAAAATCCTCGACATTGTTTACCTCACCCAAAAATATCATCCGTTGTGGAGAGGGATAGCTACTAAGCTTACCGATGATATGTTCATAAAAGGATGGTTTATCCTCGGCAGTTATTATATTTTGATACGGTTTATCTTTTTGCGGTCCAACGAATAATATTTTTGCCTTTGGCCTCTTAGAAATAATTTCTGGCCAGGCATCAGTAAGTATATCTACCCCTTTTTTTTCAGAAATAAAACCTACGAAAAGGATTATTTCATCATCAACATCTATCCCCAGGCTTTTCCGGAGTTCTCTTTTTCTTTCCACCGTTTCTATGGGTCGAAATTTATAGATGTTCACTCCATTGGGAATGACTTTAATGCGATTTTTATGGATACCCTGCTTCATTAAAACCCTGGCCATTATTCCACTGCTGGCGATTACCAGGTTGAAAGGGCTATACCTTATCCATTGATGAATAATGGTTTTCAACCGGATTTTTTCTGACCCGACACCAATGGGCATCGTTGTTACACTTGTAAGAGCAGGAACCCGATGAAACCTTGCAAA
>Ga0153916_10001571_pt1 | contig 16479 bp, 13 predicted proteins | sample Opewatmetagenome_FD_109642 | JGI IMG/M metagenome (GOLD analysis project Ga0153916, IMG submission 109642) | Freshwater wetland microbial communities from Ohio, USA - Open water 3 Core 3 Depth 4 metaG | ecosystem: Environmental > Aquatic > Freshwater > Wetlands | place: USA: Ohio, Lake Erie...
AGGCGGCAGCGCGTGTCCTGTCTTTGAACCGAAGGACCGGCGCTCCGAAGTTCAGGTCTCCGCAGAAATCCTGGCCGGACGGGCTCAAGCCGAGGACGACGCCCATAGCCTGGCCCTGCGGGTAATTGGCGCTCGTCACCACCTGCCGGGCCGAAGCCCCGAGCAAGGCCACGAACTTCCCGTCGCTGACGAGATAATCGCCCTTTTGGGCCAGCGTGCTGAAACCCGGCACCAGGTCAGCCGGGCTCTCGATGACCTTGACCTTGACTTCCGCGCCGCGCCCGAAAGGAGGGATGATCAAGACGACGGCCAGCGCTGCTAGAGCGAACTGTTTTGTGAGCTTCATTTTTGTCTCCGACGGCAAACCCGGGAACCGGGGTCCCAGAGCGGGAAGAACAGGGCCGTATTATAGCATACGGATTGGGGTGAGGGGTATGGGTGCAGTGGGTCTTCCGGAGAAATGCGGTCACGGCTCTCCTTTATTGCATAAGGCGAGGGGATTCGCTAAAATCGGTACTCCCTGTCGCCAACTGCCATCCCGCTCCGGATATTGCTTTGAGAGAAGAAAGGAGGACCGAATGACCAAGATCAGTCAGGACGTCAAGGCCCTGATCCAGGATGCCATCAAGCTGGAGATCAACGGCCAGGCTTTTTTCAACGAGGCGGCCGCGCTCACTCGCAACGAGCTCGGGAAGAAGATGTTCGTGAGGCTGGCCCTGGAAGAGGTTAAACACCTGGAAACGTTCAGCCGCCTGTTCAGCCAGGTCATCCAGTCGGACGAGTGGAAAAAACAGGTCCGGAGCGAAGAGCTCAAGGGACCTTCACCTGTGATCCAGGAGCTCGCTGAGCGTATGAAGCGGGCGGAAGGAAAGAGCGAGGTCGAAGCCCTGCGCATCGGCATGGAGCTCGAGCAGAAGGCCATCGATTTCTTCGTCTCCTCCGCGGCCAAGATGGGCGACCCCAAGGCCAAAGAGATCTTCGAGAAGATCGCCGACGAAGAGCGATTCCATTATGACCTTCTTCTTGCCCAGCACGATTCGGTGACGGGATCGGGCTTCTGGCTTGACAGCTCCGAGTTCGCCATGGATGGGAAGTACTAGGGGACGTTCCCCAAGGTGCCACCCTGGTGCTGATTCTGAGCCTGCATTGATAATAGAACGGCAAATAGAGGACGTCTTATCATAGGTCTAAGCATGGCAATTGGGCCACATCGAACGCCCGATCCTAAGCAGGGTGGCACCTTGGGGAACGTCCCCATATTGATTTCGGGGCTCAGCAAGGTCTACGCGACGGCCAAAGTCCGGGTGGTCGCGCTCCAGGACATCAACCTCGGTTTTGAGGAGGGCGTTTTCGCCGCGGTGACCGGGGCCTCAGGGTCGGGCAAGTCAACGCTCCTCAACCTCCTCGGCGGCCTTGACACTCCGACTTCGGGGACGATCGAGGTCGGGGGCAGGAACATCTCGGAGATGAGCCGGGAGGACCTGGCCCTCTACCGCCGCTCCCAGGTGGGGATGATCTTTCAATCGTTCAACCTCATCCCCGGTTTCAGCGCCCTGGAGAACGTGGCTCTTCCCCTGATATTCTCCGGGACCGCCAAGCGGGAACGCCGGAAACTGGCCGCTGAGATGCTCGCCCGAGTTGGCCTCGGAGCGAGGACCTCCCACCGCCCCTCCGAGCTTTCCGGAGGCGAACAGCAGCGTGTGGCCATTGCCCGGGCGCTGATCAACCGGCCGCGGGTTCTGCTGGCCGATGAGCCAACCGGGAACTTGGACAGCCGCACCTCCCGGGAGATCGTGACTCTCCTTGCCGACCTCAACCGGGACCAGGGCTTGACCGTCATCATGGTCACCCATGAAGAGGCTCTGGCCCGGGAATTCGCCGGCCGCGGCGTCCGTCTCAGTGACGGGACGGTCCAGGCCGAGGTGAAGTGGCGATGAAGCTCCGGGACCACATCGAGCTCTCCATTGCCAACTTGTGGAAGCGGAAGCTTCGCACTGTTCTCACGGTCTTCGGTGTGACCATCGGGATCGGCGCTCTCGTCGCGATGGTCTCCTTCGGCAAGGGGATGCAGAAAAACGTGACCGGGAGTTTCCAGTCACTCGACCTCTTCAACTCCCTGACGGTCTTTAGCGAAGATTTTATGGCGGGGGACCGCTTCGACCCGGACGAAAGGCCTGACGAAACGGCACCGTCCGGCGCATCCCCCGTGCTCATCGACGATACGGTGCTGGAGAAGATCGCCGCGCTCAGGGGCGTGGATACCGTTTTTCCAGATGTCCGCATCCCGGCGATCGTCCGTTTCAGCGGCAAGCAGGAATTCCGGCTTGTCCAGGTCGTCCCGGCCAGGGTGATGTCGTCCCGGATGTTTCGCTTCAGCGCCGGCAAGGGATACGGGTCCGACGAAGAGGATGCACTGGTTATTTCGTCCTATCTCCTTAAGCAGCTTGGCGTCGGCGATCCGCAGCCCGCGCTGGGGAAGAGGATCGTCATCTCTTCGATCGGGTTCGATCTTTCCCGGTTCAACCCGGCGGACCTGGCGGCGGCTTTGAGCGGCGAGCGGCTTCCCTTTGTGATGGAGGATACGGAGTTGACCATCGTCGGCGTGGCGGAAAACCAGGCCGCTCTCGGCCCGATTCCCGTGCAGAGCGATATCCTGCTCCCGCCCGGAGTCGCCAAGCGGATGAAAAAGCTCCCCTTCAGCAATATCTGGGACCTTTTCCGCGCAAGGGAAGGGAGGCTGGGATATTCAGCCCTCAACGTGCGCCTTTCGTCGCCCGCTTTTGTCGAGCCGGTTAAAAAAGAGGTTGCCGGCATGGGGCTCCGCGTTTTCGCCCTGGCCGACCAATTCAAAGAGGTCCAAAGGGGCTTCCTGATCCTGAACATGGTCCTGGCGGCCGTGGGCATGATCGCCATCGTCGTCGCCTCGCTCGGAATCGTCAACACCATGGTCATGTCCATCCTGGAGCGCTATTCCGAGATCGGGATAATGAAGGCAGTCGGGGCGAGCGACCAGGATATCCGCCGGATCTTTTTCTTTGAATCGAGCATCATCGGGCTCTTCGGCGGCGTCCTTGGGTTTGCGCTGGGCTGGGCAGTGAGCGGTGTCATCAACCGTATCGTCAACTATTTTCTGGCCAAGCAGGGCGTTCCCTTTATCCAGTATTTCAGCTTCCCGGCTTGGCTCGTTCTGGGCGCCATCGCCTTTTCGGTGGCGGTCAGCCTGGCGGCGGGGGTCTATCCGGCGATGCGGGCCGCCCGCGTCGACCCGGTGCTTGCCCTCCGCCACGATTGATAAGTCCCTTCTTGGAGGGGGAGAGGCGAGGCCCGAACTAGGCCCTGCGCCTTGCCCGGAGATAGGCGAGGAATGCCAGGACGACAAGAAAATTGAGGACAACCAGAGCCTGGCGCGTATAGAAACGAAATAAACTTCGTCCCCAGAGTTCGATCAGGCTTGTGCCGATAAGGACGAAGTTGAGCCCGAGGAGGGCTTGGCCGGCAGGGGAGGAGTGCTGCCAGGCGCTGAGGAGAAGGATCACGGCCAGAATGGAATACAGGTAATTATAGTTCCAGCCGAGCGGCGAGAAAACGGGAATCAGGACCAGAAGGAAAGCGGCTTCCAGGATCTCGGGATTCTGGATCGCCGGAGAGGCCCGTCCGGCTCGCATCATCCAGAGGACGGCCAAGGCAAGCGCCAGGAAGACGGCCAGCAGGACCGCTCTGCCGATTTCCAGGGAAAGTGCTGGGAACGTCTTCAGCAGGAAGCCATACAGAGAAGCGTTGTCATAGCTCGCCAGAAGGGGGGCGGTGGATTTGGAGAGACTCGCCGACCACTCTTGGAAAACGGCAACGTCCCCGCGCAAGCCGTAGAAAATTGCCGGGAGCAAGAGCCCCGCGACGACCATGCCGGCACCGGTGAGAAGCGTCCTGAATCTTCTCTTTAAAAGCAGGTAGGGCAGGAAGACCAGCGCATAGGGCTTGAAAAAGAGCGAACCCCCCCACAGAAGGCCGGCTCGATCCTCTTTTCCATGGATTAGGGAATACAGCATCAGGGTCAGGATGAAGAGGATGAGGAGGTTCACCTGGCCCAGCTCGAGCTCCCGGCCCAGGAACTTGAGCTCGATGAGAAGGGTCAAGGCGATGATCCAGGGCCCCCTTTTTCCCGCAGCGGGGAGCATCCGATCAGCCAGATGGATTATCCCAGCCAGGAAGGCCAGCTCCAGGATGAACCAAACAGCCTTGGCCGCCTCATAAGGGAGCAAAGAGAGCGGTGTGAAGAACAGGGCGGCTGCCGGAGAATACTTGAACTGGAGGTGCCCATCCGCCTCCCGGTAGAGCGTCTCTCCCTGGATGATTCGCTCTCCGCCTTGGTAGCAAACCCCGAAGTCCGTCATGTCCCGGCGTATGAGGAAGATATAGGCGCCGGCGAGCACAACACCCGCTGCCAAGATGAGGGCAAAGCGGACCGCCTTCTTCTTTTTTGCCTTGACGAAGTGTTCTGTCAAGCCGGCCATGCTGTCCGCTTCAGAATACCAGAGGCCCGCTCGCAGGGTCAACCGGATGGGCGCAGAAGGCAAGCCGGTCCCCATCTTTCCCTTCGTTTGCCGGCCGATTGTGCTAGAATGATTGACCAGGTCTTATCATGAGGTTTCAAAAACGGCTCCATTTCTCCGTGATGATCTTTGCTGTGGCGACGGCCCTTGTCCTTCTCTCCTGCCAGCCGAAGCTCGCCGATGAGAGTCTGGCGGTGATCGCCCGCCGCATCCACGACCGGGTTCTGACCGTGGACACGCACTGCGACACGGCCTCCCGCCTCCCCGGAGGAACTTGGGACATCGGCGTCAGGCATGAGCCCGGCCAGCGGGCCAGCGGCAAGATCGACCTTCCCCGCATGGCCGAGGGCGGCCTGGACGCAGAATTCTTCGCCGTCTTCGTCGGCCAGGGGGAGCGCACCGAACAGGGGTATGCCCGGGCAAAAGATTGGGCGCTTAAAACGCTGGACGCGCTCCGGGCCATGGGCGACAAATATCCGGATCTCGTCGGTTTGGCCCTGACACCCGCTGACGCCTACCGGCTGGAAAAAGAAGGCCGGAGAGCCGCCTTCATCGGCCTGGAAAATGGTTACCCTATAGGGATGACCCTAGCCAATTTGGAGGAATACTATAAACTGGGCGTACGCTGCATCACCCTCTGTCACTCCCGGGACAACGACATCTGCGATTCCTCGACCGACCGCCAGGACCCGGTGGACCGGGGTTTGAGCGACTTCGGCCGGGAGGTCGTAGCCGCCTGCAACCGCCTGGGGATCTTGGTCGATATCTCTCATGCCTCGGACAAGTCCTTCTATGATGTCCTCAAGGTCAGCAAAGCCCCGATCATCGCCTCTCACTCCTCCTGCCGTGCGCTCTCGGCGAATCCGCGGAACCTCTCGGACGAGATGATCCGCGCCCTGGCCGCGAAGGGCGGTGTCGTCCAGGTCTGTTTCCTCTCGAACTACGTCCGCGCTCCCAAGCCGAACCCGGAACGGGACGAGGCGTTCAAAGAACTGCAAGCCAAATACGGCGCCCGGCGCGACATCGAGGATGAAACTGTCCGCCAGAAGGCCAGGGAGGAGTACGAGGCCCTGAACACGAAGTATCCTGAGGAGAAAGCCACTCTCAAGGAGCTCGTCAACCATATCGAGCACGTCATCAAGCTTGTGGGCATTGATCACGTGGGGATCGGCACCGACTTCGACGGCGGCGGAGGAGTCCTGGGCTGTGACGACGTCAGTGAAATGTACCGGGTGACCGAAGAGCTTGTCCGCCGCGGCTACACGGAAAAAGAGATCGCCAAGGTCTGGGGCGGGAACATCATGCGCGTGTTCGGGCAGGTCATCTCTGTTTCCCGCGACCTTGAGTCCTAAGCATCCTGATTCGCCGTGGGTCACAACAGCCGGCTGTTCCCTATTTCCGCTGGTCAGCCAGTTTGAGGAGCCTTTGTATCGCCGGGTCGTGCGGCGCGATCTTTTCCGCCTCCAGGCATTCCCGGATCGCCCCTTCGTAGTCTTTCCTCTCTAGATAAAAAATGGCCAGCATGAGCGGAACGCCCTCTTCTCCGCGGTTGAGGCGCTTTCTGGCCAGATAAAGAGCCATTGCCGCGTCCATGTCCTCGGGGGAGAGAGGGAAGGCCACCGCGCCAAAACGCCGGTTCTTTTGTAAACAGATAACCTCCCTGGTAAATTCATCACACTCGAGCTGGGGTTCATCCCTGTTCATGACGGATATTTCTTTTTCCAGGTCGACGGCTCCGAATAGGTGGCAGAACTCATGGATGACTGTCACCCGGACCAAGTATTCGTTTTTCATCCTTTTGATGAGAGCGTACCCGTGAAGGTAGGAAGCAACCCCGCCGACTTCTGATTCGCCGCGGATTTGTCCGGTGAAGCCCAGGACAATATGACTCTCTCCCCTGTCAATCTTTTCATAGAGATTCTGGAAGAGACCGGAGAAAGTGCTCTGGGAGTTGTCCGAGCTCCAGTACGTCAATTCATCAACCCTAAGGGCGATGCCGAAGTTCTTCTCGAAAAAGTGAGACGCCGCAGTCACCCATTTCCTGGTCTCGAGGAATTGGAGCGGCCGCCGCCTGAATTCCTCATCGACGGCGATCTTGACCTTGACCGTCCGCTGCACTTCCGGTTTGGCTTCGCGGGGATGGATGGGCAGAGTCGCGGCCAAGATAAATAAAACGACGAGACTATACTTCCCTGGAGCCATTAGGCAAACCGTATCTTCATTATCTCTCCGCAGCATGATTCATGCCAGTTTCGGGGACGGAAGATGGCCTGGACTGCCGGCGGATTATATAAGTTCCAAGACTCAAGAGTAACGAAATCATCATTGTCTTCTTGTCAATTTGTTTTACGTTCCTCATGATCCGAAATAAGCTCGAAGACGATGCCGAGGCGGCTTCCGATTGACAGCCGTGGCAACATATCATTTATAATGGATAAGTATCAAAATAGCGGGATGATCCGTATTTATCAGTAGAGTTGAACAGGCACGGGTGGCATCCCGTGATCAGAGGCATGAACAGCAGGATCCTAGGACAGGCTCTCTCAAAGGCCGAGCTGATCATTCCCCTCGGCGCGCTTCTTTTTGTTTTGGCCGGGCTGGTCCTGGGGCAATCCAGCGACCGGAGTCTCCAGAGCCTGATCGCAGGGGAGCGGGCCTTCTCCAAGCTGTCCGAGGAAAAGGGGATCAAGGAGGCTTTCCTCACTTACCTTGCGGACGACTCCATCGTCTTCCGGCCAAGGCCGGTTCCCGGAAGAAAGGCTTATGAGGCCGCGCCGGATGATTCGCCGGCGCTTCTGACCTGGGAGCCCGCTTACGCCGAGGCCGCGCTCGATGGAGACCTGGGCTATACGACCGGGCCCTATGAGCTCAAGAACAGGAGTGATCCGGGAGCCCAGCCCCGCTACGGGCATTATGTCTCTATCTGGCAGAAACAGCCCGGCGGAGTCTGGAGGGTGGTCCTGGATGCGGGCGTCCAACATCCCCAGCCGGGGTTTAGGCCTATGGGGGTTATGACCAGGAAGGAAACGGGCCGGCCCAAAACGCTGGTTAAGGTCGATAAGTTCAGAGAGCTGAACAATCTCCTCCAGGTGGAGGCTGACTTTTCAGCCCGAGCGGCCGCCGAGGGAGTCCTGGCCGCTTACACAGCCTTCGCCGGTAGCGATATCCGCCTCTATCGGGACGGGTCGCTGCCTGAATCAGGATTCGAAGCCGTGCGCCAGGACGCCTCGAAGAGTCCGGGGAGGTCGACCTGGGATCCTATGGACGGGGATGTCTCCCGGTGGGGGACACTGGGGTTTATTTTTGGAACAATGGAAACCAGAAATGACGATGGGGCCGGCGCCCCGGGGGCCCTTTCGAGCTATCTGCGGGTCTGGAGAAAAAGCCCGGAAGGCATCTGGAAGATCGCCCTCGATTTAGCCGTCCCCATCCCCCGGGAATAGAAGAGGTGCATCCGTGAGACAAGGAGCTCGTGTCAGGTTTGGCCTTTGGGCGGTCGCCCTCGTCTTTTTGTTTAACCCGGTTCCTGCCCAGGTCCCTTCCGGTGAGGAAAGAGACCGGGACTCCTGGCAGCAGCCGGAGAAGGTCATGGATGCCATCGGCGTTCAGGCGGGGATGACCATCGGCGAGGTCGGTGCCGGGAACGGTTATTTCACTTTCAAGCTGGCCCGGCGTGTCGGGGAGTCCGGTTTGATCTACGCCAATGATATCGACCAGAACGGCCTCCGGAACATAGAGACTGGAGCCAAGCAAAGGGAGGTCAAAAACATCATCACAGTGCGAGGAGAAGTGGACGATCCTCTCTTCCCCCCCGGTGTTATGGATCTCGTGATCATGGTCTATGTGTTCCATGAGTTGGCCGAACCCGTGCAACTCCTCCAGAACCTGAAACCCTCGCTCAAACCCAACGCCCCTGTCGTGATCCTGGAGCGCGACCCGGGCAAGATCTCTGGCAGTTCGCGCCATTTTTGCGACCAAGACCAGATCCTGAAGTTGACCTCTGAGGCGGGTTTCCAACTCGCCCGGGTTGAGACGTTCCTGCCGAGGGACAATATCTACATCCTCCAGGCGGGAAACTCTATACGGCCAACAGGAAACGACGATAGCCCCATTCAAGAGGACCTGCCACTCCCTGCCGTTTCTCACTATGACCTGAAATTCAACTTGTTTTTGAAAGAAAACAGGCTTGAGGCTGAATCTCTGATGAAGGTAAGGAATGATGGCCCGGCCGACGCGTCCGAGATTCCCTTCGTCCTCTATCGGTTGTTCGATGTCGTGGAAGTCACGGATGAAAAGGGAAAAGCCCTGACTTTTAATCAAGTCGTGGTCAAGCTCTCCGATGAGAAGAGCCTTCAGGTCAACCTTGTGTCAGTCAAGTTGAGCAGGGCGCTTGCGCCGGGAAAAACCGCCTCCGTCCGGCTGAAATACGAAGGCGCCCTTTGGGGGTACCCCGAGGTGATGGCCTATGTGCGGGACCGGATCGACGAGGATTATAGCCTTTTGCGGCCGGATGCACTGGCCTATCCCATGCTGGCTCGGGCCTCTTTTCGGAGCCTCATGACGGCTTACCGCTCCCAATTCACCTACCGGGTCGAAACGGCAGTCCCTGCCGGGTATGTCGTCGCCTGCGGGGGCAGACCTCTCGAGACCAGGCATAATTCGGATACCAGCATTTTTACTTTCGAAAGCTATACGCCGACCTGGCGGATCGATGTTGCGGCCGCCAAATTCAAGATCATCGAGGATGAAAGCCGCAAGATCCGGGTCTTTGCCATCCCCGAGGATGAAGGCGAAGCCCGGAGGGTTATCGAGGCGGCCCAAGACTCATTCCGGTTTTATTCTGGGCTCTTTGGCGAGCTCGACGACTTTCCTGGATTCACCATCATCGAGATCCCCCAAGGCTGGGGATCGCAGGCCAGCGACTTCTATATCCTCCAGGCCGCTGCCGCTTTCCGCGACAAGGGGAGGACCTCCGAGCTCTACCATGAGATCGCTCATAACTGGAATGCCCGGGCCAAGGCCGGGATCCAGCGCTGCCGCTACTTTGACGAAGCCTTCGCCTCCTATTTCCAGGGGCTGGCGATCAGGGAGTTCGAGGGGCAAGCGGCTTTCGAAGCATACATGGCCAGACTCCGGGATCGCTTCCTCCAGTCGTGCGGGAAGGATGAAAGAAACGGCTCTACTCCCATCGCGGATTACTGGAGGGAAGAGCGCGGCGAAAACTCCTACACAAAAGGAGCCTGGTCGCTTTTTGTCCTCCATCAGGTTATCGGGGATCCGGCCTTCCGCTCGCTTATCCGAGACCTCCTGGGGGAATTCCGAAACCGGGAGGCCGACTTCGCGGACTTCCAGGGCCAGGCCGAAAAAGCGGTCGGCAGAAGCCTGGACCGATTCTTCAAGGAGTGGATCTTCGGTGCCGAGTCTTCAAAACTTCTTCAAGATAACGCGGACATCGGCAAGATCGCCGGGCGGTATCGATAAACATTCCGGGGCGTTCCGCTTCTGACGGAGGGCGTCGATACCCTCGAGATGGACAAAAGGAGCATGCCCATGAAGCTCAAAGATTTCAAGATCACTGTGACCTGTGTCGAAGGAGCGTGCAGCCGGGCCAAAGCGGGGACGGAGTTCTTCGTCCGGAATGCGCGCCTCGAGATCCCGGCGGGCCAGAGCGTCTGTCTGTTCGCCCTGGGAAGCATTCTTGCGCCCTTGATCGCGGCTAGCGTCCCGACCGACGCAGAGAACAACATCCTGAGCATCACCCGCGAGTTTCAATGCCCCGACCCCTTGTCCAAGGTCATCATGCGCATCGATGATATTGAGCCGACCTGAGAAGCCACAAGAACGCCTGCTCAACGCGTCTGGGACACGAGAAACACACCGAGCACGATCAGGAAGGCCCCCAACCAGCGGAGTGCCGAGATATGCTCTTTAAAGAAGATGGCTGAGGCGACGACGATCAGTGCGTACATAAAGCTGACCATGAGGTTGGAATAGCTCAGCTCGAAGCGGGAGAGGACGACAAGCCAGAGCAAAGCGCCGGCGGCAGAGAGGATCGTTCCCGCGAGCACCGGCCAGGAGCTCAGGGCCCGGACAAAGAAGTGGAAATCCACCTTCTGGCCCCCGAATCCGGCCAGGCCCCATTTCAGAAGGACCTGAGCGGACGTCCAGAGGGCGATGACCAGTAGGAACAGGCCGATTTCCTTCATTTGTTCGCTCCTCATCAGGATTCTCGCTCTATTTCAAGTCCCCCGGCGCGGACTGCGGTTCGATAAAGGCGACTTCTCCATGGCGCGCCTAAAAGTGAGCGCCAATATATCGCCCCTCCCGGCGAATGTCAATGTCGCGCGGAGGTCGGTTGCCATTCCGCTGTTTTTGAGATATAAACGGTGACTGAAGCCGATGAATCGAGCCGTCGACCGCAGCTCGCTGCGCACCTGGATCGATCTCGACCGGACCGCGCTCGTCCATAACGTTCTCACTTTTCGCGGCCTCCTGCCGCCAGGCTGCCGGCTGATGGCCGTCTGCAAATCGAACGCCTATGGGCACGGGCTCTACGACCTTGCTCCGGCGCTCCAAGAGATCGGGGTGGACTGGTTCGGGGTCGACTCGATCGTCGAGGCCGTGACCCTGAGGCAAGAGCGCATCCGCAAGCCGATCCTTGTTTTGGGCTACACCCTGCCCAGCCGGTTCGCCCAAGCCGAGCTTCACAGGGTCAGTCTGACCGTTTCCAACCTGGAGAATCTCCGCGCGCTCTGTTCCCCGCCGGACATGCGCCATCTGAGAATCCATCTCAAGATCGATACCGGGATGCACCGCCAGGGCTTTCTTCCATCCCAATGGGACGACGCGCTCGGGCTTGTCCGGGAGTGCGGCCGGCGCATCGAAGTTGAAGGGGTCTACACTCACTTCGCGGCCGCCAAGGATCCGAGCCGCAGAGAATACACCGAGCAGCAGATCCGGGTGTTTGAACGAGCCGTCGCCCGGCTCAGGAAATCCGGCCTGAAACCCCTCCGCCATGCCAGCGCGACGGCCGGGGTGCTGAACTACCCTGAGGCCTCCTATGACCTCGCCCGGGTCGGAATCGGGCTCATGGGCTATTGGCCGTCTGCAAAAACGAAACAGGCCTGGGAGAGAAAGATCGTCCTGAAGCCCGTGCTTGCCTGGCGAACCATCATCTCCGAGATAAAGACTCTCCGAAAAGGGGCGGGCATCGGCTACGATTTGACCAAAACCCTGCAGCGGAGATCCCGGGTCGGGATTTGTCCCATCGGCTATTGGCACGGCTTCCCGCGAAGCCTCTCCTCCGTGGGGGAAGTCTTGGTCAGAGGCCGCAGGGCCAGCGTCTTGGGGACCGTCTCTATGGACATGATCGTCATCGATCTGCGTCAAGTCGAAGGTGCCTGCGTGGGCGACGTGGTCACCGCTATCGGCCGGGATGGCCATGAGGAGATCACGGCCGCTGAGGTCGCCGGCCGGGCGGGTGTCTCCCCTTACGAGCTTCTCACCCGCCTCAATCCGCTGATCCAGAAATTCACCATCGGATGACGAGGGGAAGCTCAAATCTCCCCATGGAGTCCTGACCATTGAGGTGGCCTATGATCCGGGAGAGTCAAATCCTGGGGGCCGAGGCGCGTAAAGAACCTTTACAGCAGGGAGAGCTTCCGTGCTTCTATCCGGGATAACCTATTAATTATCAATTGGCTACAGAGATACCAACCTGGCATAAATCTTGCTCAATTTGCATTTGAAAGAGTTCTTCCCTATGCTAAAGAAAAACCCGATGTCATTTCCGAGAGCTCGGATCGTCCTTTTACTCGCTCTAGCCCTGACAGGTTTCAGTCTGCTTCTGCAAAGCCGGGTTCCCCGCGGTCAGGTCGAGGCGGTCAGGACCGGAGGGACCTTGCATGTGCGGACGTTCACTCTCAATCCTTTTGAGCCGGAATTCGACCCCGCCGGGTCGGCCCATGTCTTTATCCTGAACCAGATCTATGACGGCTTGGTCAGGTTGGATAGGAATTTGCGTCCCGTTGGGGCTCTGGCCGATTATTGGATGATCTCGGCTGATGGGAAGCTCTATACCTTTTTTCTCAGGAAAGGAGTGAAATTCCATCATGGCCGGGAGCTCGAAGCCGAGGACGTTAAGTTCTCTCTGGAAAGGCTGGTTCATAAGGACACCAAAGGTACGTTCTACCAGCTCCTGACCACCAAGGTCGTCGGCGCCCAGGAATACCGGGATGGCACGGCCCCTGAGGTGACCGGGTTCAGAGTTCGTGACAAATACACCTTCGAGATCCTTTGGAAAAACCCGTATGTTTCCGCGCTTTACCTCCTGAGCATGGATTTCTGCAAGGTCCTTCCCCGCGACTTGGTCATGAGCCAGGGACGCGGTTTTTTTAGAAAGCCCTCCGGCACAGGCCCTTTTAAGTTTGCCCACTGGTTGAGAGGATCGAGGCTGGAGATCAGAGGCGTTCGGCTCGAACGAAACAACGATTATTTTTCCAGGAAGGCCTATCTCGAGGCCATCGAATTCAGCCCCTTTTACACCCCTGAGGAATTCCTGGAGGAAAAGGTGGATATCATTCCCTATATGTCCGAGGCCCTGTCGGGGCGCAAGATCCAGGTCCTGGAGGGGGAAACTTTCACCACGGCTTTCTTGATGATGAGCTGTCATCTGGCTCCCTTGGATAAACCGGCTGTTCGTCGGGCCATCTCCCTGGCGGTCAACAAAAAGGAGATCGCCAAGACCGCTTTCCGGATGGACACGAACCCTCATGTGACCGACAATTTCATACCGCCGCGGCTGCCGGGCTTCTTCCCCGAAGAAAACCAGCCGGGGTTCAACCCGGAGGAAGCGAAAAAAATACTGACGCAGGAGGGCTTTGCAGGAGACGGCTCTTTTCCCCGGCTCACCCTCTTCATCCAGGAGGACGGGAGAGACGGTCCGGCCAAGTTCTATGAAGTCCTCAAAGAGGAGCTGGCAGTCCTGGGGATCAGTCTGCGGCTGAGAATGTACCGGAGCTGGGAGGAGATCCGGGCTTCAAAAGAACCCTATTTGGTTCTTCTGCATTGGAGCCTGGACTTCCCGGATCCTGAGAACATTGTCCTTCCGCTGTTCTTTTCGAGCGCGGTGCTCAATCAGAGCCTGCTTCGCTACTCCAATCCGCAGCTCGACGAACTGGCCCGGACGGCCGAGGTCGAGCAGAGCCGGACGGAACGGATCGCCCTTTTCCATAAGATCGAAGCCCTTCTCCAGGCGGACATGCCGGCCGTGCCGCTGTTCTCCAGGCAGCATCGGCTGGCCCTTCAGCCCTATGTGCGGGGTGTCAAACCCCCTCCGCTCGGGTTTTTCTATCTCGACGCCAAGGATATCTGGCTGGATAAATGAGAATTCTCAGGCCGCGCCTTAAGATCTCTCTCTACACCCGGTTCATGATCGCCATCACCTTCATCCTGATCTTTCTCGTCGGCTCCATCCTTTTCCTCATCGAGCGGAGAGAGGTCCGGACGATCTTCGAGGAGACGAAAAGAAGGGGCATACTGATGGCCAGGTCCATCGCCAGCCTGAACCTGGAGAGCCTCACCTTTTGGGATGCGGCCGGGATCAAGAGCAACATCGAACGGGAAACCGACGAAAGCCTGATCTACGTCGTCGTCTACGACAAGTTCCGGAACCCCTATGTATTCAATGACCTCATACGCGACAAAGAGGATATCAAAGGAACCAGCCGTCTGCCGGAAAAAGTGAGCGAGGAGACTTCTGCCGCCGCGAGGAGGGATTTCTCGCTGGGCAGCAAGGTGGTTCCCATCATCGAGATCGAGGTGCCCGCGTTCGCGGAGGGCTCGCCGGATTACTGGGGCTCGGTCAAGGTGGGGCTATCGCTCGAGGAAAACCAGAAAGAGATCCGCCGGACCAGACTGATGCTCATCCTCATCGGCTGCAGCGGGTTTCTCCTGGGACTCGTGGGAGCCGGGATCCTGGCCAAGCGGATCACCGGACCTCTGCAGAAGCTTGTCGAGGGGACCGTACGCATCTCCAAGGGGGATTTCACCCAGACGATTTCCGTTACCTCCCGGGACGAGATCGGCGACCTGGCCCGGAGCTTCAACGAGATGACCAGGGATCTTCTGGAGACGCGTCGGCGGATGGAAGACGCCAACCGCAGGCTCATCCAGGCCGAGAAGCTGGCCTCAATCGGGCGCATCTCGGCCTCCATCGCCCACGAAATTCGCAATCCTCTGACGTCGGTCAAGCTCAACATCCAGAAACTCCAGCAGAGCGAGCGCCTGGACGAGGAGGAAAAGGAGCACCTCGGAATCTCCCAGGAGGGGATCGGCCAGATCGAGAAGTTCATCAAGGAGCTGCTCAATTTCACCCGCGTCGCCGACCTCAACCAGGAGCGGTTTTCTATGGTCCAGATCATCGAAGAGTCCCTGAAGCTGATGAGGAATTCCTTCCAGGAAAAGAAGATCGTCCTGGAGAAGCGCTTCGCGGCCGACCTCCCGGCTGTTGTTGTCGATGGGGATAAGGTGAGACAGGTCTTCCTGAACATCCTGCGGAATGCTTTTGAGGCCGTGGAGGAAGGCGGCCGCATCAAGGTGGTGCTTTCCTGCCTGAAGGAGAACGGAGTCCCCATGATCAAGGTCCGGATCTCCGATAACGGCTGCGGGATCCCGGAAAAGGATTGGGAGAATATCTTCGAGCCTTTCTACACGACCAAGCCAGCGGGCTTCGGGCTGGGTTTGTCCAACGCCCGGAAGATCGTGGAGCAGCATCGGGGCTCGATCCGCATCGCCAAGACAACAGGGAAGGGAACGACCTTCGAGGTCCGCATCCCCTGCGAGGTGAAAACATGAGATCCGTCCTCATCATCGACGATGACCCGCTGATCTGCAAAACGCTGTCCAGCCATCTTTCTAAGCAAGGCTTCGAGGTCCAAGTGGCGGAAGAAGGGGAGGAGGGGATCCGCAAGTTCCGGGAGTTCAATCCGGACATCGTCCTCCTGGATGTCCGCCTTCCCGGTGTTGACGGGCTCGAAGTTCTCAGGCAGATCCGGGAATTGAACAAGAAAACCTACGTGCTGATGATGACCGCGTTCGACGATATGAAGACGACCGTGCAGGCCATCAAGCTCGGCGCCTTCGAGTATCTCGTCAAGCCGCTCAACTATATCGACCTCGACCTGACCGTGGCCAAAGCCCTCCAGGTCAAGGCGCTGGAGCAGAAGGTCAGTTATCTCGTGGGGGAGAGACAGAAGGAATACACCATCGACAACATCATCGGCCGCTCCCCTCAGATGAGGGAGGTGTTCAAGCTGATCGGGTCGGTGGCCAACACGCGCGCCAACGTCCTGATCCAGGGAGAGAGCGGAACGGGAAAAGAGCTCGTCGCCAAAGCGATCCATTATAACAGCCCCTACCGCGACGAGCCTTTCATCGTCATCAACTGCTCGGCCATCTCCGATACGCTGCTCGAGAGTGAGCTCTTCGGTCACTCCAAGGGCGCCTTCACCGACGCCGTCTCCGAGACCAAGGGCAAGTTCGAGATCGCCGGCAAGGGCACGCTGTTCCTCGACGAGATCGGTGACATCTCGCCCAACCTCCAGTCGAAGCTGCTGCGCGTCATCGAGACCCGGGATTTCATGAAGGTGGGCGGCGAAAGGATCCTGAAGACCGAGGCCCGGATCATCGCGGCCACAAACCACGACCTTAAGGCGCTCATCGAGAAAGGGCAGTTCCGGGAGGATCTTTATTACCGGCTGAAGGTGGTCGAGATCTTCCTCCCACCGCTTCGCGAGCGCAAAGAGGACACCCCTGAGCTCGTTGCCTATCTTTTGGAGAAGATCAACCGCGAGCTGCGCCGGAACGTGAGGAAGATCCCCGCTGAGGTCATGGCTGTGCTCCAGGATATGCCTTGGCGCGGCAACGTCCG
>Ga0153916_10001572_pt1 | contig 16476 bp, 10 predicted proteins | sample Opewatmetagenome_FD_109642 | JGI IMG/M metagenome (GOLD analysis project Ga0153916, IMG submission 109642) | Freshwater wetland microbial communities from Ohio, USA - Open water 3 Core 3 Depth 4 metaG | ecosystem: Environmental > Aquatic > Freshwater > Wetlands | place: USA: Ohio, Lake Erie...
AAACGGCTTGCCTCCATTGAAAATTTTGGCAGTATGAATGTACTTTGTTCAGATAAGACGGGTACGCTGACCGAAGGAGTGGTTCGTGTCCATTCCGCCATTGATGTTGATGGCAACGAAAGTGAAAAGGTTATTTTCTATGCTTATCTAAATGCGTTTTATGAAACTGGATTTACGAATCCTATTGATGAAGGGATACGTAACCATCGCCAATTTGACTTGTCCGGCTACCAGAAACTTGATGAGGTGCCATATGATTTTATTGGCAAGCGACTCAGCATCCTGGTCTCAAAGAATGGTACGCATCTGATGGTGACCAAAGGCGCTTTGCAAAATGCTCTGGCCGTCTGTTCCTCGGCGGAAACATACGGTGGAACTGTTGTCGATATAGATACCGTGCGGGAACGGATAAAAGGACGCTTTGAAGAGTTAAGCAGTAAGGGCTTCCGCACGCTTGGCGTCGCTTACCGTGACGTTGGCTCTGATTCAGTTATCAGAAAAGAATATGAAACTGGCATGACCTTTTTAGGATTCCTGGTGCTTTTTGACCCACCCAAGTCGGATATTGCGAAAACCATAGGTGAATTGAAGCAACTCGGCGTTTCATTGAAGGTCATTACCGGAGACAACAGGCTGGTCGCGGCAAATGTCAGTCAACAGGTAGGACTATCCAGTCAACGAATCATTTCAGGTGTAGACTTGCATAAAATGAGCGATGAAGCGCTGTTGAAGCAAGTCAATGAGGTAGATGTCTTCGCCGAAGTCGAGCCAAATCAGAAAGAGCGTATTATTCTGGCTTTGAAGAAGGCCGGGAATGTGGTTGGTTATATAGGCGACGGAATCAATGATGCTTCGGCACTCCATGGAGCAGATGTTAGTATTTCCGTTGATAGCGCCGTAGATGTGGCCAAGGATGCCGCGGATATTGTGCTGCTAGAAAAGGACCTCTACGTCCTCAAGCAGGGTGTGCAGGCAGGAAGGATGACATTTTCAAACACACTTAAGTATGTGTTCATGGCGACGAGCGCCAATTTTGGGAATATGTTCAGCATGGCTGGAGCATCTCTCTTTTTATCCTTTCTTCCACTCCTCCCCAAACAGGTACTTCTCACCAATTTGTTTACCGATTTTCCTGAGATGACCATCGCCTCAGATAACGTAGACCGTGAAGCGGTTGATAAACCCCGGCGCTGGGATATCAAATTCATCCGTAGATTCATGATAACCTTCGGGCTGCTCAGTTCGGTATTTGACTATCTTACCTTCGGTGTACTTTTATTTATCCTCCACGCCACAACGAACCAATTCAGGACCGGCTGGTTTGTGGAGTCCGTTGTTTCAGCAGCGGCTGTTGTTCTGGTTGTTCGCAGCCGGAGGCCTTTCTTTAAGAGCAGACCCGGGAAATATTTACTCATGACCACTCTTCTAATAATAGCCGTCACCTTCGCTTTGCCCTTCACTCCGCTTGGAGAGATATTCGGCTTCCAACCGTTACCGCTCTGGTTTCTCTTGGTGATTATAGCTATTGTGCTGTTGTACATTGCCGGAGCCGAAGTAACAAAAAGAGTCTTCTACAGCAAGGTAAAATTCTAAGTCCGCCTGGAACGTAACACGAACCAGTACCACAGATAGCAGATTAGATAAGCCTGTAGTAACCGAAAGTCATATTACCTTTTTACTATCTGTAAAGTTACCTTTAGGCTATTTACATAGGTCATATGCGGTAGTATATTGGTTCTAGGGCAAAAGTAACACTTTGGCTGAGCATGTGCTTGAAAATTGGTAAAAATGCTTAAAGCAAAGTAGAGGAGATGGGAACAATGGCGAAAGTATCAATACATTGTGATGGAACCGATATCTTAATTGAGCCTGATGGAAAGAAAGAAAAACCTAAAGAGAAGCCTACTGATGCCTTGCACAATGAAACGATAGGTTACACGGAACAGGAATTATCGGGCGGGTACTCTCATGGCACGGCTGGTACAAATGGCAATGGAACCTCAGGGAATCAGGCGGCTGAAAATACTGATTATCATCCTCTATTTCCGTACCAGTTAAAACCTGTAAAGAAGAACGGTAATGGCAATAGTAACGGTCACGGAGTTTTAATTCTGGAGAAAGCCATCGCCACTAACCAGGTGTCATTGAAAGAGGCCACGGCTGAAGCTGAAGAGAAGCACAGGACTATTGTGGACCAGATACCGGATGCCTATTTTGCGGTAGACCTGGGCGGTAAATTCATTTTCGCCAATGATACATTATGCCAATTTCTGGGATATACCAAAGAGGAACTTACGGGAACGGCTTGTCGAGACCATATAACTGAAGAGTGTTATGAAGCTGTGTATAAAACCTTCGAAGATGCCTTTCAAGCCGGGAGGGAAGTTAGAGACCTTCGTTGCCAGGTCATTCGTAGGGACGGTACGACTGCAATTGCCGAGATGTCGGCTTATCTGCTAAAAAATGAGTACGGTGAGGTCGCGGGATTCAGGTGTATAGGTCGTGACGTTACCAAACGCGTACGGCAAGAGGAAGTTCTAAAGCAGTCAGTAGAGAGATGTCAGAAGGTACTTGAGGAAATCGACGAGATCTACTTCGAGGTTGACCTTTCCGGTAATTTCACGTATGCCAATGAAGCTGCCAGTCGCACGCTAAGGCGCTCTAAAGAAGAGCTGCTAGGCGTGAACTATCGGTGCTATATACCAGAAGATGAAATTGACGGCGTGTATCAGACCTGGAACACGGTATATAGGACGGGGGAGCCGTTGACCTCATTTCACCACGCGGATGTCAAAAACTGCGGGCGCACTGTATATTTGGAGGATTCAGTTACGCCCCTGCGTAATACTGAGGGCAAGATAATAGGATTCAGATCACTCTGCCGTAATGCTACAGAGCGCGAGATTTTGACTGAAAAACTTGGCGAATTGAATTGGCCAGCTGCAACTTGCTGACCAACATCCCAAAGACAGTTATCCGTTGGCTTTTCCTTATACCGATTGAGCCACAGAGAATCTAAAGGTTCTTAGCTATTCTGCACTATATCCGCTAACTCATTCCCTCCACAACTCCAAATTTAATGATTTTGTAACTTTCTCCTGCCTTATTTTATGACTTTTCGAGAGGCCGGCGACTAAAATTAGGAGTATATATCGGTGTACATTTTCATTTTAGCTGTGCATATGGAGGATTTATATGGCCGCGGAAATCAATTTTATGATTGGTGGTGAAGCAGGGCAGGGTGTACAAACAATCGGTTTTATTCTGGCTAAGGCGTTGTCACGTGCTGGGCTTCATGTTTTTGCAGACCAGGACTATGAATCACGTGTGAGGGGCGGCCATAATTTCTATCGAGTAAGGGCTAGCGATAGTGAATTACAAGCTTTGTCTGAGCAGTTGGATGTACTCATCGCTATAGACCAGAACACCATCGAAAACCATCACGGCGAGGTTAAGGAAGATGGCGTGGCTATCTTCGACCATGACAAACTAAAGGTAGCTGGCAAGAAGCTGAACTCGTTAAGTATCCCTTTAGAGAACTTGGCTGAGAAGATCACCTCCAACAAATTGATGGCAAATTCGGTGGCTATTGGGGCGGCTATTGCCGTAGGAGGCTATGCATTTGAGCTGCTTGACAAGGTTTTGAAGGAACAGTTTGCCCATCTGGGCAAATATGTGGTTGATTCCAATGTTAAAGCAGCCAAGGCCGGTTATGACCACGCTATACAGAGCAAATCGGAGTATATACGTAAGCCTATTAAATCAATTAAGTTAAACCATAGAATATTATTGAATGGCAACGAGGCTATAGCTCTGGGGGCTATGGCGGCAGGGTGTCAGTTTATAGCTGCCTACCCGATGACGCCTGCCTCATCTATTATGGAATACATCGCTGAAAAAGCAAGAGAGTTCAATATAGTGGCTATACAGCCGGAGGATGAAATCGCTGCAATCAACATGGCGATAGGAGCTGGTTTTGCCGGCATTCGGGCGATGACAGCCACCTCGGGCGACGGATTTGCTCTCATGACTGAGGGCTACGGGTTGGCGGGGGCCACGGAAACTCCGGTAGTTATTGTTATAGGCCAGAGGCCGGGGCCTGCGGTGGGTTTGCCTACCAGAACTGAGCAAGGGGAGCTGGCATTTGCTGTTTATGGGGGGTCGGGAGAATTTCCCAGAGCAGTCTTAGCGCCGCGCTCGATAGAAGATGCCTTTTATGTCACGGTTAAGGCATTTAACCTGGCTGAGCAATACCAAATACCGGTGGTGATACTGACCGACCACCACCTGGCAAGCTCCTACCAGACAGTAAACAGATTTGATCTGCAAAAAGTGAAAATAGACCGCGGGCAGCTTATCCCTGATAAGGAAGCCAAGAACATGACCGAATACAAAAGGCATAAGTTCACTGATTCGGGGATCTCGCCACGGTTGATACCTATGCCGGGGAGGTCACTGGTGGTGACCGATTCCGATGAACACGATGAGGCTGGACATATGATAGAGGATGCTGGGATTCGAACGCGAATGATGATTAAGCGCATGAAAAAAATCGACGGCCTGAGAAATGAAATTGCCAGCCCACGCTCGCATAGCCGTCCGAATGCCAAAATAACTCTGATAGGTTGGGGCAGCACTTACGGAGCGATAATAGAAGCAGCATTGATGCTGGAGTACGATAGGCTGAGCGTCAACGTGCTTCAATTGAACGAGCTTTGGCCGTTTCCAGCGTTGGCGGTGACGTCAGCTCTGACCAAAGCGAAAATAAATATAGTTATTGAGAACAATGCCACTGGGCAACTGTCTCAGCTTATCAGAGCTGAGACCGGGATTAAGCCTACCGGCAATATACTCAAGTTCGACGGGCGTCCTTTCTCCCCGTCGTATATTGTAAAAGAAGTTAAACGGCAGGTGGCATAAGCATGGCAGGCACAACTGACTATAGTCCCGCAATGGCTATTCAGTGGTGTCCGGGATGTGGCAATTTCGGCATCCTAACGGCTATGCGCCGGGCCTTGGTAGAACTCGGACTTGAGCCGAGTCAGGTTCTCATGGTTTCAGGCATCGGGCAAGCGGGCAAGTTTCCGCATTATCTGCACAGCCATGTCTTGAATGAACTACATGGCAGACCAATCCCTGCTGCACAAGCAGCAAAAATAGCTAACCATGAGCTAACTGTTATTGCCTTTAGCGGTGATGGAGATGGATATGGGGAAGGTGGTAATCACTTCATATCGGCTATTACACGGAATGTTAATCTGACGTATCTGGTGCATAATAATCAGGTGTATGGATTGACTAAAGGGCAGGCCTCTCCCACCAGCGATTTCGGTTTTGTAACTAAAACGACGCCGAAAGGCGCTTGGGAGCCGCTTAGACCTCTGGCCTTGGCAGTGGCCTGTGACTGCAGCTTCGTGGCACGTGGCTTTTCTGCAGATATCGAGCATCTAACAGATATAATTAAGTCTGGCATACAGCACAATGGTTTTTCTCTTATCGAGGTGCTACAACCATGCGTGTCGTTCAATCACCAAAATACATATGATTGGTATCGTGAAAGGATTTACAGACTTGGGCGAGACTACGACCCGAAAGACAGGATAAATGCTTTTGCTAAAGCTCTGGAATGGGGTGAGCGTATTCCTATAGGTATTATATATCAAAAAGATCGTCCAGTGTATGAGGATCAACTGGAAGCAATTAAGGACGAACCATTGGTGAAACAGCGGCTTGACCCAACGCAGTTTGAGCCACTGCTCAATGAGTTTATGTGAAGATTTTTCATATGGGGGGTAAATGATGCAGATTACAGAACAACCTAAAACGTTGGAGAAGATAGAGCAGAAGGAGCAAATACCAAATCTGGAGTCGCTCCGGCCTTTGTTATCGCCACAGACGGTGGCCATAATCGGCGCTTCACGGCATCCGGGCACCATCGGGTATCTTCTGCTTCAGTGCATGGTGCAAGCTGGATTTACTGGGACGGTGTATCCTGTGAATCCGAATGCAGACTCGATCATGTCAATTAAGGCTTACCCCTCAGTGCTGGATGTGCCGGATAAGGTCGAACTGGCAGTAATTGCTGTACCGGCCAAACTAGTATCGAAGGTCGCCGACGACTGCGGGAAGAAGGGAATTAGGGCCCTGATTGTTATATCTGATGGTTTTAGGGAGGTGGGGCCGGAGGGTGCATTACGTGAGGAAGAGCTGCGGAATATTATCCAAAGATATGGCATGAGAATGGTGGGGCCAAATTGCATGGGGATAATAAATACTGATGTTTCAATAAAAATGAATGCTACTTTTTCGCCGGTTTTCCCACCCGCGGGAAACGTTGCCTTTATGTCACAGAGCGGCGCCATGGGGCTAACCATTCTGGAACAAGCTAATAACCTGAATATGGGTGTATCAACTTTTATAAGTGCCGGCAATAGAATAGATGTCGAATCTAACGAGTTGTTGGAATACTGGGAGAATGACTCGGCGACTGAAGTGATACTGCTTTATCTTGAATCATTCGGCAATCCCCGGAGATTTGCCCGCATTGCTAGAAGAATCTCGCGCAAAAAGCCTATTGTGGTGGTCAAGAGCGGTAGCACACCAGCTGGCTCTCGCGCTGCGGCATCGCATACTGGGGCTATAGCTACGTCTGATGTTACCATTGACGCTTTATTTCACCACGCGGGCATTATTCGAGTAAACTCGATGCAAGAGCTGTTTGATGTGGCTACGCTTCTTTCAAACCAGCCATTGCCCACGGGCAGGAAGCTAGTTATTATAACTAACGGCGGAGGCCCGGGAATAATAGCCGCCGATGCTTCGGCACGCAGTGGTCTAGTTTTGCCACAATTTTCCCCGGAGACTGAAGCCAAACTTAAATCTGTGGCTTTACGCGATATAACCATCAATAACCCTCTTGATACAACTGCAGGCTCTACGCCAGAGGAATTTTGCCATATGCTGGAGATACTAGCAAACGATGTAGGTAATGACGCAGTACTGGCTATATTTGTACCTCCGGTAGCCACCGAACTGACCGCTATGGAAACCGCTATCAGAAACGTAGCCCCAATTTACTGGCGGCGACGAAAACCGCTGCTGGCTTGCTTTTTAGGTGAAAGAGGTTTTAAAGCCAAACTTGGTTCCAAGGGGAGGTTTGTGCCGTCCTATCCGTTTCCTGAGGAGGCTATTACCGCTCTGGTCAGAGCTGTTGAATACGTAGAGACACGTAGTAAACCTAAAGGAAAGATTCCCAGATTTCAGGGGCTGAAGAAGGACAAAGCACGCAAGATTATCGAAGTGGCGCTGAGTGCAAGTGGACGGAAGCCAGTCTGGCTTACCGCTGACGAAGCATACCAGCTGCTGGATTGCTATGGCATACGGTTCGCCAATATGGGAGTGGCCAAGACAGCCGATGAAGCTGCAGCTTTAGCTTCCAAGCTTCAGTTTCCGGTAGCTGTTAAGCTGGACTCATCAAGCCTTGTCCATAAGACCGATGTAGGCGGCGTTGTTCTCGGACTAACCTCAGAGAACGAAGTCAGACGGTCTTTCGATGATATTAGAGCCAAACTAGCGGGGCTTGGCCGTGAAAACGAAATGCAAGGCGTAATCGTGCAAGAGATGATAAAAGGTGGCATCGAAACGATTGCGGGGGTAACACAGGACCCCTCCTTTGGGCCTCTTATAATGTTCGGCTCGGGAGGAGTATATGCCGAATTGGTCAGAGATGTAGCTTTAAGGCTGCATCCACTCACTGATTTGGATGCCAAGGAGATGGTCGTTTCTATCAAGATGGCGAAGTTATTCGAAGGATACAGAGGTTCACTGCCGAGTGATATTAAAGCTGTCGAAGATTTATTGCTGAGGCTTTCGGCCATGGTTGAGGATTTACCGCAAATTGGTGAGCTCGATTTCAACCCGGTTACTGTAATGCCCGAAGGGGAAGGCTGCTGGGTCATTGACGCTAAAATCATGGTTAAGTGAATTGCGTCTGAACCTAGCAATTTTCCGAAAAATCACCGATTCTATTTAAGCTTCTTCTGAAGCTCGTCGGCAGCTATAATAATCGGGTCATAGACAGGCGCGAAGGGTGGTGCATAACTCAGGTCCAGTCTTCCGATTTGATAAACAGTCATTTTGGCAGTGATGGCGGTGGCGAAGACGTCAAGCCGTTTGGAGACCCCCTCATGGCCAGCCATCTGGGCTCCAAGTAGCAAGCCCGTTTTTCTATCGGCGATCAATTTCACTTTAATATCGCTAAGCCCCGGATAATAGAAGGCCCTGGAGGTGTGATGAATAACGTTGGACACGTAATCGATGCCCTCGGCCTTAGCCTCTTTCTCGGTAATACCTGTCCTGCCGACTTCCAGATCAAACGTTTTAAAAACAGCCGTGCCTATAATACCTCCAAATGAGGTATTACCACCGGCGGCATTTTCGCCGGCAACTCGTCCCTGCTTATTGGCAGTGGTGCCGAGGGGTATATATACATTTCTGCCCAGGACCAGGTGATAGGCTTCGGCACAGTCGCCTGCGGCATAAATATCCGAAATGCTGGTTTCCATGCGCTCATTTACTTTTATAGCTCCAGTTTTCCCTAGCTCAATGCCTGCTTCTTTGGCAATTTCCGAATTTGGCCTTATGCCGACGCCGACGAGCGCTATATCGGTATCCATAGACATACCGCTGTCCGTAACTGCTCTGGTCAAAGTCGAGTCGCTGCCTATAAATTCGGTGACGCCGGTGGATTTAATAACGGTAACGTTATTCTTTTTAAGCTCATCTTCCACAACCTGCGTAATTTCGTCATCCATCGTCCCCAGGATATTGGGCATCTTCTCTATTATGGTCACTTTCATGCCTGTTGCCGAGAAAGCTTCGGCTACCTCCATGCCTACATAGCCTGCGCCTACGCAAAGCCCTTTTCGCGGTGAGTTATTTCTTATGTAGATTTTTATATTAGCCCCTTCTTGAAGCTGGCGAAGGGGAAAAACACCTTTAAGGTCGATGCCTTTTATTGGCGGAACAACCGAGCGCGCTCCGGTTGAGATAAGCAGTTTATCATATGAATGTTCCTTTTCTGCAGCTGTTTTAGTATTTCTTACCAATACCGTCTTCCGATGGGGTAATATCTGTTTAACCTCGTGAAAAAGGAATATATCTATATCCCTTTTTTCCTCGAAAAATTTGGCATCGTAGACCACTAAGTCGTTAGGTGCCTTCACTTTGTCGGCAATCAGGTATGGCATACCGCAGGCAGCCCAGGAGACGTCTCCGGTCTTCTCGAAGACTGTTATTTCCATGTCTGGTTTTAGCCGCCGAGCCCTACTGGCGGCGCTCATGCCGGCAGCCACAGCGCCGATAATGATAAAACGTTCCTTTGCCATGTCTGACCTCCTAGCTGTCTACCTATTCTAATAAAGAACTTACAGGTACTTTCTTTGAATTTAGCAGATATTAAGGCCGATATAGTAAATCTACTTAATAAGCGATAAATAGTCAATAGGTTTGCTAGGCAGCCACTTTTTCGGGTTGGATTATAGTACAATGAAAGATATGAGAGTTCTACTTGTTGCTATGCCTGATACGGTCTGTGCTCTGGACCCGGTGATGCGAGTACCGAATTTGGGGCTATGCTCTATTGCCGGCAACATTGAAGGATGCGAGGTTAGAGTCATCGACCTGGTCTTTCACAATCGACATATCACTAAGTTGCTTCAACAGATAATGGAAGAATTTAAGCCTGAAATCGTAGGGCTGAGCGCCATGAGCTTCCAGTTTGCCAGCGCCTGCCGCGTGTCCCGCATATGCCGTAGTTTAAGTTCTGGTGTGTTAGTTGCTTTGGGTGGGTATCACGCTTCTCTAATGTACCAGGAGATAGCCTCAGGAACTGAAGCTGAGCTTTTCGACTTCCTGATTCGTGGAGAAGGAGAGATGACCTTTGCCAGTTTAGTAAAAGAGCTGATTTCCGGTAGAATGAACTTCGGTCGGATTCCCGGGCTGTCCTTTCGAACGGACGGAAAGTTTCATCACAATCCACCGGCTTCCCTGATAGACCTGAATACGTTGAAACCCCCAAATCGTGACTGCAGGGTTTTGGACCGCGCCCGTTTTCTGGGACGTCGTTTTGATTGCGTTGAGACATCACGTGGCTGCACCATGCGCTGCCGGTTTTGCAGCATCACCCGAATGTACGGTCGCTCCGTACGGAAGTTCCCACTCGAGCGAGTGATTGCTGAGTTGCATCAACTGAAACGTAAAGGCACAGAAGGGGTCTTTTTTGTCGACGATAATATTACGCTTGACGTTCCGCGCCTTAAGCAACTATGCGGTCTTATCATTAATGAAAATCTAAATACGATGTCATATGCTATTCAGGCTAGTGTTCCTGGTATCGCCTCAGACCCCGATCTGGCGGGAATATTGGGCAGAGCCGGTTTCCGCTGGGTGTTCTTGGGCATCGAGAGCGGCATATCGAGGAATTTAGAATCCATGGGCAAAGTCGGTGTTCTGAAAAATACCAGGCGTGCCGTCTCATTACTGCAGGAGCAGGGGATATGCGTGTTCGGCGGTTTCATACTGGGGCACTCCGATGACGCAAGGCAGGATATACAGTCTACATTTGAGTTTGCCCTGGATTTGGGCGTGGACCATCCTATTATGCAGTGCCTGACGCCCTATCCCAAGACGGAGACCCGTGAGCAGTTGCTGAAACAGGGCTTGGTAACAAACCTGGATGATTTCAGCCGCTATAACGGATTTATTTGTAACGTACGCACGAGAAATCTCACCAATAAAGAGCTGAATCGTGCTATTTTCTGGGGAGGCCTGCGCCTTTATTTCAGCCCTGGCTACCTCAGGAAAAGCCGTTTCTGGCGCTACAAGCCTTCGCTATGGCCTTCGCTAATAGTAAACAATTTTCGCTATCAGATCGGGGCTATTCGGGGTAACATTTTCGCTTCCCGGCATACGTGGTAGCAACTATAGTAAGCCTGACTCAGTAACCACATGAAAACTTTATAAAAATTTAATAACAAACCTCTTGTCCATAGCTTGCATGAATGCTACACTGAAATCAAAGCTGGAGGACATCAATGAAGAAATTAGTTCGATGCAAATCTTGCGGCTACATTATAGCTGAGGCAAAGCTAAGGGATAAGTGTCCTGCCTGTGGTGTCCCGCGTGAGATGTTCGAGCCTTATACTGACCCTATGGCTGCATCACGCCGCAGAACCCTCAATTTCCACCTGCATCCAATTGCAGTACATTTTCCGACTTCTTTTGCAGTAGCTGTTTTAGTATTTACCGTTGCCATTTTCTTTTTCTCCGGGCAGGTGGGAGAGCTGTTAATTTGCACCACCAAGGTTATGGCATTATTCCTTCCGCTGCTGGTTCTGCTAGCTTTCCTGGCTGGATTGCTTGATGGTAAGACTCGTTTTCGCAGGCTGAACCGTTCACGCATTTTAAAGAGCAAGATGATTTGGGGCAGCCTTTTCTTTGTTCTGGCGCTGGGGTTTGCCTTGCTCGTCTGGATGGGAGGGCTGGGCAGCATAACTCTGATTTCCATAGCCGCCTTGCTGGCTGCTGCGGGAGTAGCATGCAGCGTGGTGCTGGCGCTGCTTGGCATGCAAATCCTGAACTCCGCTTTTCCCGGATAAACAGTAATGGAACAAGCCGCAGTCGACATAGCCCGTGCCCAGTTCGCAATTACTACCATCTTCCATATGCTATGGCCACTGCTTAGCATCGGCTTGAGTTTATTGATGGTGGTAATGGAGGTTCTATGGCTCAGAACCGGAGATGAGATTTACTATCGGCAGGTGCGTTTCTGGTCGGTCCTCTTCATTCTTACCTTTGGGATCGGAGTAGCTAGCGGCGTGCCGCTTGAGTTTCAGTTTGGCACCAACTGGTCACGTTTTTCTGCAGCTAGCGGAAACATCGTTGGCAATCTCATGGCTTTTGAAGCCTCAATGTCCTTTACGCTGGAGGCCGCTTTTTTGGCAGTGTTCATATTCGGTTGGAACCGTGTGTCCAGGCAAATGCACCTGTTTTCCAACATAATGGTGGCGTTCGGCGCTTCTCTATCGGCGTTCTGGATAATGGCGGCCAATTCATGGATGCAGACTCCTGCCGGAGTTAGTCTGGAAGGCGGGAAGATTGCTATCACCAACTACATGCAAGCTACCTTTAATCCCGACCTGCCGATAGCATTCACGCATATCTGGGTGGCCAGCATCGAGACCACGTTGTTTTTCGTGGGCGGTATTTGTGCCTGGTATATTATCCGAAATCGCAACGTCGATTTTTTCCTGAGAACTTTTAAGGTTATGGTTATTATCGGGGTAGTGGTGGCGCCGCTTCAGATTTTTCTGGGTGATGCCTCCGGGCTAACCGTAATCAAGCACCAACCGGCTAAAGCGGCGGCGATGGAAGCTCACTGGGTTACTAATCCCCCCAATACCAGCGCACCTTGGGTTTTGGTGGCTCAGCCTGATCAGGCGGAGCAGGACAATAGCTGGGAGGTTAAGATCCCTTATATGCTGAGTATCCTCAGCACTCATTCTATAAAAGGGCAGGTAACCGGGTTAAAGGATTTTCCGGTAGAAGACCAGCCTCCAGTAACGTTGCCGTTTTGGGCATTCCGGATAATGGTCTTACTGGGCTTCGTTATGCTATTTCTAGTCCTTTGGGCTCTGTGGCAATGGTATCGGAGGAAGCTTAGAGTCGAATCTGCTTCGAAACATGGGATTTTCTGGAACTTATGGCTTTATGCCATACCGGCTGGATTTTTAGCTACAGAGTGTGGCTGGATAGTACGCGAGGTGGGTCGGCAGCCCTGGGTTATCTACGGCATAATGAGGACGACTGACGGGGTATCTCCGGTGGGAACGGCTACGGCGTCCATCAGTCTGTCGATGTTTATTGTGATTTATCTACTATTGCTTGGACTGTTCATTTATTTCACCCGTCGAATTCTTCTGAGTGGGCCTGACCTGACCAGCCCTCTGCCAACATATAGAAAGCAGAATCCCCTCCGAAGTGATTACTAGGCTATGGGTGATAGGTGATTTATGGGAGATTTTCTACCGCTGCTCTGGTATTTCCTGTTAGTGGTCACGATGACCCTGTTCATCATTTTGGATGGAGCCGACCTTGGAATCGGTGTACTATCTTTAAATGCCGGTGAATCTAAGCGTTCTACCATGTTGGCGGCTATCGGACCAATGTGGTACGCCAATGAGACCTGGCTCGTAGTAGGCGGGGCCACGCTGTTCGGCGCGTTCCCCTTAGCCTATGGCGTAATACTCAGCTCCCTTTATATCCCGGCAATGATGCTTCTTTTCGGCCTGATATTCAGAGCTGTATCTATTGAGTTTCGGAGTCATTCGGAGCGTAAGCGTTTGTGGGGTATTGCCTTCGGGATAGGCTGTCTTCTGGCTATCATGGGACAGGGGTTTATTTTCGGTGGTTTATTCAGCGACCTGAACATAAGAGGTGGTTCCTTCGCCGGTGGGCCATGGGATTGGCTAAATCTCGGGTCGGTCATCATTGCCCTGGGAGTGTTGGCAGCCTATGCTATGATGGGTGCGGCGCATCTGGTGCGTAAGACGGAAGGCGCTGTTCAGATTCAAAATCGGCGGCTTTTGCTGGGTAGTGCTTCAGTTGCACTGACATCGTTTGTCGCCGTCATTGCCGTGATGCTGCTGGGATATATTCCTGTATCGCTGATATGGTCTAAAGCGCCCTACATATATTTAGTGCCACTGTTTCTGCTTATGGTTCTATTTGGCTTTATAATGCTGCTTATTAGCTCCAGAGGTGGAAAGAGCGATAGAACCCCGTATATTTGGACTATGGTGATATTTTTAGGCACTGCTGCCGCTACAATATGTGGCATATTCCCTTACTTCATTCCATTCTCGCTCTCTATCAAGCAGGCGGCATCACCCCAATCCAGCTTGGTCTTTATGCTGTTTGGTGCCGGAATAATCCTGCCTATAATTATTTTCTATAATATATATGTTCACCGAGTTTTTACCGGTAAGGTATTCGAAGACAAGGCGTAAAACCAATACTAGCAATTCGACTGCACATTGATTTAAAGAGGTGTGAAAATGAAGGTTAAAAATAACACTGTACTTATCACTGGTGGTGCTACCGGCATAGGCTTTGCGCTGGCTGAAACACTGGTAAGGGCTGGGAACACTGTTGTTGTTTGCGGCCGGCGACAGAACAAACTAGAAGAAGCCAAGCGTAAACTCCCGCAAATATATATCCGGACTTGCGATGTCTCAAAAGAGGAAGAACGTAAAGCCCTCTTCAACTGGGTTAAGGACAATTTTAAAGATTTCAACGTGCTGGTAAATAATGCCGGTATTCAACGTATGGTTGACCTTAAAAAGGGAGCCCGGGATTTAATGATTGGAGAAAATGAAATCGAAATCAACCTGGTAGCACCCATATATTTGTCAGCTCATTTTATTCCGTTACTGATGAAACAAAAGGAGGCGGCGATTGTTAATGTATCCTCAGGTTTGGGTTTTGTGCCCATAGCTTCCATGCCTGTGTATTGTGCCACCAAGGCTGCGATACACTCCTTTACCATATCTCTAAGGCATCAACTGAAGAATACATCTGTCAATGTATTTGAAGTGGTGCCTCCCGCAGTGGATACAGAGCTTGGTAAAGGGTCAGTCGAAGAAGAAGACGAATGGAATAGAGGTATACAGCCAGCCGAGGTCGCTAAAGCCATAATGAATTCATTGGGGAAAGATGAGTATGAGATTGTGATCGGAGAGGCTAAGGGGCTGGTCACCGGCTCCAGAAACAACCCAGACGAAGCATTTAAGAACCTGAATCAATGGTAAGTACTAACCCACCGCCTTTGCCGATTCGATGCCCGCATAGCTGAGATTCAGCAGAATGCGTTCACGCAGGTTATAGAAGTGTAATTGCGAGAGTTGGTTCCTATGTTTGTTTTGCTAGTATTTACCTATTTCCTCTTCCGTTAGTGGTAACTCTTTAACGTCACCTCTCTGAAATTTAATTCTCAACTTTTGTATGGCTTTATAAGGCGCCAGTACTTCTTCTGACAAATCTTTTACAGTGACACGCGCTCCTTGCTCTCGAAGTGTATTCTGCAACAATTTAACGTCTAGTTTTTTCGGGCTAACTTTGTGTTTGACAGCGAGAGCGGCAGCAACACCCGCAGCCTGACCGGTACAAATACTGGGCGTGCAATACCTTAACCCGCCTTTGGCAAAACCTCCGCACGACATAGTTGTGCCGGCAGCTAGGAGATTGTCAATTACCTTGGATACTAGGGCACGATAAGGAACATCGTGCGGTAGTATATCGTATATAAATCGGCCGACCGCTTCATACAGGTCTGGTGGCATGTTGTTTATGGCTACGCCGTCATCGTGGGCTTTGCCCTCGCGCATCTCGGCTATGGTCACTACGTGTTCCCCTAGAATTCTGTGCCCATCACCTATACACGGTATGTTTGCCGTCTTCTCTATATAAGAGTTCTCGAAGCCGGGGACATTTTCCTTTACTGCTTTATGTACCGCAAATGCCTGCTTCCTTAGTTCTATATCGCAGTCGGTAAGTACTTCTGTCATTAGGCTATTCTTGCCTTTTTCCACCTGGTAGATTGGGTTCATTACATATATTCTTCCGCCGTTATAGACGTCAAACGTTGGGGCAAGAACAACAGATTCACCGATAATGTGGGCTCCTTCTTTCTTAGCCTTGGCTATTATATCTCTGCCAACATACATTTGACCCCATTCGGGTAAATGTGCCTCTTGAAATGATACGTACTTCTTTATATCCACTCCGCCGATAAAGAAGGAGGTCAACATACCTCCTGGCTGGCCCTTGAGAGGTCCCGCGGGAAAACCTTCGTTACCCATAACGGGCGCCCCGCATTTCCAGGCGATGTCGGCCTCACCAGTAGTATCTATAATTACCTTACCTAAAATAGCTCTTCTCCCTTCCTTGGTCTCAATGATAACGCCTTTAAGTGAATTCCCCTCTCTGATGGCACCTGCAGCAAATGAGTGTAAAAACATCTTGACATTGGCTTCTTTCATCATATTATCAAGAAGTATTTTATAATTTTCCATATCAAAGCCAAGACCCCAGGGACCCCAGTATCCTGCCTCAGTTTCAATCAGCCGTTTTGGTAAGTTTTTCTCCCCGACAGCAGCTATCACCCCCTTTTTAAATCTGCCTCTCGTAAAGCTTGCCAGGTCATCATAATTCTTGACCGCGCCTGCCTTTCGAAGACGATTAATGACTTCTGTAATAATGCCACTGTGTAATTCAGGATCAACAAATGTGAAAGTCGGATTGTTTCCCTGTGTTTGCAGGCCTCCCAAGCAATTAAACCGCTCTATCATGACGGTTTTGGCGCCAACTCTGCCTGAGGCCAAAGCTGCTCCTATGCCTGCTGGTCCCCCTCCGACAACA
>Ga0153916_10001573_pt1 | contig 16472 bp, 10 predicted proteins | sample Opewatmetagenome_FD_109642 | JGI IMG/M metagenome (GOLD analysis project Ga0153916, IMG submission 109642) | Freshwater wetland microbial communities from Ohio, USA - Open water 3 Core 3 Depth 4 metaG | ecosystem: Environmental > Aquatic > Freshwater > Wetlands | place: USA: Ohio, Lake Erie...
AGGACTGGATGGACCGGGCGACCGCTGCACCGGACCGGGGCACGGAAGCGATGTCGTGCGACGGGTTGACGCCCGGCGTGAACGGGAAGAGCACGGAGCCGCCCCACGGGGTGACGGCGAGCGAAGCCTCCTCCGCATTGAACTGCGGGTACTCGAGCGTGTCCGCCTCGAATACGGTGCGGATGGCGCCGGTGCTCACCCCTACCGCGCGGATCCCGGCGCCAGCGCCGCGGTAGCACGGCGCGATCGGTTCTCCCGACCAGCGGAACATGAGGAGCTCACACGCATATGGATCCGTGAGCTCGACCGCCTCTCCCGGGCTCGCATAGACGATCTCGGTCGCGTCCGGCGACCACGCGTGTCGCGTCCCGCCCGAGACCTCGACCCCGCGGTACTGGCTTCCGTGCGCCAGGCTGAAGTAGGGGTCGGCGTAGACGGTCCCCATCTGACCGACCGGCAGGAGCTGCCGCGGCGGCGAGCCATCGAGCGCTGCGACGTAGAGGGCGCTGTCCTTCACGTACGAGATGCGCTGCCCGTCGGGCGAGAAGGTGTACTCCGCGAACCCCTGCCCGCCGAAGATGCCCAGGGGGGCTCCGGCGGCCTGGTCGATCGTTCGTCTCTCGCCGGTCACGACGTCCGCGATCTCCAGCGAGGCCGGGTAGTAGCTGACCTGGTTCTGGGTGACGAATGCGACGTACTTCCCGTCGGGGCTGAACCGCGGCGGAAAGTACAGGTCGCTCGGGGTCGGCCCCGGCGCGTTCACGACCCGGAACTCGCGGCGCGAGATGGAGTAGAGGCCGAGCTCGTACCAAGTCGTCTCTCGGTAGCAGGCGAGCGTGTCGCCATCCGGCGAGAGCGCCGCGGGAGGCATGCACCCCTCGGCGGCCGCCTCCGGGACGATCCAGGAGTCCGAGGCATTTCGCACGTACAGTGTCGAGGCTCCTCCATCCGGAGCCTGCAGATACCAGCCCCGCTGGACCGAGCCGTCGGCCTGCTTGCGCTCGTCATAGATGACGAACCCGCTGTCGTCGGGGAGGGGCACGATGGGGTCGCCCCGGACCGACGAGCGCCAGTACTCCCACGTCGGCGCGATCGCCGTGAGGTACGAGGTCCCCACGGACTCCTCGAGCGGGAAGCGGTTCGTGTCCACGGTCGCGGTCGCGCTCGCCACCACCGCAGCGCCCCGCACCAGCTCGACGCGGTAGTCGGCGTCCCGCACCAGGCGCGCCGCACCGTTCCTGCCGTCCCACGCGACCGAGCCGCTCGGGGCTGGGGCATCGAACGTGCGCACGGTCGCGCCCTTCCCGTCGAGAACCCGGATCTCCGCGGGGTCGTTGCCGGAAAGGCGGTAGAAGATGCCGGTTACGTCCTTGACGCCGTCGCCGTTCGGGGAGAACCAGGGCTCGGAGACCACCAGCGCACCGTCCTGGACCACGACGGCTCGCTCGGCTCGGTCGTCGTCGTACAGGCTCTCCTCCGCAGACCGGGCCCGATTCACGGTGAGGACGAGCCGCCGCGGGCCCGCCACGCTCCCCGTCGCCCAGAGGAAGGTCGCGTCCGCCCGAGTCCGCGCAGCGAGCGACGGCAGGTCGCGGCGCCCCACGAGCGAGCCGCCCGTGTCCGGGGCGCCATCGAAGAGCTCCATCGCGAACGGGCCCGCGTCCTGGTCCCCGGCGTTGTAGACCGACACCGAGACCTGCACCTGGGTTCCCGGCCGCGGGAAGGTCGTCTCGGGCTGGATGTCTGCCTCGGCCACGACCAGGTTCGGCAGCGCCCGCGGCTGGACGGAAATCATCGAAGCGTTGTCCGACTCGTCCAGCTCGGCGACGGCGTTGTCCGGATCGACGAGCACCACCAGCATCGTCGGCTCGGCCCCCGGGGGCGTGAACGCTGCCGTCACGTCGAGCGCGGCGCCGGCCGCAAGCGCCGGCACGTCGCTCCGCCTGAGCAGCGTGCCGCCTTTCCCTGGGTCGCCGAGATAGAGCTCGACCGCGAACGGGCCGGCCTCGCTCCCGCCCGTGTTTCGCACCGTCGCGCTCGCCGTCGCCTCCTTCCCCTGCAGCAGCGGGTTCGGGGTGACGCGAAGATCGCCTGGTCGAACCGCCAGGTTCACCAGCGGCGATGGGTTGACCGTGAACGCCGCGCTGGCCTGGTTGTCGGACGGATTCCGCTCCCCCGGCGCGGACGCAGTCACCTCGGCAACGAGCGCTCCGGCGACCGAGGCGCGCCACAGGAACGTGCCCGCGACGGAGCTCCCGGCGGCCACCACCCTCGTCTGCGAGGGCAGGACCGCGAGCAGGTCACCGGCCACGTTCCGGATCGCGCAGACGATCGTGGCGCCGCCCTCGGCCGTCCCTGCGCCGGCGAGGGCGTAGGCAATCGCCACGTCGTGGCCCTGCTCGCCCGGGGAGGCGACCGTCACGCCGACCATCGCGAGGTCGATCGTGGGCAGGATCGGGATGGAGCTCTCGGCACGGTTGTCGGTCTCGTCCGGCTCCGCGATCTGCTGGTCGAAATCCACCATCACCGCGTACGGCAGCCTCGATCCTGCGGCGACCACCGAAGCCTCGAAGACCAGCGTCTGGGACGAGCGCGCGGGGAGGTCGACGGTGGCAGTGGCGACGAGGGCCCCGCCCGCCCAGGCGCCGACGTGCACCCCGTTCGCCGGCGACTGCCCGAGGTTCCCCACCGTCGCCGAGATGGTGACCCGCTGCGGCGTGTGATCGACGGCAGCGGGCGAGATGGTCAGGCTCGCGGCGTCGACGTACAGCTGGGGGTCAACGGGACGCGGTTGAACGGCGAACGGCAAGGCAACCCGGTTATCGTCCTCGCGCAACTCGTCCACTGCTCCCTCGGGGTCGGCGACCGCGAACACCTGCGTGGAGCCACCGTGTCCCTCGGTGTCGAGCGCCAGGCTCACGGTGGTGCTGGCCCCGGCCGCCAGCGACGGCACTGGCAGGGCCGGGCCGAACGCCGCACCGCCGGAGTCGAAGGCCCGCACCTGGAATGACCCGGAGTCCGCGTAGCCCTGGTTGCGGATCGTGACGGTCAGCGTCGCGACCGCTCCCTCATTCGCCTGCGCCGCCGAGACCACGGCCTCGCCGTCAGCCACGACCAGGTTTGGCGTGAGCGCGACCCGCAGGGCCCTCAGCGCCATGGCCGTGTGATAGGCAGACTGTGCCCAGCTCCCGTCCGGTCGCTGCCTGGCGAGCAACGCGGAGGCGGACCGCGCTGCGTCTGCCGGAATCAGCCGGGTCCACTCCGCCAGCGCCAGCAGCGCGCCGGCCGTGGAAGCCGCGGACGCCTTGTCGTCGGCGAAGTCGCCGCCGGGACCCTGCCGCGCGGCGAGGGCCTGGAAGCCGCGGTTCGCGGCGCGCAGCGTGTCCTGGCTCAGCGGAATCGCGTGGAGGGCCTGCAGCACCTGGGCCGTCGGGTCGACCCGGCCCGGACCTGCCTCGGTGAACGCCCAGGCGCCGTCCGGGCGTTGGCGCGCCAAGAGGTAGGACACGAGAGAGGCCATTTGCCCGGGGCTTCGCCCCGCCGCCAGGCGCGCCCTCGCCGCGAGGACGCTGTCGAGAGGCGTCTCGCCGTATCCCCCGGTCATTCCGACGCCGCCCGACTTCGCCGCGCCGCGCGCCACCAGCGCCTCGAGCGCGGTCAGGGCCGGCCCGCTCGGCTGCCGTGCCGCCACGAGCCCGAGCACGCGGCGAGCGGCAGCATCCACGTCCACCGCCGGCGCCTGCGAGAGGTAGGCGCCCCCGCTCGCGACCGCGCCGGCCGCCGCCGGGTCGCTGGCGAAGAGCGCCACCGCCTCGAGCGCCGTCTGCGTGTCGCGCGTGGCCGTCGCGGGATGGTCCGACCACGCCCCGTTCGCCTGCTGGCGCCCGAGCAGCCAGGCGAGCCCGCTCGCCACGCTCGGGTTCGAGGCCACCGGCTCCGGCGGGACCTCGAGCAGATCGGTCTCCATGACGGCGCGGCCGCGCGTCATGAAGAAGAAGCGGTTGGCCCACTCGCGCCGCAGCTGATCGACGAGGGTGACCTGTCCCTGGGTGGGTTCCTGTCCTGGTGCGGCCAGGATGGCGAAAGCGGCGCGGAAGACTCTGGGGGAGGCGGATTCTGCTGGAACGCGGGGGCCGAGCGCGGCCACGATCTGCGTCAGCGTCACCGCCTCGGGCGAGGCCGCGATGGTCGTGCCGCTCGGCGGCGGCAGATCGGTCGCCGCGTGCCCAGTGCCCGGCCCGGGGCGAAGGAGCCGGACGGGAGGGACTTCCCCAGGGGAGAGAAAGCCCATGAGGTAGAGGTCGAGCGCGGAGTAGCGCTTGCCGGACTCGACGGACTCGTACCGCCCGCCTCGATCGACCCATTTCGACCCGTAGAGAACCGACGCTTCCGAATCGAGGAAGAAGCTCCAGTGCGCCCCATCTTTACCGAGGAGATCGGCGCTCACCTGCCCGGCGGCACCGCGAAAGAGGGCCCGGCCCGACCACTGATGGGCGACCTCGTGCGCCAGGACCACCAGCCAGTGCGGGCTCGAGCGAGCCGTAGGGTGACCCGGGGACGAGCGAGGCGAGATCGATATACCCCTGGAGCCGCCGCGGGCTGCCGAACGCGGCGCCGCCGTCGGTGATAGGCAGCCCGAGACCCGAGACTTCGTTTCGTATGAGGAGATGGAGGCCCTCGACCTCGTTGCCGAGGTCGACGGGGAACGCGGGTAGGATGACGAGGAAGTCGTAGCTGTCCGAGTGGGTCTGGAAGAACTTCCTCGCGACGGCCTCGCGCGATGCGGCGTTCAGGCTGCCGTCGGGCAGGTAGCGGTCGTAGCTGGCGCCATCGTGACGGATGACGGCCACATGCCCGACGTCCTCGCCAAGGACCGCCAGCGGCGTGACCAGCGATGGCGCGGCCACTAGAAGGGTCGCGACCAGGCGCCTGGCGCTGTGCGTCCGTGGACCGAGCAACAGGGCGCCCCCCTTTGCTGCGCGTCGAAATCACTACCTGTGCATTTCCCGTCATCTGTGTCAATAGGTCGCGCCTGCACCCCCCGTGCGTCATTCGCGGTCCTGTGAGACAGGACTCCCTCTTCGCGTTCCGCTTTCGTGAGACCTTCCGAGGGATTCCCCATTCCTTCGCGGCTCCGGCTGCGCCTGGCGCCGGCGCCTCGAGCTCAATCTGCACGCCATGGCGCGGCGCGACGTCGGCCCGCGCCTCGCCCGTGAGCCGGCGTTCGATCGCCTCGCGGTCCGCGAACATCCCACCCGGGCGCGTCGCCACCGCCCCTGGGTCATGCCGTCGAGGAGGCCCGCGCCGACGATGAGGCAGCGCTCGGTGCGGCGCCCCGGATGGCGGCCGGCGCTCCGCTCGGCTCACCGCCTCCTCGTCGGCCCCTTCACGCGCACGAAGCCCGCCCCCTCCTGGCGGAACACCACCGGCTTCTTCGCGATCGGCGCGTCCTCGTGCCCGGTCCCGAGCACGAGATCCGTGTCGAAGCGGATGACGAGCCGCCCGCCCACGAGCGAGACCCGCGCGAACGGCGTCGGGTCACCCTCGCCGAGCTCCCCCGGCACCCCCGCGTCGATGGAGCCCAGCTCGCGGATGGTGGCGCCGGCGATCTCGTACACGCGCAGCCCCCAGCTGTACTCGGTCCCGAGCTCCGCGAGCACGATGGTGCGGCCCTTGCCGACGAACACCACCGGGTCGAGGTTGTAGGCGTCCCCCGCGCCGCGAGTGCGCGACAGCTCCCGGATGCCGCCGCGCGTGCTCTCGAGGAGGATGAGACAGCGCCCGATGTTCTCTGCGCCCCCGCCCCCGAAGTCGGAGACGAGGAAGGTGCCCGGCCTGCCGGGGAGGCGGACGATCCTCGGCCGGGATTCGGCGAGGCGCTTCAGGTGGGCGTACACGGCGCCGGCGTCGTCGGGCGCCACGCCCTTCTCGTGCCAGTAGGTCCCCTCGCCGCGCGTCACCTCGACCATCGCGCCGGTCGCGCGGGTGAGCGGGACGCCCGCCGCGGCGACCGTGGCCGGGAGGAGGAGCGGCGAGAGCGCGAGGAGGATCCGGACGAACGCCTTCACGGGCACAATCAACCACGCGACGCGGCGAAGTGCCACCGCACTCGATGGGGGCGGACGGGCGCGAACGCCGAACGAGCCTGCGCGGTCCGGCCGGGCAGCCCCGATGGTGGCGCGACGTCCGGCTGACCCATCCCGGCCGCGGCGTTCGGCTCACTTCTCGGCGTCGCCGCTCGTGGACTGCGGCACGACTACCTCCCCACCATCGCCGCGAGCGCCCCCACGTCGAGCCGCTGGAAGAAGGCGTCGCGCAGCGCCTCGTCGAACGGACCCAGGTACCGCTCGCGGGCGCTGGCGGTCCAGGTGAAGCTCACCACCATGAGCTGCGGAGCCCCCCGGGGCCGCGTGCGGTCGAGGTAGGCGGGATCCACCGTGACGAGCCGCAGCCCGTGCCGGCAATCGACGGTGCAGCGATGGGCCCGGTCGGTCTTCGGCTCCACGAAGCCCCAGCTCGCGTCGACGGAGGTGGGCGCGATGGCGCCGCTCCGCAGGCTCGCCGGCTCGCCGAGCTGGGTCGCGCCGAGCGAGCGCCGCACGGCGGCCACCCGGGCCAGCTTTGCGTCGTAGACGGCCGCGAGCCTGGCCGCGGCCGCGGGGTCCTTCACCTCCCCGGCCTTCCTCCGCTCGTGCTGCAGCTCTCCCTGCATGTAGTCGAGCAGCTCGCCGCGGGTGATGTAGCGGAACGGGAGCCGGCCGGGCTTCGCGACGAGGAGCGCCCACTCCGTCACGGCGGTCCGCTCGCCCAGCGAGGCGGTGAAGGGAGACTCGAAGAGGGGGAAGCCCCGCAGCTCGCCCAGGGCGTAGGCGAGCTGGTGGATCTCCTTCCCGCCGAGCTCCCGGCCCGTGCCCCGGACGAGCTGGAAGAGCCCGTTCGCGTGGATGTCGGCCTCGCCGGTGGCGTCCGACAGGATGGCCACCTTGCCGCCCTCGCAGCGGTAGTGGAAGAGCCCGGCCTCGAGGGCGAACGGCTGGGGCCCTCCCCGCACCAGCGGCTCGAGGCCGACCACCTTGTGCCACTTCACGTCGAAGCCCCTCGGCTCGCCGAGCGCACGCTCGAGGAGCTCGCGATGGCGATCCAGGTCGCGCAGGAGGGCGGGGAGCTCCTTGCGCGGGAAGCCGTGGTCGCCCGCGCCGCTCGTGGCGTCGGCGCCGTGGGTCCACGAGCCGCTCAGGCCGCTCACCGTCTCAGCCGTGCAGGGCTGGCCGCGGGCTGCGGACAGGGCTGGAACGAGCGCCACGAGGAGAGCGAGGCAGCGCCAGCCCTGGCGCCCCTCACGGCGGCGCGATCGATCGGTGCGAGCCATGTTCCGCCTCCGCGGGCCCGCTGCGGCACCCGCTGCACGAGCATGCGGCCGGGGCTCGGTCGAGCGACAGGACCAGATCCCCGAAACCGCCGGCACCAGCGGCGGTGCGCTCGGAGACGCTCGGGCAGCGGGTGCCGCAGCGGGTGCCCGGGCACCGCCCGACGGGAGGGATGAGCCGACGTGGAGGGGTTCGAGGCCGGGTCGCCGACGCGGCTCCTTCGGGCCCCACGGACCGCGAGGCGCGGCCGAAGGGGCCTCCGTCACACCTGCTCGTGGCGTCGCCGGCCGCTCGCGATCTCCGCGAGCGCCTCCGGCGCGACGAGGACGATGCCGCCCGGCCGGGTGCGCACGAGCCGCTCCGCCCGGAACGCCCTCACCACGCGGGCGACGACCTCGCGCGCGCTGCCCACCGCGTCGGCGAGCTCCTGCTGCGTGATGGCGGCGGTCGGGTGCCCCTGCTTCCCCGGGATCGACGCGTCGAGGAGGTGCCGCGCGATCCGCTCTCGCACCGACCCGAAGGCGTTGGACGCCAGCTGGTCGAGCGACTCGTAGAGGCGCCTTCCGAGCTCCTCCGCGATCGCCCAGGCCACCCGGGCGTCGCGGTGCCCCTCCTCCGCCAGCGCCTCCGCGTCGAAGGCGAGGAGCCGCGAGTCCACGAGCGCCTGGACCGCGACCGGGCTCGGCCCGGCGACCGCGGCGGCGACCCCTAGCAGATCGTTCGGCCGCGCGTAGCGCACCGTCACCTGGCGCCCTTCCGCGGACTGCATGTAGACGCGGATCAGCCCGGAGCGGACGAGGACGCACCGCGGCGAGCCGCCCTCGCGGTAGAGCGTGCTTCCGCGCGGGACCTCGAGCTCGAGCCCGCTGGCGAGGACGCGGGCCAGCGCCTGTTCGGAGAGTGCGTCGAAGACTGCGCACTTTCCCCGCGGAGGAGCCTTTCGGGCGTCACTGGTCATCGACGCAGCATACGAGAAGGGTTGCCGCGAGGAATGCCGCTGCAAGGCCAGGCGCGGCCACATGGATCCCGCCGCCCCCGTGCAGCGTGCGCGGGAGAGCGCTAGGTACTCTCCGCCTCCCGCCGGCGAGGTTGCCCCGGGCGGCCCGAATGGGTGGCGCGATGGCTTTCCGAGGGGCTCGCGACGCGGCATCACCCGACTCCGCCGCGGCGCTGCCGCGCGACGTGGTGCGCGTGCTCGACTGGTCGCGCGGTCACCTGCACGAGCCGGTCGGGCTCCGCGCGCTCGCCCGGATCGCCGGCGTGGCGCCCCGCACGCTCGAGACGCACTTCATGCGGTTCCTCCGCACGACGCCGCTGGGCTGGGTGCGCCAGGCCCGCCTGACTCACGCCCGGCGCGCGCTGCTCGCCTCCGACGGCCGCGCCACCGTCACGCAGGTGGCCCTGGACTGCGGCTTCAGCCAGCTCGGCCGCTTCGCGGCCCTGTATTGCCGCCGCTTCGGGGAGCTCCCGTCGGAGACGCTGCGGCGCCTCCGGGGCTCGCAGCCGGATGCGTTCGAGGACGTGAACGACGAGGCCACGCGGCTGGCCTGGGGCGCCCTGCCGGCCGCGTTCGCGGTGGCGCCGGGGCCGTGCAGCCGGGCGCTCGAGGAGATGGAGCGGGCGCAGGAGCTGGCGCCGAGCTACGGCCTGCCCAGGGCGCTCGCCGCCTGGTGCTGGAGCCAGCGCGCGGCGCACCACTTCGGCTCGACCTCGCAGGAGGACACGGCGCGCGCCATCCGGCTCGCCGGCGAGGCGAGCCGGCTCGCACCGGCCGACGCCCTCGTCCTCACCCTGGCCAGCGGCGCCCTGACGCTGGCGCATCGCCTCGACGAGGCCGACCGGCTCCTCGACCGCGCGCTGGCGCTCGATCCCGGATCGCCCTGGGCCTGGGTGCGCCGCGCCTGGGCCTCGGCCTACTCGGGCGACGCGGACACGGCGCTGCGGCAGTTCACGACGACGCTCCACCTCATGCCGTTCGAGCCCATCCGTCACCTCGCCTTCATCGGGATCGGCTGCGCGCACTTCATCGCCGGACGCTACGGTCATGCGGCGCGCTGGGCGCAGGCGGGCGTCGAGGCCTCTCCGGACTCGTTCTGGGCGGCGCGCGTCGTCGCCGCGTCCGCGGTACACGCCGGGGCGCGGGCGGACGGCCGCAGGATCGTCGGCCGGGTGCTGCGCAAGGATCCGCACCTGACGGTGAGCGTCGCCCGGCGGGCCTGGCCGTTTCCGCCGGCGGTGATGGAGCGCCTGGCGGACGGGCTCGCGATGGCGGGGTTGCCGCGGGAGTGAGCCGCCTGCCCCTCGATCGAGCGCGCGGCGGGCACACCTCACCGCGCGGTGGCGAGGTGCCTCCGCGCCCTGACGGACTCAGGCGCGGAGCGCCGCGAGCAGATCGTCCAGCGACACGCTCGCGATGGCGGTGGCCCTGTCGCTCATGGCGTACGGGAGGACGAGCTCCCGGCCGTGGAGCAGGGATCCGCAGCTGTAGACGACGTTGGGCACGTAGCCTTCCCGGGCCGAACCTTCGGGCGCCAGGAGGGGCTCGCGCAGACGGCCGAGCACCCGGGTGGGGTCGTCCAGATCGAGCAGGGCCGCCCCGATGCAGTACTTGCGCATGGGGCCGACGCCGTGGGTGATCACCAGCCAGCCGGCCTCGGTCTCGATGGGCGAGCCGCAGTTCCCGATCTTGACGGACTCCCAGATCTCCGCCGGCTGGAGGAGCGGCTTCGGGTCGCTCCAGTAGTGGGGATTGTCCGAATACATGAGGAAGAGGTTCTCGTCGTCCTGGCGCGAGAGCAGCGCGTAGCGGCCGGCGATCCGGCGGGGGAAGAACGCCATGCCCTTGTTCTGCACGGCCGAGCCGTTGAGGGTGAGCACGCGGAAGTGGAGGAAGTCCTTCGTCTCGATGAGCTGCGGGAGGATGGCGTGGCCGTTGTAGGCCGTGTAGGTGGCGTAGTAGGTCACGGCGCCGTCGTCGTCGGCGAGGCGGACGAAGCGCGCGTCCTCGATGCCGTTGCTCTCGTTGGCCGACACCGGAAAGATGATGCGCTCGCTCAGGGCGAGCCTGGGAGAGAAGTGCATCTCGTAGTTGGAGTCGGCGAGCCACTGGATGCAGGTGAGCGTGTTGGTGAGGCCCTGGGTGACCGGCTGCGTCCCCTCCCGGACGCGGAGCACGGCGCGATACAGCTCGCTTCGCGTGAAGTCCTCGCCGAGGGGCTCCATCACGGCCAGGGACGCACCGTTGTCGAACCCCATCTCGTGCAGCTTCACGACGAACTGTGACCTGTTGTACCTGGGGTTGGGATCGAGCTCGGGCACGGAGACGTAGCGGGAGACCGGATCCAGGTGGATGCCGCCCGCGGGATCGATGAGCCCCGTCCGGAACTCGATGGAGGAGATGTGCCCTTCGCCGGTGGCGCGCAGGCTCATGATGAACCGGAGGGCCCCCCGGGCCACGCCGCGCTGGTCCGGATGCGGGACGATGGAGGGGTTGAAGAGCGCCGCCGATTCCAGCGCGTATTCACCCGAGAACAGGGCGCCGATGAGGAGCTTCCTCGCCTTCGAGAGGGGAGCCTCGCTGGAGATGTGCTGGGCCACCTTCTCGAAGTTGCCGAGCAGGGCCGCCTCCATGTCGACGTGGCGGGAGTCGAAGTCCTCGAGCACCCCGCGCAGATCCCGCTCGGTCTCCGCCTCGCTCAGGGCGAGGGTGCGCTCGAGGATGGAAGTGACGCGCTCGGTGGCGGAAGGGACGAAGGGGCGGATGATGACCCGCGCGCTCTCCGGCGCCAGCGTCAGATCGTGGTGGCGAATCCGGATGGGGCTCGTCAACTGAAGCTCAGGGGAGGTGCGATGGGGTACTCCGCGAAGTTCATCTCGGCGAGGGAGAGGTGGAAGGCGAGGGTGGATTCCGCGCCCTGGTTCTCGCTCACCCTATCCGGGTGAAGCCCATCGCTGCATCCCCCGCTGCCGGAGTCGTAGAGCGGCTGATCGAGGTCGTTGCGACCGAGGAACCACTCGAAGGCTCGTTTCGCCTCCTTGGACCAGGCCGGGTCCCGGGTGGCCCGGAAGGCCTCGAGGCAGGCGGAGACCATGGCCTGCGCCTCGACCGGCTGCTGATCGAAGTCCGCCCGGGCGCCCCCTCTCTCACAGAATCCGTTGCTGCCGATGGGGCGGAAGTGGCCCGCCTGCGTCGTCTGGAGGGAGACGAGCCATCGAAGGGACTGGAGGCCGATCTCCAGGGCCGGGGGATTCGGCATCCGCTGGCCGCCGAGGAGGAGGGCCTGGCACAGTCGGGCGTTGTCGTAGGAGGCGATCGGCTCGAACCAGGGCCAGTCCTTCGTGGCACAGGCCTGCCAGAGCGCCACCAGCTTTCCGGTCAGGACCCCGCAGGCCTCGGTCGCCCGGGGATGGCCGGGGAAGCGGCCCAGGAGCTCGTGGAGGCCCAGCATCGTGAAGGCCCACGCGCGAGGCGAGGTGAAGGACTCCACCACGGGCAATCCCTGCTCGAAGAGCAGGGCGGAGAGACGGCGGTGTCCCTCGTTGCGGGAGCGCCCCGCGCAGGTGCCCAGGGCCCAGAGCGCCCTGGCATGGCAGTCCTCGCTGCCGGCTTCCTCCAGCCAGTGCCGTGCATGGCTCATGAAGTTGCGGAAGCGGTGGGTTCCCCGATCCAGCGCCGCGGAGAGAAAGGCGAGATAGGTCGTGGCCTGTCGTTCGAGGAGCTCCTCCGGCGGCCGGCCACGGAGCTCCTCCAGGAGGATGCAGAGGATCAAGGCGCGGGCGTTGTCGTCGGTGCAGTAGCCTTCGTGGAAGTTCGGAACGTTGAACGAGGCGTGCTGGAAGATGCCGGTGCCATCGCTCATGCGGACGATGTGATCGAGCCGCAGAGGGGGCAGGTCGTAGGGTCGGCTCGCCAGCGTCCACCCGGCGAAGGCCTTTCGCGGTGCGGCCTTCCGATCGGCTCCCGCCCGCCGGAAGGACTCGAGGTAGCGCCGCGCCACCGCGGGCCAGATCATCTCCCGCCCGACCTGGTAGGCCGTCTCTCGAGTCCGCTCCAGGCGAACGGGATCGTCGAGGTAGGTGCAGACGCCCGCGGCGATGGCCTGGGGGTTCTGGAACGGCACCAGGATGCCGCGCCCGTCGGCGAGCAGCTCCTGGGCGTGCAAGTAGGGTGTCGACACCACGGCCTTGCCCGCGCCGAAGACGTACGCCAGCGTCCCGGAGGTGATCTGGGCTTCGTTGCGGTAGGGGGTGAGGTAGATGTCCGTCGCGCCGATGAACTCCTTGAGGTCGTCGAGCGAGACGAAGCGGTTGTAGAAGATGACGTGGTCCTTGACCCCGCGGGCTTCGGCGAGCCGCTCCAGGCCGAGGCGGTAGCTCTCGCCCTCGCTGGCGACGAGGTGGGGATGGGTGGCTCCGAGCACGAGGTAGACGACGTCCGGATGCCGCTTCACGATCTCGGGCAGGGCTTCGATGGCGTTCTCGATGCCCTTCCCGGGGCCGAGCAGGCCGAAGGTCAGCAGCACCGCGCGGCCTTCCACGCCGAGCTTGGCCTTGTAGAAGCTCGAGTCGATGAAGGGGAGATCCGGGATGCCGTGGGGGATGAGATCCACCTTGGCGTCCGGAACCCCGTAGGTCCCGCGCAGGATGTCCGCGCCCTTGCGGACCATCACGACCAGGCGGTCGCTGCGCCGGATCAGGTCCTCCATCACCTTCCGCTGCGCCGCGTTCGGGTCCTGCAACAGGGTGTGCAGCGTGGTGACCACGGGCATCCGGACTTCCTTGAGCAGGGCCAGCAGGTGGCTCCCGGCCGGCCCGCCGAAGATGCCGAACTCGTGCTGGACGCAGAGCACGTCCGCGCTGTCGAAGTTCAGGAAGTCCGCCGCGCGCCGGTACGAATCGAGGTCCTTCTCGTCCAGCTCGAAACGCACCCGAGGGGGGTACGGATAGGCGTCGAGGCGGTCGTTCACCGCTCCCGCGAAGCAGTGGGCCTCGGGCGCGGCGGTGGCCACCGCCTCGCAGAGGTCGTGGGTGAACGTGGCGATGCCGCAGAGCCGGGGCGGGAAACCGCCCAGGAACGCGATGCGATCCAGCGGAACGGGACTCATGGAATACCCTTCGCCTCCCCGGAGCACGCTGCGTCGTGCCCGGGTCGTTGAGGATCGACACTAGCACCCATCGCCGGGGTCGTGGCGACGCTCACGGCGCGAGGTCGCCCAGGTGGGGTCAGCTCCCCGCCCTGCCGCGCCTCCGCCGCCGCGGCGAGCCGGCCCTCGGCGGGCGCGACGGCTGCGGGAGCCGCTCGTATCTCATGGTGAAGTCGCACACGCGCTCGCAGATGCGGCCGACCGCCTCGTGAAAGGGGCTGGCCCGATCCCGCCGGTAGGCTAGGACGTACGAGAAGCGCGGCAAGGGCGGCGTCGTGTGCAGGATGGTCAGCAATCCGGCGTCGACGAGGTCGCCGAAGCACTCGCGGGGCATGTAGCTGATGCCCAGCCCGGCGATGGTGAGACCGACCAGGGCCACGAGGTTGTTCGTCGTGACGGTCTTCGCGTGGCGCACGCCGTTCGCACGCAGCCAGCGATCCATCCGCACGCCCACGGCGGAACGGCCGCCCTGGGTCAGCACGGTGAAGTTGCGGATCTCCGCGAGCGGGAGGGTGCGCCGGGCCGGTGCGATGGAGGGGCTGCACGCCCAGACGTTCTCGACCTCTCCGAGGTGGATCGTCGTGAGCTCCCCGTCGCTCTTCAGGTACGGCGTGACGATCGCGTCGTAGGCGTCCGAGAGGATGCTCCCCATGAGCGTCGAGCTCGGGGCGACCTCCGGCTCGATGACGAGCTCCGGATAGGCTGCGCGGAGCTCGTGAACGAGCGCCGGCAACCAGGTCATGGCCGTGAGCTCGGTGACGCCGAGGCGGAGCCGGCCCGGAGCGACCTCCCGCAGGCCTGCCCGCTCGAGGATGCGATCGCGCACCGCGAGCAGCTCCACCCCGAGGGCGCGAACCTCCTCGCCCTTCGCGTTGAGCCGCGCACGGCGCCCCAGCCGGTCGAAGAGCTCGACGCCGAGGGACGCCTGCAGCTGGCGAACGCGCTTCGAGACCGCCGACTGGGTCGTGTGGAGGCGCGCGGCCGCGCGCTCGAAGCTGCCTACCTGGGCGATGCAGCAGAGCGCCTCCAGCTCCTTCAGCGTGATCATGCCGCCTCCGGCCGCCATTCATGCGTGAATGGAATGTAACAGCATACCTTATTATCGCTTTTTTTCGCGCGGTCGAAGCCTCACACTTCCGGGATGGCCAGCATCGGCTTCCGCATCCTTCCTCCCCCGGCGCGCTGCGCCCCCGAGCTCCTGGAGGCGTTCCGGCCCATCGTCACCTCGCACCTCAGCGACTGCATGGGTCGCCTCTACGGTGCGGTCGGGCTGCGCAGGTATCACCGGACCGGCAAGCTGGTCGGGACCGCGTTCACGGTGAAGACGCGGCCTGGCGACAACCTGCTGGTGCACGAGGCGATCGACCGGGCGGCGCCGGGAGACGTCGTGGTCGTGGACGGCGGGGGCGACGTCACGAACGCGGTCGTCGGGGAGCTGATGGGCAGCCACGCCCGGCAGCGCGGCCTCGCGGGGTTCGTGGTGGATGGCGCGATCCGGGACGTGGGCTGGTACGACGACTTCCCGTGCTACGCGCGGGGCCACGTGCACCGGGGTCCGTACAAGGACGGACCCGGCGAGATCAACGTCCCGGTCTGCATCGGAGGGATGGTCGTGCTCCCGGGCGACGTCATCGTCGGCGACGAGGACGGCCTTCTCGCGATCCGGCCCGCCGACGCGGCGGAGCTGCTCGAGCTGGCGCGCAAGAAGGCCGCCGACGAGCAGCGGACCAAGGAGGCGATCGCCGCGGGCCGGCTCGACCGCGCCTGGGTCCGCCAGGCGCTGTCGGCGCGCGGCGCAGCAGCCCCATGAACCCTGGCGTCAGAGGAGCTCCATGAGTCCCAAGACACAGCTTCCGCCGTGGGTGTTCAACCTGCATCGACCGGACCTCGGCATCCCGCGCCAGCTCGCCGACGGGATCAGCGCGCGCGTCTTCGCGGGGCAGCAGGCGATGCTCTCGGTCGTGACGATCGAGCCGCACCGGACCGGGACCGTCCACAGCCATCCGGAGGAGCAGTGGGGGATCCTGCTGGAGGGCGAATGCGTTCGCATCCAGGGTGGCGAGGAGTTCGCGATGAAGGCGGGAGACTTCTGGCACACGCCGGGTGGCGTGACCCACGGTATCCGGACCGGAGCGAGCCCCGCGCTCGTGCTGGACGTCTTCAGCCCTCCGCGCCGGGAGTACCGGAAGGCGGGTCAGGGTTTCGCCGCCACGGCCCACGACGAAGGAGGACGTCCGTGAAGGCACTCTCCTGCCTCGCCCTGATCTGCGTCGCGACGTTCGCCCGTCCGGCGAAGGCCGCCGACGTCGTCCGGCTCGGCAACCTCAAGTTCGCCGGGTACGCGGCCGTCTCCTACATGAAGGAGCTCGCCCCCAAGTACGGCCTCAAGATCGAGGAGCACGTCTTCCCGAAGGGGATCGACATTCTCCCGGCCATCATGGCCGGCGAGATCGACGTCGGCGCCAGCGCGGTGGACGGCGCGATCGCGGGCCGGGCCGCCGGGATCCCGATCTACGTCGTCGCGGGCCTCTTCAAGGGCGGGGTCCGGATCGTCGGCCGCTCCGACATGAAGTGGAAGTCCGTGGCGGACCTCAAGGGGAAGCGGGTCGCGGTGGCGCGCGGCGGCGCGCACGAGCTGCTGCTGCTGGCCGAGCTCGACAAGTACGGGCTGACGTACTCCGACAAGCCCGGAAAGGACGTGCTCATCGTCTACATGGCGTACGCCGACATCAACCAGGCGCTGCTCGGGAAGGACATCGACGCGATGTGCCAGTCCGAGCCCCACTCCTCCCAGGCGATCCGCAAGGGGTTCGGTGTCGAGATCCTGAAGCCCTACGACACGCCGCTCGGCGAGACGCCCCGCACCTTGGTGATGACCGAGAAGCTCTACCGGGACCGTCGCGACGTCGCGCAACGCTTCATCGACTGCTTCGTCGAGGCGACCACGCTCTTCCTCCAGAAC
>Ga0153916_10001574_pt1 | contig 16470 bp, 19 predicted proteins | sample Opewatmetagenome_FD_109642 | JGI IMG/M metagenome (GOLD analysis project Ga0153916, IMG submission 109642) | Freshwater wetland microbial communities from Ohio, USA - Open water 3 Core 3 Depth 4 metaG | ecosystem: Environmental > Aquatic > Freshwater > Wetlands | place: USA: Ohio, Lake Erie...
GCCAACGCCAACGTCATCGTGAACCTCCGGACGGTGGACGTGAAGACGGGCGAAGTCCTCTGGGCCGGCTCGGTTACGGGGACCGCGAAAAAGGCCTTCCCCATCTCGCGGTTGATAGGTTGGATGGGAATATACGATTGGGAAGACGATTTGGACGGGCCGTGGTGGTGGCGTTGGCATTGGGACGACGGGACGCCCGCCGTCGCGGAACCGGCCGAGGAAGTGCCGGCGGAAAAAAGCGAGGAGGAGGACCTGACGGCCGAAGAGCCGGCCGACGCCGACGAATCGCCGTCTTCGGCGCCTTAGCGCTTTCGCGTCCGAAAAAATAACGCGACGCCGGCCCGGAGGCCGGCGTCCGACCGTCGCGCTTACGACACCGCGTACAACCGGGGCTTCGGCCCGGCCGTTACGTCGGTAAATTGTACGAAGCGAGCTCGACGGTTATGGGGGTCCCGCCGATGTTCCACCAACCGTGGTTCTTGGCACCCATGCCGCCGACCTTGGAAGGCCACCAGAAAGTGAAGTTCATCGCGGCGCTGGTGTAGTCGATCTTGTAACAACTGAACGAACCCGCCGGCACCGATACCTCCTCCGGCCCCGAGACGTTCGCCGTCAAGCCCTGGCCCGCGTCCCAGCTACCGCCGTCCTTCAACGGAAACTTGAGCAGGATTATGAACTTGCTCTCTTGCGGGTGCAGGTATATCCTGGCGTCGCTGTCGGACACTTTGAGGTAATAAAGGTAGTTTGGTTGCCAACCGCCCTCGGCCATAACGTACTCATATAGGTTCTGCGTCTCGCCGGCGGTGGGGTGATTGTACGTGCCCGATATCGTATACTTCGCGACGTTCTGGCCCTTGTAGGAATAAATCCATTCCGCGCCGTTCATATGGGGATACGTGAACGCGGCGGGCGTAGGACCGACGGGCTCTTTATCCTCCTCGCACGACGTCAACAAAGGAACGGCGGTTACGAGCAAGATGGCGCCGATGGTCAAAACGTAACGTTTCGCCATAAGCCACTTCGACATACGACCAACTCCTTAACGGCGCGCGCAGCGCCCAGAAAACCCTGTAAAAACAGTCATACCTTATACCGGCCCCCGCCGGTACCGGAGATACACCCGCTTCTAGCCATTCCTACTGTAACCGAAAGGGCCGCCCATCGCAATATTAATTATCGCCCTTTACGACCGCGGCCCGCCTCCCCCGCCCCTCAGGCCGGCATGTTATACCAGGCGAGGTCGACCAGGAGCGGTTCGCCGCCGAGGCCCCACCAGCCATGATTCCTGGCGCCCCACCCGCCTACGCCGGTCGCCCACCAGACCGTGAAGGTGCCGAGGGCATTGGTATAGGCAACCCTAACGCAGTTGAAGGTGCCGGCGCTCACCGTAACCTTCTCCGTCGCCAGGAACTTGGCCCTTAAACCCAGGCCCGCGTCCCAGCTTCGGCCTTGCCGCAGCGGGAACTTCAACAACACTATATACTGGTTCGCCCCGGCGTCGACGTATATTCGGACGTCGTCGCCGCTTGCCCTGAGGTAGTATACGAACGACTCCTCCCAACCGTTTTGGCCGATGACGTACTCGTGTAACTTTTGCGTCTCGCCGGCCGCCGGATGGTAATAAGTCCCCGCGATGACGTACCTCGCGAACTCCAGGCTCTGGTAGGTGTAAACCCACTCCGCGCCGTCCGGATGACGGTACGCGAACGCCGGCGGCGTCGGGCCGGCGGGCCCCTCTTCCTCGCCGCAGGAAAATATGACCGGGGCCGCGGCCGCCGCCAACGCGACGGCCGCGATTACGCCGCCCCTTCCGGTTAAACGGCGCCGCGACATACTAAGCGGACCTCGGCCGCAGCTAGCAAGGTGCCGCCTCCTCGATTATTCTGACCTCTGCCGATATCGCGAAACGTAACCGCCGCATAATTACCAGGTCGCCGCCGGAATATAGCGGACGCGACGGCTCTTTTCAAACTTTTAACGCTGACGGCGACCTCGCCTATACGCGGCCCGTCCCGGGCGACGCGCGAACCGCGTCCGTTTGTAAATAGAAAAACGCCCCGGCCGCCGCCTCTAAGTCATCGCCCCCTGGGGCCGCGCCCGGTGAAGTACCTAAATCCCATCAGCTTCTGCATCCGGGCATAACGCGTAGCCAGCCTTCGCAACAAGTACGCGGGCTTTTTATAATACGCCGCCCAATATAAGAATAACAGCTCGAAGGCGCTCGACTCGAGCCACCCCACGTCCTTAGTATAACCGGCGACCGCCGCGGCGCCGGTCTTCTTCAAAAAATCCTTGAGTTGCTCGTCGACGGCCTTCAGCGTCTTACAACTTCCAAAATAGACGAGTTTATTCTTGAACGCCCCGTGAGCGAGGTCCGCTATCTCGGGCAACGTTATCACTTCCTGGGGCGATATCTTGAGCTTGCCGCGCGCGCCGTGGAAGGACAGGTAGACAATCTGGTAGTCGCGGTAATATTTCTTCTGCTGCAAGTAATACGCGAACTCGGCCCGCGTCCCGCACCGGCGGTAAATATATTTAATCTCGCCGCGCCGCTGCAGTATTTGGAGCAGCGGTTTGACGGACTCCTCGCTGCGGATGTCCGCGACCCACTCGCCCTCCAGACAAAGGATCTTGTCGAGGAGGCGCAGTCTCCGCGGCGACTTCTTCGCGCGTTTCTTCATGGCAATCGTCCGGCCGAAACGGTTAACGCTCATAGGTCCCTACGCTGTTTTTAAATCCCGCACCGAAAACACCGCCCTGAATTCCAGCCCGGCTTCCTCTACCGCCTCCCGGGCGCCCTCCTCGCGGTCCACCAGGAGCACGACGGCGACCGGCTCGATGCCGGCGGCGCGGGCCGCGGCCGCGGCCTTGAGGGCCGACGCCCCCGTCGTCGCCGTATCCTCGACGACGACGCACCGTCTGACGGGCTCGACGTAGCCCTCCAGTTGGCGGCCGGCGCCGTGGCCTTTGGCCTCCTTGCGGCAGTAGAACGGGTAGAGCTCGTACCCCCCGGCTGCGGCGGCCATGCCCGTCGCGGTGATTATGGGGTCCGCGCCGAGCGTCATCCCGGTTATGCCCAGCCGGCCCCCCTTCCCCAAGAGGTCGCGTATCGCTTCTAAAAACAGTATGCCACTCAGCACGGCGCCGCGGGGGTGAATCGTCACCCGGCGGCCGTCGACGTAATATTTGCTCTTCTTGCCCGAGGCGAGCGTGAAGTCGCCTTCGGCGAACGCCACTTCCCGGATGAGTTCGCGCATCTCCTCACGGGCCCGCGCCGGCGGTACGTCGAATACATTATTCATATCTCAAGCCGCGTTGTAGCCGCCGTCCTCCTCAAACGGCAAAAGCTCGAGTACCGGAAGGTCGCGCGGCGGCTTGGCGCCGCGGTGCTCGTAGGCGCGCCGGGTCGCGACGCGGCCGCGCTGCGTCCGCCCCAGAAAACCGATCTTCAACAGGAACGGCTCGACCACGTCGGCCAGCGTATCCTCCTCCTCGTTAAGCGTGGCCGCCAGCGCCTTAAGGCCCACCGGGCCGCCGCCGTAGGTGTCGATTATCACGTGGAGGACCCTTCGGTCGAGCGCGTCCAAACCTTCCTCGTCGATCCCTAAAAGCGATAGCGCCTCGGCCGCCGCCCCCTCGTCCACCTCGCGCCGTCCCTTCACCTGGGCGTAGTCGCGCACCCGCCGGAGCAGGCGGTTAGCCACCCGCGGCGTCCCCCGCGACCGCCTGGCAATTCCCGCGGCGCCGCCGGGTGTCAACGGCACGTCCAGAATCTCGGCCGAGCGAACGAGGATGCGCTCGAGGTCGGCCGGCGGGTAGAACTCGAGGTGGTGGAAGAGGCCGAAGCGGTCGCGGAGGGGCGCGGTGAGTAATCCCACCCGCGTCGTGGCGCCGATAAGCGTAAAGCGCTTCAGGTTGAATTTAACGGTGCGCGCGTCCGGGCCCTTGTCCAAAATGAAATCGATCTTGAATTCCTCCAGCGCCGGGTAGAGGAACTCCTCCACCACGCGCGGGAGCCGATGGACCTCGTCGATGAAGAGGATGTCGCCCTCGCCGAGGTTGGTCAATAGGCCCATAATGTCGCCGGGGCGCTCGAGGGCCGGCCCGGAGGTGGCGGTTATGCGCACGCCCAGCTCGTTGGCGACGACGTGGGCCAGCGTGGTTTTGCCCAGCCCCGGCGGGCTGTAGAGGAGAAGGTGGTCGAGCGGTTCGCCGCGTTCGCGCGCCGCGGCGACGGCGATCCTCAAGTTATCCAACACCGGCCGCTGGCCTACGAACTCGTCAAACCGGCGCGGCCGCAACGGCGCGGTGAAGGTCGCGTCCTCCGGCTTTTCCTCCCGGGCGATGAGCTCGCTGCGCGAAACTTCCGCCATCACCTGCCCCTTTGGCGCGCGTAGATGAGGGAGAGCACTTCCTCGGCGGTGGCGCAATCGCGGCCGCCGTCGCCCAGGTTCTCTATCATGGCCCTTATCTCTTGGCGACTGTAGCCGAGCTGCTCGAGTATCGCCTCCGCCTCCAGCCTGGCGCCGGCCGCGCTCGGCGGCGCGGCCTCCGCCCGCGTCCGGCACAACGCCGCCGCGGCGACCTTGTCCTTGAGCTGGTGGATTATCTGTTCGGCGCGCTTGCGGCCCACGCCGGGCAAGAGCGTGAGGGCGGCGACGTCTTCCTCGATTACGGCCTGCGCGACGCGAGCGAAGGGGAGGGTGAGGGCCCGGGCCGCGGCCTTGGGCCCTATGCCCGAGACCGAGATGAAGTGCTCGAAGAACTCGCGCTCGACGTCGTTGGCGAAGCCGACGAGAAGGGGCGTTATGCGGGAGGGAGTCGCGACAAGGTGATACGAGATGACGAGCGAAAGTTCATCGCCCGCCTCGACGCCTTCCAGTTGGGCCGCCACCGCCCCGGGCAGCAACACGTCGTAGCCGATGCCGCCGGCCTCCACCACGACGCCGTCGCGCCTTTTCTTCAGCACGACGCCTCTCAGGTGCGATATCATCGCGTATCGTTTTGGCGCCCTGCGAGAAAGTGGGCGCACAGCGCGAGCGCCAGCGCGTCGGCCTCGTGCTGCGTCGCGGGCGGCTCCTTCAAGTTCAGGTGCCGGGAGACCATCCGCGATACCTGGTCCTTGGACGCCCCGCCGGCGCCCACGACCGCTTGTTTGACCCGCCGCGCCGGGTACTCTACCACCGGCGTCCCCGCCGTCGCGCACGCCTCGAGTATGACCCCCCGCGCCTGGGCCATCTCCAGCGCCGTCTTGGGATATTCGGCGTGCGAGAAGAGCATCTCCACCGCCACCGCCTCCGGCTTAACCGCCCGGAGCACCTCGAGGGTGTAGGTCCTCACCGCCGCGAGCCGTTGGGGGAGCGGCAACTTGACGGGCGCCGCCGCGGTATCGCCGTATAACTTGTAGTACGATTTACCGCGGTTCTCAACGCAACCGAAGCCGGAGTTGGTCAAACCGGGGTCAATGCCCAAGATCTTCATTTCAAGAACCGGCGGCCGGGCCGCTACTCCTCGCTCGCCAACGCGCTTAGCGTAGCGGCCGCTATGTCGGCGATGCGGTTGACGTAACCCGCGTTCTCCAAGGCGAACGAGAAAAAGGCCACCTTGCCCGCGCCCACGGGCCGCACCATGCCGTAACACAGGCCGTCTTCCGGGCCGACGATCAACGACGCCGCGTCGGCCGGGGGCCGGAAACCGTCGCCCCAGTTGCCGATTACGGTCAACTCGTTCGATAAACTATATTCATCTTGCGGCAAAGAAATCGCCGGGCCGGCCGCGACCTCGGCCACGTGCGTGTCGGCCTCGTACGACGTTATACCCAAAACGTCCCGGGAAAACGGCGTCCCGCCCCGCGCCGCATCCGACAAGTAGTTTTGCGAAACCAACCACAGGCGCCCTCCTCCCTCGACGTACGACGCCATCGCGCGTTCGTCCGCCGCGGATATGACCACCGGCCGCGCGTCCAGGCCGTTGAACCATATGACGAGCGGGTACGGGGCAAGTTCCGCCGCCGCCGGGCCGTTACGGCCGGTCCGCACGACGTATGCGTCGAACGAGACGCCGAGGCGCTCGAGCGCTTCCCGGTACTTGGCGTCCACGTCGACGCTGTATTGGTTGCCGTTGCCCGGGCCGTCGTCGTCGTCCACCAGCAACAACTTGCGGCACGCTAAGAAGCGCTTGAAAAGCGGCTCGGGCCGCCGCGGCGCGAGCTCGAGGCGCCGGAAAACGTCGACCACCGCCGCCGGCGGTTCCCGTTGGAGGTACGCCCGGTACGTGCCGACGTCGGCCGTAGTAGTTATGATGAAAGTGGTCGCGCCTTTCGCCCGGGCCACGCGGACATCTTTTATGCGGCCCGCGGGCGCCGCCGCCACCCCCTTCGACGCGTCGGCCGCGACCGTAACCACGAGCGTTCGCGGCTCCGCGCCGGCTTCGCACGTGAAAGCCGCCGGCCGGTCCAACGCCACCGTCAGCTCGGTAAAGACTTCGTAAACGTCGACCGCCGCCGCGCGGACCACGGCGGCATAAACCGGAGGCGCCATCGAAATCGCCGTCGCGGCCCAGAGCGGAACCGCCGCCGTCCTCACTTCACAACCGCTATCTTGCCGGTGTGCTTCTCGCCGGAAGGAAGCTGGACGACGAACATATACGTGCCGCCCGCGACCATGTCGCCCCGCTCGTTACGGCCGTCCCACTGGAGGGGAGAGCCCGAGAGCTTGACGACCTCCCGGCCTTCCATGTCGTAGATGACGGCGGTCGAGTCCGCGGGAGCGCCGACGAAGGTAAGCTCGGCCCTGCCGGCCGACAGGTCGAACGGGTTGGGGGTGGCGTAGACCGCCGGCAGTTCGGGCGCGCCGCCGATGACGGTCACGTTCACCGACGCCTCGGAGCCCAGGCCGCCCGCTTCCTCGACGACGATGCGGTACGCGGGGAGCGCCTTCGCCGGGACGCGCCACATTACCATGCCGTCGGTCTCGTTGCCGTACTCGCCGATCTTGCTGCGGCGGCCGTCCCACTTCAGCCACACGTCGACCGGGTTGGTGGTGAAGTTGCGCCACGTAATGCAGACCACTTGTCCCGGTTTGACCTGGACGCCGTCCGGCGGGTCGGTGACGGTGAGCTCGCCTATGGCCCACGCCGCCGCGGCCCCGCAAAGCACAGTGCCGACAACAAAAGCGTATTTCCCGAAAAATCTCATATCGGTTTACCCCTCCCGCGCGTGTTTAGGCTAGCCCGCGGGTTTCTTATCTATCCTAAAAAAATATAACATAGCCGCGCCGCCCGCGCAAAGGAAAAGGTATTTGCCCCTTCACTTAATATAAATAAAATTCGCTTTCCCGAGAAATAATTGTTATAAATATATGAGAAAAACTCAACCCACGATAGAAAGGGATAAAACATGTCAGAATTAACTCATTTCCTAAAAGGAGTACAGGAGAGGGCCGGAGAGAAAAACGCCGAAACCGGCGCCCTTTTAAAAGAATGGCAGGAGGCAGTTTCGAAACTATATAACAAAATACTCGTCTGGTTGAAAGAACCCGAAGAACAAGGTTTGGTAAAAGTAACAAGGGAAAACATAGAAACGATCGAAGAACGTTTCGGTAAATACGATGTCGAAGAACTGGAATTATTTTTCCCGGGTAATAAAAGGGTAATATTCGAACCAAAAGCAAGGTTCATTGTAGGAGGCCAAGGCCGCGTTGACGTATCCAATTTTCAAGAAACCTTGAAACTAATACGAAAAAGTGCGGCCGAGGGTTGGTTCCTAGTCGTTTCAGAATTCGGTAAAGGAACAGGGCTTATGCTCGCCGAATTCGATGAAAAGCGTTTCGAATACTTGTTAAAAGAACTTTTAAAATGAACCCCTTACTAAATATCAAATACCGATACGAAAAGACTATGGCTAGTTTTCAATTAGTAGAATAATTCGTCGCCGTAGGGGCGGAAAAAATTCCCCCCGATAACGCCTATTTCGGCCTAACCCTAAAAGAAGTAAAGAACGAAACGGACGCTATAAAGTACTATATAGATAATTTATTCGTCCTAGGCCTAGTAGCGACTTTCGAGTCCTACACGAAAAATAAATACGTAGAAACTATTGCAGAACGCTTAGATATCGAAGAAGAACTAAACCCATTCAAAAAAGGCGCTTACCAAAGGCTTAAAGAATTCGCCGATAAACGGATACGTATCGAAGATATGTTGAAGGATTACAGGTTTTTAGTTGATAAAACATGCATAGAAAGAATAAAAGGAATTATAGAACATAGACATCAAGTTGCGCATGGGGTGACGCCGTATATTAATGAAAATAATGAACCTACGGTGGTGTTCGAAAAGCTAACTGAATTCCTCGAAAATAGCGGACTATTAGAAGGCGGAGTGTAACGCGCTTTGAAAAAAACTATAATTAAAAACCCGACGCGCAAGCGCCGGGTTTTTTTTATGCCTTATTACCTAACCGATTAAAACTGCATCCCTACCGAGATGCGGTGGGTCGCGCCGAAGACGCCCATATCGGCATAAGCGTAGTCGGCCAGAAGGCCCATATTCTCGGTGGCCGAATATTTGAAGCCGAGGCCGCCGGTCAGGCCGTCCTCGTCGTAGTTGGCCTTGTAGCCGGCGCGAGCGGCTACGGTCTTCATAAACCAATACTCCAGGCCGCTGTTGACGCCGACGTCGTCGCGGTCGTTGAACTTGACGGCGTCCACCGCCACCATAAGCTCGTTCGCCTCGCCGCCGAAGGGCAAAAGGTACGCCACGCCGCCCCGCACCGCCAGCGGTAGCGGGTCGCCCTCCGCGATGAATTTCATCTCGCCGCCGAGGTGGGAGGCGGAAACGCCGGCCACGAGCCCCGGCAGCGGCAGCTCCGCCGTCGCGCCCACGGACCCGGCGAACGCGGAGGCGCTCTCGTTCTCGATCTTGGAGGAGATATACTCCGCCCCGGCGCCCACCGCGAGGAATTTCAAAAAGCGGCGCGCGTATCCGAGCGAGAGCGCCATGTCGCTGGCGCCGAAGTCGCCCGTATAGTTGCCCTGCTCGTCGCGGCCCGTCAGTTCGCCCATACTCAGCCGGCCCGCCGAAAACCCGAGCGAGCCCAAGTTAAAAAGCGGATAAGATACGCCCAGGTATTCGTAGCGCACGTCCTCGAGCCACTCGCTGTGGGTGAAAGTTACCGCGCGGCGGCTATCGGCCGCCAGGCCCGCCGGGTTCCAGTAGAGGGCATCCGGCCCCGCCGCCGCCGCGGCCTGAGCCTCGCCCATCCCGACCGCGCGCGCGCCCACGCCGATCTTTAGAAACGCCGCGGCCGAAGAGCCCGCCTCCGCGGCGCCCGCCACGGCCGCCGCGACTAACGCCGCACCCAAAAACGGAATGAGTTTCTTCATCTCGATCCTCCGGGGCCGCCGGGGCCCCTCCGGCCTGCTAGCCTAAGCCGCGCCAAACCCGCCGCGCCACCAGGCTTAAAAGCGACAGCGACAGAACCGCGCCGATTCCGTTCTCGACGGCCAGCGCCAGTTGTGCCCAGAAAGTGTTCGCCACAAAAACGGCCGTTCCGGGAAACAACCCCTCGAAACCCAATATGAAATAGCTTAAATACGAAACCACGGCGTAGGACGAAAATGCCCGCTGGCCCAGAAACCGGAGGGCGAGAACGTCCAGGACGAAGTATAGGACCGCGAACCAAAACGCGACGTTGAACGCGACCCAACCGAGACGCAACAGGCTCGTCCCGTACCGGCTCGAGAAGCGCCACAGGCCGAAGGTCCACGCGCGGGCGAGCGCGCCCACGTCCCGATAGTCGCGGAACCGGAGCTTGTAATCCCGGCGCGTGAGCTCGAGCCGGGCACGGTAAAAAGCGTCCGCCTCCGCGAACTTGCCTCCCCGCGCCAAAAGGTGCTCCACGCCGCCGAAGCCGTACCGCAACGCGTAACGTTCGTCGTCGGCCAAATCGTCGTGGGCCCGGGCCGCGGCCTCCAGATACCCCGAAAGTATTTCCCCGGCCACGGGCCGCCCGGCCGCGAGTTCCGCCGCCACGCGTTCGTACTCGCGGCGCAATGCAACTACGTCGGGCGCGCCTTCGCTACGGGAGATCACGAAACCTTGAGAAAAATATTAACACCAAGCTTGAGCCCTGTCAAGCCGAGGCGGCGAATAAAAACCCTTGACACGCCATTAGCATTATGCTATATAATATATAGCAACAAGAAAGGGGGTGCGTCGTCGTCCCATGCTCAAAGAATTAGTACTTTACCTCGGCCGCCTGGCGCGCGAACGATTTTACGGCACGGTGGAGCTAAAATTCGAAGCGGGCCGGGTCGTGTTCGTGCGGGTCAACCGCACGCTCAAGCTGGAGGACCTCGCCGCCGGGGACGAAACGTAAAGCGAGCAGGCCCGCGGACCTGCTCGGCCTTTTCCCCGGCGCCGCGTCAAATTATTGCGCGAGCTCCAAGCTCGTCCAGTCGATCCACAGGTCGGCGTTCTGGAGGTACTGCGTGCGCAGCTCGAATATGAAAGGCTCTTTTACGTCGAAGCCTATCTTAAAGGTATAATACTTATCCGGTTCGGGGAAGTCCCTGGCGGATAGGCCCTTAGACATGATCATCTGATAATTATCGCGGTCCGCTTTGGGGTAGCCCGAAATGTCTATCCAGAACACCGGCTGGTCGTTTTTGGGCAGGTTCGCCGCCTTAAGGCGCCACCGCGCGACGTACGAGCCCGGCGCGATCTCCTCGTAGGGCCCCCAGGCAGCGTATTCCCCCAACTTGGTATCCCCCGGCCTTACGTACAAGGCCATTTGATTCGAGGCCGCGGGATCCGACGTCAATTCGCCGCGGGTAACCTCCGGCCCGAGCTCCTCCGCCTCGTACGTCTTCCGCAACGGGTTGGCGTCTACCGGGATGCTCTTTACGATCTTGTGGGGCGGGAGAACTTCTTCCTCCTTGGGCCCTTTTTGGCACGACGTCAACAGCGACAACCCGGCGAACAAGGATAATGCGGTAGTCAAGTATCTCATCTTAGCTATACCTCCGGGTGAAACCCGCGGCTCTTCAATCGACTCCGTTTACTATGTCCAACGTCGGCGCCGGCGCCTCGAACACGGCGCCGACTACCGCGGCCGCGCCGCCGACTTCGGCCGCGTACGCCGCGGCCCGCTCGCGCGGCAGCGCCACCAACAAGCCCCCCGACGTCTGCGGGTCGGCGAGCAAGTTGACCATCGCGTCGTCGACGCCTTCCGCCACTTTGAGGCTCGGCTCGACGAATTCCCGGTTGGTCTTCAGGCCGCCCGGGACGTACGTCGCGGCGAACTCGTGCGCTTGCGGCAATTGCGGCACTCGCGACGCGAAAAATCTGATACCCACCGCCGAAGCCGTCGCGACCTCGAGCGCGTGTCCTAAAAGGCCGAAGCCGGTAACGTCGGTGGCGCACACGGCGCCGGCGGCGACCATCGCGGCCGCCGCGGCCTTGTTGCTCCGCAGCATGCTCTGTAGCGCGGCCTTCTCGGTTGGGGGCGGACACTCGCCGCGCTTCACCGCGGTCTGAATCACGCCCGTCCCCAAAGCTTTCGTCAGCACCAGCGCGTCGCCGGGCCTCGCGCCCTCATTCGTTATGACGCGGTCGGGGGAGACGAAACCCAACGCCGCCAGGCCGTAAAGGATGTCCGGCGACTTGACGGTGTGGCCGCCGGCCAACAGCACGCCCTCCGCGGCGCACGCCGCCGCCCCGCCCTGGAGGATCGCGACGAGGACATCTTCCGAGAGCTTACCGTACGGAAAGGCCACGACGTTTAACGCCAGGAACGGCTCGCCCCCCATAGCGTATATATCCGAGAGCGCGTTCGTCGCGGCTATCCGGCCGTAATCGCCCGGGTCGTCGACGATGGGGGTGAAGAAGTCCACGGTCGCGATTAACGCCTGGCGGTCGTTGATTTTGTATACCGCCGCGTCCTCGCTGTTCCCCGTCGCCGTCAAGAGCAGCGGGTGTTCCGGGACCGGCAATTTCGCGAGTATCGCGGCCAGCGCCTCGGCCGGTACCTTGGCGGCTCAACCGGCCGCCGTCGTGCACTGCGTCAAACGCACGCGCGCTTCCAAATCGGCGGACATATTTTGTTTATAATATCACAAACGACGCGCTAAATCAAATATTCCCCGGCCCCGGCCCGCTTGACGCGGTGGCGCGCCTAAGGTATATTAAATATCGACGCTGCGGCGGCCGAGGCCACGGCGCCGCCCGCGCGTTCGAACGGCTGACAACCGTAAAAGACACGCGGCGTTTTACGGGAAGCCCGATTATACTTATCCGCGACCCCTCAGCGTAGGCAACAAATAAAAGGAGGGCGTATGGCCGCGCCGCAATGCATATTCTGCAGTTGGAAGATGGAGAACTTCGGCAACCAGAACGTCGACGACCACTGCCCCGACGAGTGTTCGGTGAAACAGCTTAAGTCGCAGGCGACGCGCCTTAACCAGATGTCGCTGGTCCAGGGCCGGAAGTTCAAGAAGTTAGTCGAGGTCCTCGAGCTCTCGCCCGAGAAGTTCGACGCCGAGAAGTAAGGTCGGAAGAGGGTCGCCTCAGCGCTCTCCTAAAAGATAGCTCGCTACCAACCGAATTACGCCCGAGGGGGCTTAGGGAGCGGGAGGATGCGTGTCCGGTCATCGTAGAATTCCGGGGCCGTTTCTGAATCTGTTTTTACCGGGGGCCTTGTTTGCGGTGGGCGTCGCTTTCCGGTTATGGCACCTGGACGACCCCGTCCGCTACGACGAAGCTTTCACTTACTTGTGCTACGCCAGCCGGCCCCTTGGGGACGCGCTGACGGACTACGGCGCGGCCAACAACCACTTCCTCAATACGCTTCTCGTACGTCTAGCAACGTCGGTTCTCGGCGACCAGGCGGCGCTGTGGCGACTTCCGAACTTGTTGGCCGGGGTGGGAACTTTAATCCTGGCCGGGGTAATCGCGAAACGTTGGTTCGGCAGAGGGGCGGGGGTCGTCGCCTTAGCTGTGGCGTGCATTTCTCCCTTAATGGCGCATTTCTCGGTTTTAGCCCGGGGCTACAGCCTCTCGTTATTTTTCGGCTTAACGGCTTTGTATTTAATAGATATACGACACGAACGGAAAGGCCGCGGCCTCGTTTCAATCGGCGCGTGCGTATCTTGCGCGCTAGCGTGTTACGCCGTCCCCACGGCCTTACTTTTCGTCTGCGCCGTTTTCGCGTACGACGCGTACCTGACTTATCGCGAACGCGCCCGGTTTACGACGTTGATACCGTTATGGGTGCCGGCGGCGTTGTTGACTCTCCTCCTGTACCTACCGCCGTTAATTACTTCGGGCTCGGAAACGTTCCTCACCAACATCGGCCGGCCCTCCGCGGCACCTTTCTCGCTTACCGGCTTACGACCTTACGGTGAGGCGTTACTCGACGAGAAAACGTGGGGCCCCGGCGGCGGTTGGTTGTGGTTGCCGTTAGCGGCCTTAGGCCTCGTAGTGGGAGCCGCTAAACGCCCGGCCTATGTAGTATTGGCTGCCGTCGGCTTCCTGGCTGGCGTCGTATTACTCGGGGCGGGATACAGGCCCCCGGCGCGCGTCTTTATTTACCTTTTGCCCATCATCTCTTTCGGGGTCGGGGCCGCGGCGGAAGCGTCGTGGGGACGACTCCGCCCCCGTATTTCCGTTTTAAAGGGCGCCGGCGTCGCGCTCCTCGTCGCGGCCGTGGCCGCCGTCGCCGTCTCCGAAAGCGGGCGTTACCTAAATAATTCCATCCGGTCCGGCGCGGCTCCGGCGGCGCTACCCGTGGTAAAATACCTCGCCGGAAACGACACCGCCGATATCCGTTTAATAGCAACGGCACCATTAAACTACCCCTTGATGTACTATACCGAACACCTCGGATGCGACGAAATCGGAATAATAACGGGGCGTTCTCCCCACGCGTTCACCTACGAAACGTTTATAGCGGTCCCCGCCGGAGTTCCGCTGCGGGAAGTCGTACGGGAAGGAACGCGGGGGGCCGGCGTCGTAATCCGCGCAGACTTCGTCACGCCGATATCCGACGTCGGGATATGGAAGGCATTAATAGCGTGCCCCGACGCCGCGGCGCGGGCGGCTTATAAATAATCGCCGCGACCCGACAAAGACAAATAAGCCCCCCTTACGGGGGGCTTTCATCAAGACCCGTACGTAAACGTATTTAAACACACCGGATCGAAACTAAACCCTAAAAAGACCTTGACATCCAAAGCGGCGTTGTATATAATATACAACACGAACCGTTATAAATAAACTTTTAAAGGTGTCAACGAGTTATTCATTCGCGGATGTTATCGGCGCGTGAGTTCCAACTCACGCTTTTCGAGGATGACTATCATGGAAGTAGTAATTTTCGGGGAATATTTCCAAGAGTTGCGGCGCGGCCGGGGCCAAACGCTAAGGGCGTATTGCGTTGAAAACGGTGAAGACCCTGCTTACATAAGTCGATTAGAGCGGGGTATGATATCTCCGCCTAAAGACAATGGGGTCTTAGAAAGACTCGCCCAATCGTTGGGGCTTAAACCCGGTACGGAAGAATGGGATAAATTCCATAGCTTAGCGTACGTAGCTGCGGGCCGAATACCGCCGAGAGTTATGGAAGATAAAGAACTGGTTAAACACCTTCCTTTGTTCTTCCGTACGATTACGGGGGAAAGGTTCCCGGACGAAAAATTGGACGAGTTTATCGCCTACGTAAGGGAAAAATACGAAGGTCGCGGCGATTAAAGCAAACCCGAGCTCGTCCATTCGGTGCCGCAAGAAGCGGAATAAGAGCCATAGTGTCAACTATCGGTTATTAAGGCCGGTGCGACGGGGTGGTATAAATGGTTCGCGAATGGAAACCGCCTTATCTAAGTTACGACGAGACACACAGTCGCGCGGAGGCTTTTTTAACAGAACATAACCCAAACCGGATTATACCGGTACCTATAGAAGAAATAATCGATTTGAAGCTAAAAATCAGTATTATAACCTTACCGGATTTAATTTCCAGGCTTGCTTCGGACTCTTACTTGGAACCGGATCTTAAGACAATTTTCATAGATCAAAGCGTATACGAATTTATCCCCCGGGCAAGGTTTTCGCTCGCGCACGAATTGGGGCATTTGGTCCTTCACCGTGAATTTTACGAAATAGCTGAATACTCGAGTTCCGAAGAATATAAAAAGGCGCGAAACACTTTACTTGCGCCTGAAGCAGACAGGCGTTTTGACATACAAGCTATGAACTTCGCGGGGTTGGTTCTCGTGCCGCGGTTTGAACTTAACTATTATTTCGAAAAAGCTAAAGACATGGCAAGGCACGGTGGAATCGAACCCGATAATGTACCGAGGTATTTTCTGGATTATGCGGCTTCTTGGCTTAGCAAACAGTTTGAGGTAACGGAAAAGGTAATAAAGAAACGAATTGAGTTAGATACCCTTTGGGAATTCTATTAAAAGCCCCCCGGCCGGGGGGCTTTTCTCTTACGGGTATTTCGCGCTCGAGCTAAAGCGCCTCGCTTACCAGCTTGGCCTGCGTAAACAGGAGTAAATAATCCCGGCCGCCGGCCTTGGAATCGGTCCCGGACATGTTGAAGCCGCCGAAGGGGTGGACGCCGACGAGGGCCGCGGTGCATTTGCGGTTGAAATATAAGTTGCCGACGTGGCACTCGCGCCGGGCCTGCTCGAGGCGGCCGCGGTCGCTCGAGTAGACGGCGCCGGTGAGGCCGTAGACGGTGCCGTTGGCTATGCGCACGGCGTCGTTGAAGTTGCGGGCGCGGATGAACGCCAGCACCGGCCCGAAGATCTCCTCCTGGGCGACGCGGGCCTTGGGGGCGACGTCCGCGATTATGGTCGGGTTGACGAAGTAGCCCTCCGCGGACCGCTTGTCGCCGCCCATTACTAGACGGCCCTCCTTTTTGCCGATCTCGATATACTCCAATATCTTGTTTTCGGCGGCCGCGTCGATGACGGGCCCCATGAAGTTTGCGAAGTCGCGGGGGTCGCCCACTGTGACCTTCTCCCTGGTCCGGGCGACGACCTTCTCGAGGACCGTCTCGTAGACGTCGTCGGTGACGATGGCGCGCGAGCACGCCGAGCACTTCTGTCCCTGGAAGCCGTAAGCGCTGGCGACGATGCCCTCGGCGGCGGCGTCCAGGTCCGCCGTCCCGTCGACGACGATGAAGTCCTTGCCGCCCATCTCGGCGATGACGCGCTTGATCCAGAGTTGGCTCCGCTTGGGTCGCGCGGCGAGGCGGTTGATGCGGAGGCCCACCTCCCGCGAGCCGGTGAAGGCGACGAAGCGAACGCGGGGGTGACTCACCAGCGCGTCGCCGATGGCGCCCCCCGGCCCGGGCAGGAAGTTAACGACCCCCGGCGGCAGATTGACTTCCTCCAATATCTCGAAGAATTTATACGCGATGGCGGGCGACGCGGACGACGGCTTAAGGACGACGGCGTTACCGGC
>Ga0153916_10001575_pt1 | contig 16467 bp, 10 predicted proteins | sample Opewatmetagenome_FD_109642 | JGI IMG/M metagenome (GOLD analysis project Ga0153916, IMG submission 109642) | Freshwater wetland microbial communities from Ohio, USA - Open water 3 Core 3 Depth 4 metaG | ecosystem: Environmental > Aquatic > Freshwater > Wetlands | place: USA: Ohio, Lake Erie...
CCTCAAGCTCGGCTTCCGGCCCATCCCGCTGGACAAGATCGGCGTTTACCCAAGCGACGACCGGGCCTCCTGGCCGGTTGCGCATGGGCCTCGTCTCGCCCCGACCGCGCCCGCAGCGTCCCAACCGAAAAAGCAACCGTGAACAAACGGGTCAGGCAAGTCTGACGAAGGGTGCGGCTTTCCGCCGCGGATCCCGCCGGCTAGTCCACTCCCGCTCCCGTGATCCACTTGACGACGTCGCACTGCCTCTTCACCTCGCACTGGACGGTGAGGGCGTCCGTCCGCCGCGCTCCGGGTTTCTTCGCGGCCGCTTCCGCGGCACTCTCCGATTTCATCCGCACCGTCACGCGCATGGGCAGTGGAACGCGGCATGCCAGGCTCCTCATCGCGTTGATGGAGAAAACTTACGATCCGGAATCTTCCAGCCCGGGGACTTTCCCGTGCGGATCCCCCTAGCGTATCCTAAGTGCGAGCCGATATACAGGCTACGGCCCGAGAAATCGAGCGCTGACGTCGGCGGCCCAGAGCGTGGGCACACGTCGTGTGGGGCCGGCGAGGATGCTGCCCGTTGCGCACCGGCCCCGGGCTTTTCCACGAGGAGACCCTGCCGTGTTGAGATCGAAGCGTATGCTCTCAAGTGTGTTTGCGGCCCTGGGGATCGTTGCGATGGGCGTCTCGGCGTGTCTGGCCAGCGAGCCGGCGGGCCGGGCCTCCGCGGTCCGTGGCGGGCGCGGGGGGGACGCAACTCCGGCAAAGGGCCCGGAATCCCTCGACCTCCGCCCGAGCTTCCAGCAATGGGGACTCGACACGCGGAGCCAGGGCAAACGAGGCACCTGCTCGGCCTTTGTCCTGGCCGGGGCCATGGAATACGCGCTGGCCAGCAAACAGCATCGTGCCGCGCGGCTGAGCGTCGAATTCCTCAACTGGGCGTCGAACCGGGTGACGAAACAGGCCGAGGACGGCGGCTTCTTCTCCGATCTTTGGAAGGGATACGTCGCCTACGGCGTCTGCCCGGAGAAGGAGATGCCCTACTTGGACCATTTTGACCCCAACCTGAAGCCCAGCGACAAGGCGCTGGCCGAGGCCAAGACGATCCGAGAGACGGGCCTGCAGCTCCACTGGATCAAGGAGTGGGACCCGAAGAAGGGGCTGACCGGGAAGCAGCTTGCCGAGGTCAAGCGGACGCTGCGGCGGGGGTGGCCCGTCTGCGGAGGCTTTCTCTGGCCCAAGCAAGAGCGATGGGAGAACGGCATCCTGCAGATCTGCCCGCGCGACGCGGTCCGCGACGGCCACAGCGTTCTCTTGGTCGGCTTCCGCGACGACGAGGGCCAGCCCGGCGGCGGGGTGTTTCTCATCCGGAGCTCTTCGGGCAGCAGCCGCGACGGCTTGATGACCTACGAGTACGTGCGGACCTACATGAACGACGCGGTCTGGATCGACTGCGCCGGCGCGACCGGGAGCGGATCGCCCGAGGGCCGCCGGCGGCCGCAGCCGAACGGCGAGGCAACGGCCGAACTGCTCTTCCGCCATCCGCTGGGCGCGTTGGCCGCGGATGCTCACCGCGCTTGACGAGCCCAGCGCCGCACCCCGGGCGGTTGACGCGACCCTCGGGCGGTTAACCCGACTTCTCGATCGCTGCCTTGACTCGCTCGGGGGTCATCGGAAGCTGGAAGAGCCTGGCGCCGGTTGCGTCGAAGACGGCATTGGCGATCACGGCGCCCATGCCGATGATCGCCGGTTCCCCGCCTCCCTGGGGAGGCGAGTCTTTGGCCTCGACCAGCACGGTCTGGACATCGGGCAGCCAGGAGAAGCGTGGGATCTCGTAGGTGCCGAAAGTGCGGTCGAGCACGTCGCCCCCCTTGAAGTGGATTTCCTCGGCGAGCGCGTAGCCCAGTCCCATCGTGATGCAGCCTTCCATCTGGATTCTCGCCCCTTCGGGATTGATCACGAGCCCCATCTCCTGGGCACAAACGACGCGTTTCACCTGGACCTTCCCGGAATTCCTGTCGACCTCGACTTCCGCCATGAATGCCACGTACGTTCCCGAATCGACGCCGCAGGCCGCGCCGAACCCCCTGCCGCTCGGCTTTTTTTTGGGCGTCCATGCGAATTTCTCTGCCGCCGTTTTGAGGACGCGGAGCATTCTCTCGTCCTTCAGGTTCTTGAGGCGGAACTCGACGGGATCGGCCCCCGCCTTGGCGGCCATCAGGTCGATCTGGGATTCCCTGGCAAACGTATTGGTGTTGTTGCTGGGGGCGCGCCACGGGCCGGTGCGGAAGGGATGGGAGCCGGGCCCGCCCGTCCAGCCGCTTCCGTGCGACACCGTGGCGTGATGGGGCACGTCGTAGAACTGCTGCGCCCCCCTCTCTCCCGCGAAATACACGTGATAGTCCCAGAGCACGATCCTGCCCGCGCCGTCGACCCCCGACTTGATCTTCACCACGGCGGCAGGCCGGAACGTATCGTAGAAGAACTCCTCGGCCCGGCTCCAGGCGACTTGGACCGGCCTGCCGGCTTGCTTCGCCAGGATCGCAGCCTCCACGGCCTGCTGATTGTTCGTTTTTCCGCCGAAGCCTCCGCCGACGAAGGGAGTGATGACGCGGACGTTGGCGGAAGGGAATGCCAGCGCCCGGGCCACCTCGTCTCGTGCCCCGAACGGGTTCTGCGTGGAGGCCCACACGGTCGCCTTGTCTCCCTCGATCTTCGCCACCGCGGCGTGGGGCTCCATGGGGGCGTGCGCCACGTAGCCGTTCAGGTAGGTGGCCTCAATCAGGCCCGACGCGAGCTTCTCTCCGCTCTCGAGGTCCCCTCCCTTGGAGACGGCCCTGCCCTCGGGAGCGACCTTCAGCAGATGGTCGAAAATCGTCTTGTCGTCCGCGCCTCCCTTCGGCGGATCGAATTGGGCGATGACCTTTTTCAATGCCTCCTCGGCGACGTCCGGATGCTCATGAAGGACGGCAACGAGGCCGCCTGCCTTCACGACGCGGACGCCCGGGATCTTCTCGGCCGCGGAGGTGTCCACGCTGGTCAACGTGGCGCCGTGGGCGGGGGGCCTGAGGATCTTTGCGAAGAGCATGCCGGGCAGGCAGACGTCCCCCGCATATTTCGCTTTGCCGGTCACCTTGTCATGGGCATCCCTTCGCAACACGGGTTTGCCGACAATGGTGAAATCGGAGACCGCCTCGAGCGCGGCCTTCCCGGTCAGGCGTCGCTCGATCCTCTTGCCCTTGGTCAGCTCGGCATACGATATCCGCTTCTCTTTCTGCCCCTTGGGGAAGATTACGCCTTCTTCCGCCCGCAGTTGGCCGACGGGGGCTTGAAGACGCTCCGCAGCCAGCTCCATGAGCACGGCTCTGGCCTCTGCCGCCGCCGCTCTCAGGGGCGGTCCGAAAAAGCGGGTGGTCATCGACCCGAAGGTCCCCATGTCCCACGGACAGCGTTCGGTGTCGCCCATCACCATCTCCACCGAGTCCAGCGACACGTTGAGCTCGTCGGCCAACATCTGGGCGAGAGAAGTGATGACCCCCTGTCCCATCTCGATCTTGCCGGTGAAGCAGGAGACCCTTCCGTCCTCTCCAATCCTGAGAAAGGCATTGACGTCCGAGGGCAATCTCTGGCCGAAACCCCCGCGGCGCTTCTCCTGCGCCAGTGCTTCCGCATCCCCGAGGGCGATGAAGACAAAGACCCCTCCCCCCAGCATCTTGAGGAACTCTCGGCGGTCGGCAGGGAGGGAATCGGATAGGTCGCTGAAATCGAGTGCCAGGTACGTGTCGTCCTTCATGGTTTCTTTCCTCCACTCATACGGGCGGCCGCGGATTGGATCGCCAGAACGATTCTCCCGTGCGCTCCGCAGCGGCAGAGGTTCTGTTCCATGTACGCCACGATATCCGAGCGGCTCGGCTGCCGGTTCTGGCGCAACAGGCCGACCGCCTGAAGGATCATCCCCGGCGTGCAGTACCCGCACTGAAGGGCGTCGTGCTCCACGAATGCCTTCTGGACCGGATGAAGGCTTCCCTCCTTGGCGAGCCCTTCAATGGTAACCACCTCTCTTCCCTGGATCTCTTTGACGGGAGTCAGGCAGGACCGTACGGGCTCGCCGTCGACAAGGACCGTGCAGGCGCCGCAATCGCCTTGCCCACACCCGAATTTGCACCCCGTCAGCCCCAGGTCGGAGCGCAAGACCCAGAGGAGCCTCCGTTGGCCATCCACGGTAAGGCGCACGGGTTTGTCGTTGAGCTTGAACTGAATGGTTTCTTCCATAGACCTCTCCCTTACTTCAGCCCGGCCAGGGCCGCCCTCGCGCTCAAATGGTCCGGGCTGGCCTGGAGGGCCTGAGTCAACTCCTGTTTGCCCTTGTTTTTCTCGCCGAGCCCAAGGTAACCCAGGCCGGCGACGCAATGCGCCAAAGCCAATCTGGACCTCTGCGACTGCTGCCCGCCGAACGACGCGAAGAAGTCGATCTTCGCCTCCTTCCGGAGCGCCTCGTTGGCGGACTCGACGAGACTGCGGAATATCGCTTCGGCGTCCGCGCGTCGGCCAAGCTTCTCAAGCGCCAGCGCCTGGTAGTAGAGTTGGACGCTGCGGTCGGAGAGCCCTTTGCCGCCGTCGCGGCGCGCGGCCGCTTCCTTCCACGACTGACTGGCCTTCTCCAGGTCGCCGCTGGCTTCGCAGGTGGTTCCGATCCAATACGCGATCTCGGCCTGGCGGGTCCCGCTCCCGGTGCGCTCCGAGGGGAGGTTGTTGGGGATCCTGGTCGCGGTGTGGTAGTCCTCCAGGGCCCGCTCGTACTGCCTGGCGGCAAGGCGCCGCTGGCCGCGGAGGAGGTGGGCATCGGTCCAGGAGTCGGCCACGCTGAGGGAGCCGCCTTCCCAGACGGCGAACGGCCGGCCCGTCATCAGTTGGATGGCCTCGTCGTACTTGCCCATCACCACCTTGAGGCCGATCTCGCGGGACAAGGCGACGTCGCGCTGGGCAACGACGTCGTGGTGCTTCTCCAGCATCGCCAGCCGCTCTTCCGGGGGCGCGCCGGCCGCTTCGTAAAGCTCGTCCAGCTCGGCGAAGTGGATCGGGTACTTCGGCGAAAGCGAGACCGCTTTTTCCAGGCTCGCGATGGCCTTGTCCAGCGCGTTCCCCTTCGCCTGGTGGGAATAGGCGATGCCCAGGTTGCGGTGAACGATCGGCCACGAGGGATCGAGCGCCGCGGACTGCTCCCAGAGCTTGACCGCCTCGTCGGGCTGCCAGTCGAACAGCAGGTTGCCGAGATAGTAGGGTGCCCGCGCGTCCCGCGGGTTGGCCTCCATCGCCCGCCGGAGCACCGCGATGGCTTCGTACTGGAACGGAAAGACGTAGTCCGGCGGCATCTTCGCCGCGGCGCGGTAGTATTCGGTCGCCTCCGCAGCGTTGCCCTGTTTCTCGGCGAAATAGGCGAGGTAGTAGAAGACCAGCGGCGAGACCTTGGATTTCGGCGTCGCCGCGTCGACCAAGCGCGACAGCACCGCGGCGCCATCCTGCCAGAGACCGGCGCCCAGGTATTCCGCGGCCGTCTCCGCGGCCGTGGCCGGATGAGCGGTGAGCGCGGCGACCATCGTCTCGGCGGCCTCAGGACTCCGGGAGGCCAGCCATCGCTCCGCCATCGCGCGGACGTCCAGCGGGTCCGCCCGGTACGCGCCGGACGAGAGCACCTGGAGCGCCTCGTCGGGCCGTCCCAGGTGGCGCAATACCGCGGCCTTGAGGTTGAGGGCCCGGATATTCAGCGCGCCGGCTTCGAGCGAACGGTCCACGAAGCCCAGCGCGGCGGTCATGTTGCCCCGCTCCGCGGCAATCTCGGCGAGCGCGTAGTATCCGGCGGCCCGCCAGGCGGCGCTCCACGTGGCCTTGTAGAAGCTGTCGAAGGCCTCGTCGGTCTTGCCCTGCGCCTTCAGGGCGAGGCCGAGGTAGTAGATCGCCTCGGCGTCCTTGGGCGTGGTGTATTTCGCCGTGAGCCGCTCGATCGCTCTGCGGAAGAGCTTCTCGGCGTCCGCGAACCGCGCCCGCTTCAGATAGTTGATCCCCAGCGCGGTGTTCACCCGCGTATCGCCCGGATCGCGGCGAAGCGCCTCTTCCCAGTAGGGGTCGGGATCCAGGAACGGATTGTGGAACTGCTCGATCCGCAGGCCGGTCAGGTAGAGTTCCTCGTTGGTCTTGATCTCCTCGGGCGGCGGCGGGGCCGTGACCGGAAGCGGCATCTTCTCGGGCTTCAGGCGGATCGGCGAGTAGGCCACCAGCTCCTTTCCGTCCGCCGAGACCGCGGCCCGCAGATCGTGCTCGTCCATGCCGGCGGGGATGGCCACCTGCTTCAGGTACGGCTTGCCGGGGTCAATGGCCACCTTCTCCTGGAGGAGGATGCTGTCCTTGGCCCTGAGGGTGACGGTCGCCGCGGGGTGGGCCGAGGTCGTGTGGAAGCCCACGTGGGCGGTTCCGTCCTTGGCCACGTCGAGGTTGACGGCGGCGTCCAGGTTGGCGTTCTTCACGCCGCCGATGTCGCGGAACGGATACCAGTACTCCTCGAACGACTTGACCTCGTAGGGTTGCAGCCAACTGTAGTCGGGCTGGTTGTCCGAGTAGGCGCCCACCATCAACTCGATGTAGGGGCCGTCCTCGTCGGTGAGGATGCGGTCCCACATCCGGCCGCGCGGGCCGTTGCCCCAGGTCCACAGCTTCTTGCCGGGGACGACGTGGTGGTCCGCGATGCTCATCGTTCCCGCCTGCTTGCCGTGGTCGTACCCGGCAAAGAAGTCGTCCTGGTAATTCCAGGCGAACATCGAGTTCGCGGCCACGTGGTTCTTGTACCAGCTCACGTTGACGCCTCGGCTGAAGTCGTACCCGCCGTAGCGGGTGGTGGCGATCGGCCAGGTGGTAAACTCGCGCTTGTGGTGATGGGTCGCGAACTGCGTGCCGGGGGGAAAGATGACCTGGTAGTTCTCACTGGCGTGGACCGCCACGTTGGCGAAGCAGAGCATGGTGTTCACTACCGGCGTGCGATTGAGGATCCGCAGCGACGCCTCCAGGTAGGACTTCCCCGGCCGGAGCGTGTAGCCGACGGCCCACCGCATGCGGTGGCGGATCTCCAGCTCGCCCACCCAGACGGTCTTGCTCCCGTCCTCGTTCTCCCGCACGCGGTGCTGGACGGGAATGAACGTCGTGGCGCGGTGGTGATGGGGAACGTTCCATTCGACCCCGCCGGAAATCCAGGCGCCGATCAAGCCGATCAGCGCGGGCTTGATGACGTGCTGGCGGTAAACGAAGTTGTAGTGGTTCGTCTTGTCGACGCCTTCAAAGATGCGTCCGCCGATCTGGGGGAGCACGCCGATGCGCACGTACTCGTTCTCCAGGTAGACGATCCGGTAGGTCTTGTCCACCTTCTTGCCCGTCAGCGTGTCGTACAGCGGATACGGGTAGACCCTCCCCTCCGCCCCCTGCGAAGCCCGCCCGAAATAGAACATCGGATTGGGCTCGGGGTCGCCGGCGGCGTACGTGGGAATCACGATGTCCTGCTCCCAGGCTTTGACGGGCTCCGCCGCGGCAGCCGAAACCGGCCACCAGGCGAAAACCACCATCGCCGCCAGACCCAAGGAAACCGGCAAAGGAGCATTCTTGCGATTCATGGCGCTTGTCCGCTGGAAGAACTTCTGGGCCTCTCGCTGGGTCCCATTTTCCCCCGGCAGCGCCGAGAATTCAACGGCTGCCGGTCATCCACACGGCGTCTCTCCCTGGCCGCGGCGTTTGCCATCGCCTCCTCCCGTGTTTTATCATCGGTCGGCCGGTACCGTCCATTCCGTCGCCGACGGAATCCCCGAGGTCACTTCCGGCAGGATCCCGATCCGCTCGTAGATCGGCCGGACGACCTTTCTCAGGGCAGGCAAGCGGCGGGCGAAGAGCAGCGAGCCGGCGAGGCACACGGCCCCAAAGAGCTGTACGGTGTGGACCGCGCCGATGCGGCTGGCCAGGCTCCCCGCCAACAGGCTCCCCAAGGGGGCCGTGCCGAGGAAGGCCATGGCGTACAGGCTCATCACCCGGCCGCGCTTATCGTCTTCCACGATGGTCTGGAGGATCGTGTTGCTGGCGGCGGTTTCCATCATCATGGCGAATCCGGTCATCGCCAGCAGCACCAGCGAGAGCCAGAGGACGGCGGAAAAGGAGAAGGCGATCAACCCCAGGCCCACCAGGCTGCTGGCCCAGGCGATCTGCCGTCCCAGGCCCAGCACGCTCTTGCGCGAGGCCAGCACCAGGGCACCGCCCAGAGCGCCCATGCCCACGGCGGCGGTCAGCATGCCCAGGGTGCCCGGCCCACCCTGGAGCACTTCTTTGGCGAACACGGGCATGAGCACCGCCAAGGGCATCACCGCCAGGCTGACCACGGCCAGGAGCGAAAGGAGCGCGCGGATCGGAAGAAAGCCGAACGCATAAGCGAACCCTTCCCGCAGCTCGTCGAGCACGTGCCGCGGCGGCTTGGCCCGCGCCGGCGGTGCCAGCCGCATCGCCATCAGGGCAGCCAGGACCGCCACGTAGCTCACCGCGTTGACGAGGAAGCAGAGCCACTCGCCCGCCGCCGCGATCAAGACGCCGGCGATCGCCGGCCCCACAAGTCGCGCCCCATTGAACATCGACGAATTCAGGCCGATCGCGCTGGCGAGGCTCTCGCGGCCTTCGACCATCTGGATCAGGAAGGCTTGCCGTGCGGGGACGTCGAAGGCGTTCACCAGACCCAGGAAGACGCTCAGGAGAATGACGTGCCAAACGGTGACCACGCCAGAAAGGGCAAGCCCGACCAGCACGGCGGCCTGAAGCATGGCCAGGCTTTGGGTGACGATGATCATCCGGTGGAGGTTCCAGCGGTCGGTGAACACGCCCGCCATCGGAGCCAGGAAGAAGCTGGGCACCTGGCTGCAAAAGCCCACCAGGCCCAGAAGGAACTCGGAATCGCTCAGCCGGTAGACCAGCCAGATCATGGCCACCTGCTGCATCCAGGTGCCGATCAGGGAAATCGTCTGGCCGAAAAAGAACAGACGGAAGTTGCGATGCCTTAAGGCCCTGAGCACAATCCGCTCCTCCCGCGACGGAGATCACCCCGGCGGTCTCTCGACGAGCTTGGCGGTCCCGGGGTCGATCCGAAGCGCCCAGGCTTCTCCTCGGAAAGTAAAGACGTAGACCAGCTTGCGGCGGGCGTCGACCATCCAGCCGGTGCTGTGGCCGGAAGGGACGTCGCCCGCGTCCAGGAGGAACATCTTGTTCTTCTCGCAGTCGTAGACCCGCGTGTAGCGCTTCCCCGGCTTCTCGTCGGCGGGGCCATAGAGCTCGCCGATGAGCACCCAGTCGGCATGCTCGACGTAGGCCATCTCGCGGCCGTTCTTGGTCTGGGCGAGCTCGGAGTTCTCGGGCGTGACGGTGCGAAGCGCGCGGGTCTTGAAATCAAAGGCCAGGAACTTGCCCTCGCTCGGCTTGGCATACGCCCCCCCGACCCCGCTGAAGATCATCCGGTCGCGCTTCGAGTCGTAGACCATGCCGTGGGAGTCGCAATAGGGTGCGAAGAGCTTGCCCTTGGGCTCCAGGTCGATCCACCCCCGGTCGCGATCGAAGCGCCAGAGGCCGTACTGCTCGGTCCCCTTCCTTCTGGCCCAGGCGACCGCGCCGTGCGGGGAGGTCTCGACGCAGGTGTCGGACCAGCCGAAGGTGAACGGCAGCGGGATCGGCTCGATGCGAAGCCAGTCCATCCGCTCCGGGTCGTAGAGATAGCCGCGGCCGGAGACCAGCAGCTTGCACTGGGGGTCGTAGGCGTAGTGGTTGTAGTTGTGGGCGGAGACCCACGGGCGGTTGAGGAGCGACGAGTCAAAACCGCCGCCGCCGTTGGCCCCGTAGGGCTCGTCGGCGTCGAAGCCCTCAACGATCCGGCCCGAGACCGGCGAGTAGTGGGCCACGGAGCTGGCCGAGCGGACGCAGTGGCCGCCGCCCCAGTGGAGGACCTGGTCCCGGTCCGAGTCCCAGACGCAGGTGCCCCAGTCGCGCTGGCGGCAGCCGCGGCACGGATTGCGGGGCGGATCGGGCAGCCGCACCCAGCGGTTCGCGGGGAGCCCCTCCAGGCCCGTGTCCTTGGGCTCGTCGGGCACCTCGCAGAACGAGGCGGGGAACGGGCCCGTGCGGTAGAGGCGCTGGTTCGGGGCCGCGCCGAGCTTCCGGCGGCCTGCCGCGTCGGCCCGGGCCGGGTCGACCGCAAGCACCCACGTCTCGCTGGTCCGCTTCCAGCGCCAATACCACGGGCCGCAGGCGTGGCCGGCCAGCACGAGCAGGTCGTCGGCCCCGGCCGCCAGTGCCGGCGGGCAGAACCACTCCTTCGCGTAACCGTCGAAAAACCCCAAGGGCGCCGGCGCCGTGCGATCCTCCTTGGCCGGAAGCGGCCAGCTCCCGAGGAGGTCCCAGCGATCGGCCCGGGCGTCGAAAACCCAAAGCTGACGCGGATCCAACGGCGCGTAGGCCACGGCCCCATAGTCGGAGTTGGAGCTCTGCACGTAGCCTTCGTAGAGGGCAACCCGGCCGCTTGCGGGCAGGCCGACCAGCGCGTGGCCGGCACGCGGACTGGGGGCCGTGTCGGGCTTCGAGCGCCGCCACGATCGTTTCTCCAAGTCCAGCACCCACGTGTCGTTCATCAGGTAGTCCTCGTGATCTCCGCCGAACAGCACGAAGACCCGGTTCTTCTCGTCGAAGGCCAGCGGCGAGTTGCGCCGCGATGGGGGCACGGGGTACTGGGCCTCGGCGAACTCCTCGATCCTCCGCTGAAGGGCGCGGGCCGCCTTCAGGGCGTCATGCGTTTTCCTGCCGCCCAACAGGGCGGCCAGCACGTCGACCTCCCGGACGAACTCGTCCATCTGCGGCATGCTCTTCAGGGCTTCGCAGCGCCCGCCCAGGGCCCGCAGCTCCTCCTCGGTGCCGATGCCCTTCGGGTCGCGGTACCAGGCCAGCCGGATTCGTCCGGCAAGGTCGATGGCCGCCTCCTTGGCGGCCACCAGTTCCCGGTGCACGCCGACCACCTTCGCGTCGTCCACTTCCAGGCGCGACCATTTCCCCAGCGCGACGTCGTAGACCACGGTCCGGCTCCAGCCGAGGTTGTCGGCCTTCTTGTCGGCGCCCACGACCACCAGCCGCTTGCCGATCGCGTCGCAGGCCATGGTGTGCCAGCTCAGCCCGTCGAGCTCGCGTGCCGGAGGATGTGCCTTCCAGGTCTTGTCGGCGACGCAGAACGAGTGGAGCACCGGCCCGCCGGAAAGGCACCAGACGGTCTTCGTGCCCGGATCGTAGGCGGCCTGGTAGTAGGGATGAAAGCCGCGGCCGGCCGTTGGGGCGGCGGAGGCGAACTCGGTCCAGGCCCGCGCGGCCGGATCGAATGCCTGCACCAACGGTGCGCCGTCGGCCGGGCCGACCAGGAGCATCCGCTTCAGGTCCGGCGCGTGAAGCAGCACCGAGCCGACGCGGCCGCCCGTCCTGCCTTCATCGACCTTCGCCCACCGGTTGCCCGGCCCGGCCTCTCGGCACCAACCGCGTCCGACAGAGGCCGCCGCCAACAGCACCGCAATTGCCAAGCTACGTCTCATCGTCTGTTCCCTCCGCTAAAGGGCCTACAATGCGTTTGGAGCGAACCGTTCACGCCTCGCGCAGCCTGCCGTCTCGGGCCGAGGCGTAGGCCTTTTCCACCAGGGCCATCAGGCGCAGCGCGCTGTCGGCGTTGTTCAGCTCGGGCGGCCGGCCCTGGAGGATGCATTGGGCGAAGTACTCGCACTCGGCCGTGTACGGGTTGACCGGCTTGAACGGGATCCGCTGGAACTTGCGGACCACGTCCTTCTGCTGGGCGGCGTTGTAGCCGGCGTCCCCCAGCCCAAACAGCCCCTCGACCTTCCCGCCCGTCCCCTGGCCGATCGTCCCCTCGGTGAGCACCGCCCCTTGCGAGCCGTAAATCTCCAGCCGCGTGCGGCTCGCCTCGTCGGGGATGCACCAGAAGCAATCCACCGTGGCCTGGGCCCCGGAGGCGAATTCCAACAGCGTCGTCGAGGCGTCTTCCGAGCGGTAGTCCTGCACGAGGTTGCCGGTCCGGGCGACGATCCGCCGGATCGGCCCGGCGAAGTGCTCCAACAGATCGTACAGATGGGTCGCCATGTCGATCAGCGACCCTCCGCCGCCGCGTGCCGGATCCTGGCGCCAGGCCCCCTTGATCCGCGGATACCAGCACGACAACTGGGCCCGCATCGAGACGATCGTCCCCAGCCGGCCCGCCTCCACCAGCTCCTTGATCTTCACGTGCGCCCCGTGGAACTTCATCATGTAGCCTTCCTGGAGCAGCACGCCGTGCTTTCGGCACGCACGGACCGCTTCCTTGGCCTCCTTGAGGCTCAGCGTGAGCGGCTTCTCGCAGAGCACGTGCTTGCCGGCCGCGGCCGCGGCGACGATCTGCCGGGCGTGGCAATCGACCGGCGAGGCGATGTACACCGCCCGGACCTCCGCGTCGGCCAGCAGGTCCGCCTCCTTGGCATAGGCTTTGGCCACGCCGAACTGGGCGGCGATCCGCTCGACCCCGATCGGGTCCATCACCGCCACCAGCCGGCAGCTCTTCGCCTTGAGCATCCCGGGGATCGTCTTCCGCAACGCGATCCCGCCGGCCCCGATCACGCCGAAGTTGACTTGCTTTGCCATGGGGTGGTCCTTGGTCTGTGGTCGGCTGTCCGTGGTCAGTCCGCCGTAGCCGTAGGGTGGCTGCTCGCAACCACGCGTAGCCTCCGGGCCCTCGAGCGCTCCGCCGCCTGTGCGGGCCCTCCTCATCTCGGCGGCGACTCCAATCTATTCCCCCTGCCCATCGCCCGCAAGCGCCTTGGCCTCGCCAAGGGTGCGGGAACGGCTGGGCTCAGAGCTCGACTTCCGTGCCGAGACCGAGCCGCCGGGCCCCATCCAGGACGCCGGCCGCGGCGGCCAGGTCCTGGATGGCCAGGCCGACGGACTTGAAGAGGGTCACTTCGGCGTCCGAGGCCCGGCCCGCCTTGAGCCCGAGGACGATCTCGCCCAGCTCGGCGTGGATCCGCTCGGCCGCGAAACGGCCGCGCTGGATGGGGATCAGCAGATCGCCGGCCTCGGCGAGGGCCGACGCGCGGTGGTCCACGACCACGCGGGCACGCTCGACCGTCTCGACGGGGATCTCGTGCGCCGACGGCTGGTAGGCCCCCACGGCGTTGAGGTGAGCCCCGGGCGGGAGATCGCCGTCGGCAAAGACCGGCGTCTTGGCGGTGGTCGCCGTGCAGACGACGTCGGCCCCGCGGAGCGCGTCGGCCGGGGTCCGGGCCGCGGCCACCACCAGGCCGAGCGTTTCGCTCATTTCGCGGGCGAACGCTTCCGCACGGTCCGGATCGGCGTCGAACACCCATGCCCGGCCGATCGGCCGCACGGCCGCGATCGCCTCGAGCTGGGTCCGCCCCTGCACGCCGGCCCCGAAAACGGCCGCGGTCGCGGCGTCGCGCCGGGCCAACAGGTCGGTGGCCGCGCCCGAGGTGGCACCGGTCCGCAGCGCCGTCAGCGACGCCCCCTCGATCACCGCCTGCGGGCTCCCGTCGGTGCCATCCAGCACGACCACCACCGCCTGGATTCGGGGCAAGCCGCGGCCGGGATTCGCGTCGAACAGGCTCACCACCTTGACCCCAAGCCGGCCCTCCCCGGGAAGATAACAGGGCATGAAGAGCACGTTGCCCTGGCAGCGGGGCACCGCGAGGTGCGTCCGCGGCGGCATCTCGGCCTCGCCGCGGGCGAGCGCGGCAAACGCCCGCTTCATCGCCTCGATGGCCTCGGCCATCGGCAAGGCGCGGCGAACGTCTTCGCCCGACAGAAATCGCAAACGGCGGCGGGTCATCGCGATCCTTTCGATTCCGGGACAGTCCCCAGCCCACGCCGGTCATGTCCGCTCAATCGTTCCTGAGCACCCGGCAGTCGAACACGCCGCCGGCGGTCCTGCCGGGATGGCCCTGGAAGCGGACGATGACCGTCTGCTTGCCCTTGGTCAGTTCCTCGGGGATCGGATAGACCGCGTCGAAGAACTGGTCGGGGCGGTTGCGATTGAGCTTCTGGGTGGCGATTTTCTTGCCGTCCACGAGGATGTCGAACTCGCGGGGGCCGACGTCGCTCCCCCAGTAGGCGCACAGGAGCTGGGCCGGCTTGTCGGCGGGGACCTTCATCCGGTAGGAGAACCAGCCGCCGTCCGGCGCGTGGCGCCACATCCGGCCGCCGAACTCGCCGGCCCCGTGCCTCTCCCCTCGCAGATCGTGCCCGTGCTCCGAGGCCTCGTCGTTGATCAAGACCCGATCCACGGTGCGGGCCTCCAGCGCCTTGTGCCGGGCCTGCTCCTCCTGGTGCTGCATCTGGCGGGCCTGCCACTGGGACTGGCTGAGCACGTCCCAGTAGACGAGGTACGGCCTCTGGTACTCCCGGTAGAAGGGAACCAGGGTGAGGCCGCCGGCGGCTTCGGAGCCGAGGGTCTTAAACGGCGGGGACGAGCAGGTGAAGGCCAGCGGTCGCCCTTCGAGCTGCTTGATGGCCGGAACGACATCGCTTACTTCGCCGACGATCGCCGGGAAGGGCTTGCCCGGCTCCAGCGGGGCGCAGAGGACCATCGGCCCGTAGAGGACCGCCAGCTTGCGGGGGTTGTCGCGGAAGGCCTCGGTCCGCAGCGTCATCGGCATCTTCATTTCGACCGTGTCGCCGCTTGTCCATTGCCGGGCGAGGCTCACGAAGCTCCCCGGCTTGCTCTCGATCGCCTGCTTCTGGCCGTTCACGGCGATCTCGATCCCCGACACGGCCCAGTACGGGTGCCGCAGCTTGAGCGTCAGCTCGACGGGCTTCTCGCAGGCCAGCGTTAGCCGGGTCGTGTCCTCCCGGGGGAAGCGGGTCTCCTGGCGGAGCTTCAAGCCCCGCTCGGCCCAGCTCAGCTCCGAGGCAATGAACAGGTTGACGTAGAGCGTCTGCCGGCCGTCGTGGAAGTAGATGCTGTCGCCGTACTTGGCATGGCTCTCCATGCCCGTGCCCACGCAGCACCAGAAGGAATCGTTCGGCCCGCTGAATCGCTTCGTGGAGCCGGTCTTCAGCGGGACGTAGTAGCAGACCATTCCCGTTTCCGGGTTCTGGGAGCAAAGGACGTGGTTCAGCAGGGCCCGCTCGTAATAGTCGGCGTACTCGGCCCGCGGGTCCCAGCCGAACAGCCGCCGGGTGATCTTGAGCATGTTGTAGGTGTTGCAGGTCTCGGTGGTCGAGGGGCCGACGTGCTTGGAGAGCTCCTCCTTGGGCGAGAAGGCCTCGTAGTCGCTGTTGCCGCCGATCACGTAGGACCGCTCCCGGGTCACCACGTCCCAGAAGAAGGTGGCGATGGTCTGGAGGCTCCGCTCGCCGGTGAGCTCGTACTGCCGCCCTGCGCCGAGGATCTTGGGGAATTGGGTGTTGGCGTGGAGGCCCGTCAGCTTGTCCTCCCGCCGCGAGAGCGGGTCGAGCACGGCGTGGTGATTGAAGCGCTGTGAGAGCTTCAGGTACTTCTCCTCGCCGGTCACCGCGTAGAGCTCGGCCAGCACGTCGTTCATCCCGCCGTGCTCGTTGCGGAGCATGTTCTCCATCCGGGCGTCGTCGAGCTTGTCGGTGCGGCTTTGGATCCACGCGCAGGCCTTTTTGAGCACCTCGAGGGCCCGGGCGTTGTCGCACAGCACGTACATGTCCAACAGGCCCTGGTAGATCTTGTGCAGGGTGTACCAGGGGGCCCAGACCCGCTTGCCCGCCTCGACCCGCTCGATGAACTCCTCGGGATACGCGCTCAGGTAGCCGGAGGGGAACTTGGCCTGGCACTTGGCCAGCTCGGCGACGAGGTAGTCCCCCTGCTGCTTGAGCTTGGCGTCGCCGGTGCTGGCGTACATCAACGCGCAGGCCGAAAGATAGTGGCCGAGCGAGTGCCCGCGGAGCTCGCACTTGGGCTCCTCCCATCCGCCCAGCGGCTTGGCCGTCGACGGCAGCCCGGCGTTGACGCGGAAGTTGTGCAACAGCCGGTCCGGGTCGAGGCTCAGGAGGTACTTGCGGTCAAGCTCCATGGCGTGCTGGAAGGGCCCGTCCAGGAGGCGGACCTGGGTCAGGGCAAAGGGCTCGGCCTTCAAGGGGACCTTCGGCTGGACCTCGGCTGCCGCCGTCGCGGAGCCCGGGGAAGCGGCCGCCGCGAACCAAATGCCGCACGTGACGGCGATTGCGGCCGAGAGTTTTCCGGCAGTCATCGCTGCTCCTTTCATCCGCGGAAAAACGCCGCGAAAGCGCTTGTTTAGCCCGGCCACTTGTGGCTCGTTGTTCTACACAAGTATGTTTTCGGTTTTGGCTTCTGGGCCAAACAGTTGCCAGCAGAGGGCCATGTCGTGCGTGCGTTGCAGGCCGAGCCAGACG
>Ga0153916_10001576_pt1 | contig 16454 bp, 14 predicted proteins | sample Opewatmetagenome_FD_109642 | JGI IMG/M metagenome (GOLD analysis project Ga0153916, IMG submission 109642) | Freshwater wetland microbial communities from Ohio, USA - Open water 3 Core 3 Depth 4 metaG | ecosystem: Environmental > Aquatic > Freshwater > Wetlands | place: USA: Ohio, Lake Erie...
ACCAATTACTACGACAAGCTGCCTTCAAAGTTTGGAGACTACAACTCCAAGGGTTTCCGGGACCGCGGTTTCCGCGTGGTGCCGCCCGCGGCGGTGCACAAGGGTGCGTATATCGCGCCGAGCGTGGTGCTCATGCCCTCCTATGTCAACATCGGCGGTTACGTCGATGAAGGCACGATGGTCGACACCTGGTCCACGGTCGGCTCCTGCGCGCAGATCGGCAAGAACGTGCATCTCTCTGGCGGCGTCGGCATCGGCGGTGTGCTCGAACCGGTGCAGGCCGCGCCCACCATCATCGAGGACAACTGCTTCATCGGCGCCCGTTCCGAGGTCGTCGAGGGCGTGATCGTCGAAGAAGGCTCGGTGATCTCGATGGGCGTGTTTATCGGCAAGAGCACCAAGATTTACAACCGTATGACGGGCGAAGTCACTTACGGTCGCATCCCCGCGGGTTCGGTAGTGGTCTCCGGCAACATGCCCTCTTCCGACGGCAAGTACAGTCTCTACTGCGCCGTGATCGTGAAGCAGGTGGATGAAAAGACCCGCGGCAAGGTCGGCATCAACGAACTGTTAAGAGATATTTAAAAAAATTTACAGGATTAAAACAGGATTCACATGATTAGCGCTTTCAAAGTCATAAAAATCCTGCCTGCACTGTTGTATCGTGTTAATCCTGAAAAATCCTGTTAATCCTGTCTATTTATATCTTAATGAATAAGACCCTCGAACTCGCCAAGCAGCTCATTGAACGGCCGTCGCAGACGCCGCGCGACGAAGGCTGCCAGGAGCTGATGATGGCACGCCTAGCACCGCTGGGCTTCAAGGCCGAGCGTCTGCGCTTCGGCGACGTGGACAACCTCTGGGCCACGCGCGGCGAGGCCAAGCCTATCGTCGTGTTCGCCGGACACACTGATGTCGTTCCTACCGGACCAATCGAGGCCTGGACCAGCCACCCGTACAAGCCGGAAGTGCGCAACGGCTTGCTCTACGGCCGTGGCGCTTCCGACATGAAAGGCTCGCTGGCCGCGTTTGTTACTGCTATTGAAGATTTTCTGGCCAGGCATCCGCAGCACAAGGGTTCCATCGGTCTTTTGATCACCTCCGATGAGGAAGGTCCATCGATCAATGGCACGGTGAAGGTCATGGAGTGGCTGAAGCAACAGGGGAAGAAGATCGACTATTGCATCGTCGGCGAACCCTCTTCCGTAAAGACGCTGGGCGACACCATAAAGAAGGGTCGCCGTGGTTCCTTAGGCGGCCGGCTCACAGTCAAGGGCAAGCAGGGCCATGTCGCCTATCCGCATCTGGCCAATAACCCGATTCACGCGCTGGCACCGGCACTGGCGGAACTGACATCTATAGAGTGGGATCAAGGCAACGCCGATTTTCCCAAAACCAGTTTCCAGATATCGAACATTCATTCCGGCACCGGCGCGGATAATGTCATCCCCGGCACGCTCGAAATCTTGTTCAACTTCCGGTTTTCTACGGCCGTGACCGATGCTGAGCTGCGCCAGCGTGTTGAAAGCACTTTGCGCAAGCACGGGGTCGACTATGAAATCGTCTGGAGGGTGTCGGGATACCCGTTCCTGACCCAGGGCACAGCCCTGATCGGCGCCGTCACCGGAGCCATCCGGGATGTGCTGGGGATCGAAACCGAGGCCTCCACCAGTGGTGGCACCTCCGATGGACGCTTCATCGCCCCCACCGGGGCCGAGGTGGTGGAGCTTGGACCGCTCAACCGCACGATCCATCAGATCGATGAATGTGTCGCGGTCGATGACCTTGCGGCGTTGTCGCGTGTTTATTGCCGCGCGCTCGAAAAACTGCTCCTGTGAAACTAAAAATTAATATCCTTTATATACATATAGTTACAAATATGCTCTAGTGTGAATTCGAGAGGTATTTTGGCCGCGGAATAATCCGCGCCGCGGCCCGATGGGTGGTGCAACACGCTCTATACTTTAAAAACAAAAGCATAAATAGCGGCGATGAAAAAAGTCGGTTTCTACAAACAGGATTGGTTTGTTGCACTTCTCATAGGGATAGCGTTCTCGGCCGCTCTTCTGAGCGGTGTCCCATTCTTCGAAAAACTCGAAAACCTGGCCTACGACACCGGCGTGCGGATGACTCCGCGCAGCAGTGGGGCCACAGAGAATATTGCCATCGTCGCCATCGACGATAACAGCATTGCCAAAATCGGCCGCTGGCCCTGGCCGCGCAATGTCATCGCGGGAATGCTCGAGCGTCTCTCCCATGCCGAAGCACGAGTCATCGGCCTGCTGGTTTTTTTCACGGAACCGCAGGACGACCCGGGACTGGCCTATGTCCGCAAGCTCAAGGACTATGTGGCCAACACGCCATTTCCCAAAAATGCACAGAACCAGGCGGGAGAAATCGTGCGCTTTCTGGAACAGGCGGAAACCGATCTGGATGCCGACGGAACGCTGGCAAAAACCCTGCCCACCACGCATAACCTCTTCATGCCGATGTTTTTCCAGGTCGGCACGCCGCTCGGCAAGCCGGACAAGATGCCGCCGGATTTCGTGCGCAACAACCGCCTGACCAAAATCATCAGCCGTCCGGACAGCCCGGGCGGCCCTTCCGCCACCGAGGCGGTGCACTTTCCACTCGAACGTTTCGGTTCTCTGGCCGCCGGCATCGGTCATTTGAACCTGTCGCGGGATTCCTCCGGCGGTGTGCGCGCGGAAACGCTGGTGCTCGAACACTATGGCGAATATTACCCGTCGCTGGCGTTGCTCATGGCCGCGCGCAGCCTCAACCTCGGCCCACAAGACATTGAAGTCAATCTCGGCGAAGGATTGAAGGTGGAGCGGCTTTACATCCAGACCAGCCCGAACATGCAGATGCTGACGGGATTCTATCCGCTGCGGAATGGCGAATCGCCGTTCGCAACCTATTCCTTTGCCGACGTCCAGAGCGGGAACGTGCCGGAGTCCGTGTTTCGCAACAAGATCGTCCTGATCGGTTCCACCGCCGTCGGCATCGGCACCACCTACCTGACGCCGGTGAACCCCGACATGAACGGGCCGGAACTCACCGCCAACATGGTGGCCAGCATTCTGAACCAGGATTTCTACACCCGTCCCACGTGGGCGACGTGGGTTGAATTGGTTCTGTTCGTTGCCATCATCGCCTACCTGATGTTCGCGCTGCCGCGCCTGGGCGCCGGCATCGCCGCCGGCGTGTCGCTGGTGCTCCTGCTCGCGCTCTTGGGTGGCGAACATTTCATGCTGGTGAACAATAAGCTCTGGCTGCGTACCGTGTCGCCGACGCTGCTGCTGCTCGTCGGCCACCTGCTGCTGACCACGAAACGTTTCTTCACCACCGAACACCAGAAGCAGGAAGTGGAGCTGGATTCGGTGCAGACGAACCGCATGCTCGGGCTTGCCTTCCAGGGCCAGGGGCAACTCGACATGGCCATGGACAAGTTCCGGCGCCTGCCGGTGGACGAATCGGTGCTCGACCTCATCTACAACCTGGCGCTCGATTTCGAACGCAAGCGCCAGTTCAACAAGGCCGCCTCGGCCTACGATTACATCCTGAGCAACGATGCCAAGTTCCGTGACACCGCCGAGCGCAAGAAGCGCGCGAGTCAGGCCGACAGCACGGTGATCATCGGTGCGCGCGGCGCCACGGCCGGCGGTACCATGATAATCGACGGCGCCGGCCAGAAACCGACGCTGGGTCGTTACGAAGTGGAAAAGGAACTCGGGCGCGGCGCCATGGGCACCGTGTACCTCGGGCGCGACCCGAAGATTAACCGTGTAGTGGCCATCAAGACCGTATCGCTGCAAGAGTTCGAGGCGGCCGAATTGCCTCAGATCAAAGAACGTTTTTTCCGCGAGGCCGAAACCGCCGGCCGCCTGAACCACCCGAATATCGTTACGATTTATGATGCCGGCGAGGAACAGGATCTCGCCTATATCGCCATGGAATTCCTCCAAGGCAAGGACTTGGCCAACTACATCAAACCGGGCAAACCCCTGCCCTTGCCCTGGGTGGTATCCGTCGTGGGCAAGATAGCCGACGCGCTGGTCTACGCCCATACGCACGATGTGGTCCACCGCGACATCAAGCCCGCCAACATCATGTACAACGAAGCGGACAAGGGCATCAAGGTAACCGACTTCGGCATTGCGCGCATCACCGCGTCGAGCCGCACCAAAACCGGCGTCATCCTCGGCAGCCCCTCCTACATGTCGCCGGAACAACTGGCCGGAAAACACGTCGATGGGCGTTCCGACCTGTTCTCGCTGGGCGTGATGCTCTTCGAGATGCTCACCGGCAAACAACCCTTTATCGGTGATTCCATGGCCACGCTCATGTTCCAGATCGCCAACGAGAAGCATCCCGTCATCACCAGCCTGCGCGCGGAGATTCCAGCCCGCCTCGCCGCCATCGTGGACAAGGTGTTGCAGAAAGACCCGGCACAACGCTACCAGACGGGGGCCGAGATGAATCAGGACCTGCGCGAATGCCTGCGAGACCTGGCGCAACCGGGAGCCAAAGCCGGATGAGCCAACTGCTGATGACCGGCATTACGGACACCGGCCGGGTCCGCCAGGGGAATGAGGACAGCATCGCCCTCGAACCCGATGTAGGGCTGGTGGTGCTTGCCGATGGCATGGGCGGACATCAGGCCGGTGAGGTCGCGAGCCGTATGGCCGTGGATGTGATCACGCGCCATGTCGTGGAGGCTTTCGCGAATGCCAGGAACGGGGTCGACAATTCATTCGAGGCCAAGACCGTGCAGGAGGCGATCCAGATCGCCAATGGCGCCATTCATGAACTCGCCAGCACCAAAACAGAATGTGCCGGCATGGGCTCCACCGTCGTGGTCACCCTCTTTTACGGCAACAAGATGTGTGTCGCGCATGTGGGTGATTCCCGCCTGTATCGGTTTCGCGATGGGGCGCTGGTGCAACTGACACAAGACCACTCCGTCATCCAGGAGCTCGTCGGCCGCGGCCTGATGACCATGGAAGAGGCGCGGAAAACCATCGGCAAGAACCTGGTCACCCGGGCGCTGGGGGTGGATGCCGCCGTCAAGCCGGATATCAGCGAACAACCATTTCAGGACGAGGACATTTACCTGCTGTGCTCGGACGGACTGAACGACGTCGTGCCGGACGGGGATATCGAGATGATGTTGATGGAGTACGGACGCAATCTGGATGCCGCCGCCCAGCGCATGGTCGACACCGCCAATGACCGCGGTGGTCCGGACAACGTATCCGTGATCCTGGTGCGCGCCAGCGGCCTGTTCGAGCGCAATAAGGAAGCCTTGCACAAACTCCAACAACTGAAAAATCGGGTCTAAACTATGGTTACCGGGCCAGCGTAAGGCCCGTGTGGATTTGGGATTACTGAATCGGGAAAAGGAAAATGGCAAAGCTCATCATAAAATTCAATGACGAAGTCGTCGATCATATCGAACTGAAACAGGGCGACATGAAGATCGGCCGCAAACCGGGCTGCGAGATCCACATCGATAACCTCGCGATCAGCGGCGAGCACGCCAACATCTTCACCGTCGGCGACGATTCGTTCATTCAGGACCTGAACAGCACCAACGGAACCTTCATCAACAATAAAAAAATCGCCAAACATCACCTGAAGAACGGCGATGCCGTCGTTATCGGCAAGCATACCTTTGTTTATTTCAGCGAGGCGTCCAAAAAGCAGCCGGAAGACTTTGCCAAAACCGTGATCATCAACCCGGGGGCGCGCGCAGCGGCCGTGGAGCCGCCCAAACCCGCACCCGCACCAAAACCGGCGGCCGTGGCGGATGCCGAGCCACCTGCCATCACCGTGGAAACGGCGTCCAAGGATTACGCGCCCAAAACCGAGCGCCAAGGCGCGGTTTTTGTGCTGAGCGGCGTGAACAGCGGCAAGCGTATCGACCTGACCAAGAAAGTGACCAACCTCGGAAAGGTCGGCAAGCGCGCCGGGGCCATCACCCAGACCACGGACGGCTATGTCCTGGCGCCGGGCGAGGACGAGATACCGAAATTGAATGGACGGCCGATTACGACGAGCGGCAACAAGCTGAAAAACGGCGATATTATTGAAGTCGGCGGTACACGCCTGCAATTCTATTTAAAATAGACAACTATCAGAGCCTCTCACAAAATAGACTAGACAGGATTAACAAGATTTTTCAGGATTTACAGGATTAAATATTTTAGAGACAAGAAATCATGTTAATCCTGTTTTAATCCTGTAAATCCTGTCTAATTTTTTCTAGGGCGCTTGTTCTATTTAAGCATTTCCAGCGCTTCGCCCAGACGCCGCACCGGAAGCAGTTCGATTTCGTCGCTCGGTTTCTTGGGCATGTTGGCCACCGGGATCAACACCCGCTTGAACCCGAGCTTCGCGGCTTCACGTATGCGTTCCTGTCCCCGCTGAACCGGCCTAACCTCTCCCGCCAGCCCTACTTCGCCGAACGCCACCAGGTCCTTGCCCAGCGGGCGATTACGCAGGCTGGATAACGTGGCCACGAGAATGGCGAGATCCGCCGCGGTCTCGGTGATGCGCACGCCGCCGACCACATTCACGAACACGTCCTGATCGTACGTCGCCACCCCGGCATGGCGGTGCAAGACCGCAAGCAGCATGGCCAGCCGATTCTGATCGAGACCCACGCACACCCGCCGCGGATTGCTGAGATGGCTCTGGTCCACCAATGCCTGCACTTCGACCAGCAGCGGCCGCGTGCCTTCCTGGGTGGCGAGCACGATGCTGCCGGGCACGTCATCACCCTGGCGACTGAGAAACATCGAAGAAGGATTGCCCACCTCGCGCAGGCCGGACTCCGTCATGGCGAACACGCCGATTTCGTTGACCGCGCCGAAACGGTTCTTGATGGCGCGGATGATGCGGAACTGGCTGCCGGTATCACCCTCGAAATAAAGTACCGTGTCCACCATGTGCTCCAGCACGCGCGGGCCGGCCAACGTGCCTTCCTTGGTTACGTGCCCCACCAGAAACAGGGCCGTGCCGGTCTGCTTGGCGTAGCGTACGAGATGCGCCGCGGATTCACGCACTTGGGCGACACTGCCCGGCGCCGACTGCAGGATTTCCGTAAACATCGTCTGGATGGAATCCACGACGATAACCGTCGGGCGCTCGGTCTGGGCGGCGCTGATGATGGACTCGACCTGATTTTCCGTCAGCAAGCGCAGATGTTTTCCCTTGAGCCCCAGGCGTTGGGCGCGCAAGGCGATCTGGTCGGACGATTCCTCGCCACTGACATAGAGCACGGTCGTGGTCTCGCTGACACCCGCGAGCGCCTGGATGAGCAGCGTGGATTTGCCGATGCCGGGATCGCCGCCGATCAGCACCACCGAGCCGACGACGAGGCCGCCACCCAACACACGATCGAGCTCGGCAATGCCGGTGGTCAGACGCGCGATCTTCTCCGGCGCAAGCTCGATGAGATTGCGCGCACTGGCCGGCGCGCCAAACTGGCGCCCGCCGCGGGCGGTCGTGGCGGCTACCACGGCGGCTTCATGCAGGCTGTTCCAGGCGCCGCAGGACGGGCACTGCCCCACCCACTTCGGCGATTGCGCGCCGCAGTCGTTACAACTGAAAACCGATTTGACCTTGGCCATATATTTAATAGACAGGATTAACAGGATTTCGCAGGATTAACATGATTCAAAAAAGGGCAGACAGGATTTTCTAAAAAATTTTACGCATTAATCCTGTAAATCCTGTTCAATCGTGTTAATCCTGTGAATTCTTTATTGGTTATTGATTGATCACGACACGTGGAATGCGATCGGCGACGTGACACAGCAATTCATAGGAGATGGTCCCGGCGGACTGTGCCACCTCGTCCACCGGCAAGCCCTCGCCCCACAACACCACGGGATCGCCCACCTTGGCGTGTGTCTGGGTCCGCAGATCCAGCGTGACCATGTCCATCGACACGCGGCCGATCAAGGGTACGCGCTGGCCATTGACCAATACCGGCGTGCCGGGCGGGGCGTGCCGCGGATAGCCGTCGCCGTAGCCGATCGCGGCCACACCGACGGGCATGTCTGCCGGGCAGTGCCAGTCACCGCCGTAACCAATCGCCTCGCCCTTGTGGCGGCGCTGCACCGCGATCAACGCGGTCTGCAAGGTCATCACGGGCCTGAGTTTGAGCTGGGCTGCGCTTCTGCCCGCGACCGGCGAGGAGCCGTAGAGCATGATGCCGGGGCGGACCCAGTCAAGATGGCTCTCGGGCCAGGCCAGAATGCCGGCGGAATTGGCGAGGCTCGTTTCGAGCCCCAGGCCCTTGGCCTGCGACAGGAAACAGTCAATTTGTGTTTTCGTGGTGGTGTCGGTCGTGACGTCGGCCACAGCGAGATGCGACATGACGCGGATATCGCCGACCACGGCGCATTGGCGCAGTTGCTTCAGGACATCGGCCAGCCGCTCGGGTGCAAAGCCCAGCCGGTGCATGCCGGTATCGATTTTCACCCACACCGACAGCCTGGCGCCGGGCTTGGCCTGCGCCAGAATTTGCAGTTGCAGATCGTGGTGCAGGGTCGGCGACAGCTGGAATTCGGCGAGCTGCGGGAGTTCGTCGGCGGTGAAGAACCCTTCGAGCAGGCACACCGGCTTGGTGACGCCGGCCTTGCGCAGCTGAATCCCCTCCTCGATGCTGGAGACGCCGAAGGCATCCGCCTCGCCGAGCATCCGGGAAACCCACGCCAGCCCATGCCCGTAGGCATTGGCCTTGACCACGGCCATGACCTTGGCGCGCGGCGCGTGTTGCCTGACCTGCTGAAGATTATGGCGAAGCGCTTCGGCGTCCACCAGCGCACGCGCCGGCCTACTCATTCCCGGTAAGCCCCGTCGAATCCGGCGCTGGTGTAGTTTTCAAAGCGCGTGTATTCGCCGAGGAAAGTCAGACGCACATCGCCAATGGGGCCGTTACGCTGTTTGCCAATGATGATGTCGGCCGTGCCCTTGACCGGGCTTTCTTTGTTGTACACCTCGTCGCGGTAAATGAAGAAAATCACGTCGGCATCCTGCTCGATGGCGCCGGATTCGCGCAGGTCGGACATGACCGGGCGCTTGTCGGTGCGGCTTTCCACGCTACGATTCAGCTGGGACAGGGCGATCACGGGCACTTCGAGTTCCTTGGCTAATCCTTTCAACTGACGTGTGATGCTGGAGATTTCCGTGGCCCGGTTTTCCTCGTTCCTGTCACCCGACTGCATGAGTTGCAGGTAGTCGATGATGATGAGACCCAAACCATGCTCACGTTTCAGCCGGCGCGCGCGTGAGCGCAGTTCCATCGGCGTCAACGCCGGTGTGTCATCGATGAACATCGGGGCTTCATTCAACAGGCTCACCGCCGAGGTCAGGCGCGGCCAATCGTCGTCATCCAGCTTGCCGGTACGCACCCGGTGGGCGTTGATGCGTCCAAGCGAGGCCATCATACGCAATGCCAGCTGTGTCCCCGGCATTTCCATGCTGAACACTGCCACGGGAATCTTGTGTCCCACAGCCGCATTTTCCGCGATATTCATGGCGAGGCTGGTCTTTCCCATCGACGGACGGCCGGCGACGATAATAAGGTCAGAAGATTGCAACCCGGAGGTCATGTCATCCAGATCGGTGAAACCGGTGGGCACACCGGTGATGGAGGACTTGGAACGGAACAGCTCGTCGATGCGGTCAACGGCCCTTCCGAGCAACACGTTCAGCGGCTGGAATTCACCGCGCCGGTGGCCCTTCTCGCTGATGTCGAGAATGCGTTTCTCGGCGAAATCGAGCAGTTCGGAGGCCGTGCGGCCTTCCGGGGTGTAGACCATGCCGCCGATGTCGCTCGCGGCACGCACCAGCTCGCGCATGACTGAATTCTCGCGCACGATGGCCGCGTACGCGACAATGTTGGCGGCACTGGGGGTATTGTTGGCAAGCGATCCGAGGTAGGCCAGCCCGCCGGCGGCTTCGAGCTCGCCGCTGCGTTCCAGCCACTCGGAGGCGGTCACGACATCCGCGGGGCTGCTTTCCGCGCACAGCGCGGAAATGGAGTTGAAGATAAGACGGTGTTCGCGCCGGTAGAAATCGTCGGCCGTGATGATGTCGGCAATGCGATCCCAGCTCTGGTTATCGAGCAGGAGACCGCCAAGCACGGACTGCTCGGCCTCGATAGACTGGGGCGGAACCTTCAGCGCGTCGGCCACCGACTCCATTCCCCGTCTGGAAAAGGTTCGTTCTTCCACCGACCCCCCCTTATGCTGGACTGACTATCCTGTCCGGATAACGGACATTATATCGACGCTCATCGGAATTGACAGATGAGCCCTCGCCCGTCGCCGGGCGCAGCCTACGGATGGTTACTTTTCGCCGACAACCGAGACGATGATCTTGAAATTGACCTCGGGATGCAGCGACACGGAGATTTCGTGATCGCCAACTTCCTTGAGTGCTCCGTGATCCAGGTGAATCTCGGACTTGGCAAGCTCAAAACCCGCCTGCTTCATGGCATCGCAGATATCGCGCGTGGTCACGGAGCCGAAGAGTTTCCCTTCGTCACTCACCTTGCACAGGATTTGCACCGTGGCACCGCTCATCGTCTCGGCGCGGGCGCGGGCCTTGCCCAGGGCATCGGCCTGGACTTTTTCGAGCTCGGCGCGCTGGGCCTCGAACTTCGTGCGGTTTTCCTCGTTGGCGGACACGGCCTTGCCGTAAGGGATCAAAAAGTTACGCGCGAAACCGGATTTCACCTTGACCTGATCGCCAAGATTTCCCAGGTTACGCACTTTTTCCAGCAAAATGACTTCCATCGTTCAATCCTCGCGGCAAGCGTTAGTGGCTATCGCAATAGGGCAACAGCGCCAGATAGCGCGCGTAGTTGATCGCGCGCGTCAGCTGCCGTTGATAGCGGGCCTTGGTGCCGGTGTTGCGGCAGGGCATGATGCGGCCTGTTTCCGTGATGTACTGGCTCAGTACGCCGAGATCCTTGTAGTCGATCTCTTCCACATCTTCGGCCGTGAAACGGCAAAACTTTTTACGTCGAAAAAAACGTGCCATGTCTTATGTTCCTCGAATCTGTTCTGGGCTGTGGTCGATCAGGAAGCGCTGGCTTCCACACCGCCTTCGATACCTTCCGGCTCGGCCGGGGCCGGGGCGGTGACTTTCTCTTCCTCTTTGACGAGCGGCGAAGGGGCGGTGACGGCGTGTTTACGCTTGATCACAAGGGAGCGCAGCACGGCGTCGTTGAACCGGAACGCCGATTCCAGCTCGCGCAGCGTCTCAAGCTCGCACTCGATGTTCATGCGCACGTAGTGGGCTTTGTGTACCTTGTTGATGGGGTAGGTGAGCTGACGGCGGCCCCAGTCCTCGAGGCGGTGAATCGCGCCCTTGGCGGATTCGATCATCGAACGGTAGCGCTCGATCATCGCCGGTACCTGCTCACTCTGGTCCGGATGAACCATGAATACGACTTCATAATGACGCATGCAACACTCCTTATGGATAAACATCAGCCTTCCGCTGCCGTTTTGTAGTTGTTATCCGGGCGGTAAGGCAAGGGAAACCCCAAATGGGGCCGGACTGCCTGACAAAAGAGCGGCGATTCTACTGGAACCCCCTGCCCCCGGCAAGGCCGGGGAACGATCCGGCGCCAGGCGCGATCCGCACGGGCGGGAGGCACGGAACCCGGTTTCCAGCCCGGAATTTCAGGCAATTTCCGGCAACGGCACGCCCCGCTTAGCCACCGTCGACGCCCATTTCGCACTAGTACCCTGCCGCTGGTCACGGGATTTCCCCGCCTCGTCGGGGCACAGAAATACCCTGCAACCAATGCGGCGTCAGCTGGTCAACTGTACAAACGCCGCCTATGCTTCCCGAGAACTGCCCGCAAGGGTTTGCGCGCAGCAATTAAGGAAGAACGCAGCCCTCGTGGTGAGGGATGCCATCAATAACAAGGAGTATGTTGTGTTAAAAGAAAAATATAACGACCCCGGCATTCCCGGAATCGCCTTTGCTATCCTGCCCGATACGGGCGAAACCATCGCCATTCGCTACAGCGAGCGCATTTACTACCGCGTCGGCACCACCAAAACCGCGGAAGAGCTCAACGCGATCTACGGCGTCAGCCCGGCGCAGGCCAAAACAATGCTGACCAGCATGCTCGCCGGCTGGAAGACTCCGCCCGCGAACGAGGAACATCACAACCCGCTCGGCAGCTCCAACTAACGAGGCCCGGATCAAGCCTGCTCGTACTGCGCAGGTCGCAGTACGAGCGGACCGTTACGACCCCAGCCACACCTGCTTCACCTGGTGGCCGAGCAGCGTGAGATGGCCATAGTAGCGGCGCTCCTGCCCATCGGTAAACTCGAATCGGAATTGGCGCTCGAAGCAGGCGTGCCCTGCGGCGTCGCGGCGCAGCCGCGACTGGCTAAGCACCACGGTATCATCCAGAAACTGCACCTGTGCTTCCCGGCAAGCCCGCGCGGCCGCCGTACGCGCCAGCTCCTTGCCCCGCATCGCACTCAGCCAATATCCCACGCCGGCGACAAGACCGAGCAATCCAACGATCTCAAAGAGCGTGGGCATCAAGGTTCACGTGAAGCATCAAGGGAGTCCCTACTGCTGGCGTTGGCGCACAGCTTCAAACAGACAGATACCGGTTGCCACCGAGACATTCAGACTTTCCACGGTGCCGGCCATGGGGATGCGCACCAGCATGTCGCATTCCTCCTGCGTCAGCCGGCGCAGCCCCTTGCCCTCACCGCCCAGCACCAGGGCGATCGGGCGACGCAGGTCGGCATGAAAAACATCGGAATCGGCGTCCTGACTCGCCGCCACCAGCCAGATGCCCGACTCCTTCAGCTCGCGCAGGCAGCGCGCGAGATTGACGACCTGAAATACCGGGATGGCCTCGGCCGCGCCACTGGCCGAGCGCCGCGCCACGGCGCTCAAGGGGGCCGTGTGGTCGCGGGGCACGATCACGGCATGTGCGCCCGCGGCATCCGCCGAGCGCAGGCAGGCACCGAGGTTGTGCGGGTCCTGCACACCATCGAGCACCAGCAGCAGCGGCAGGCCGGTCAGGCCCGCCAGGAATTCGGTGAGGTCTTTTTCGTTGCGCGCCGGCACGCCTCGCATCCGCGCCACCACGCCCTGGTGGCGTATGCCCTCGGCCATCCGGTCGAGGGCTGACGGCGGAACCTTGTGGATTTTGATCCTGGCCGCGTGCGCGGCCTTGAGGATCGCGCCCATGCGCGCATCGTCGCGGCCCGCATTCAGCCAGACACCTTCGATGCGGTCGGGATGTTTTTCAAGCGCCGCCAGCACCGCGTGCAGGCCGCAGACGAGGTCGTCCTCTTCCATGATCAGCGTTTCCGCTTGCGCGACTTCTTGCCCCTGTGCTTGCCGTCATGCTCCTTGCGCGGACCTTTGTGAGGCGCCGCGTGCCCCGTTTTCCGCGCGGGCGCCGCGGGCTGGGCGGCAAGCTCGAAATCGATCTTGGCTTCATCAAGATCGACGCGGACGACCCGTATGCGGACCTTGTCGCCTAGACGGTAAATCTTGCGCGTGCGCTCGCCCATCAGGCAATGCTTGGCGGCATCGAAATGATAATAGTCGTTGCCGAGCCCGGTAACGTGCACGAGACCATCCACATACACCTCGACCAGCTCGACGAATATACCGAAGCCGGTCACACCACTGATGTAGCCGTCGAACTCCTCGCCGATCCTGTCCATCATAAACTCGGCCTTGAGCCAGCGCGTCACTTCGCGCGTGGCTTCATCGGCGCGTCGTTCGGTCAGGGAGCAATGTTCACCATGCTGTTTGGCTTCCTCTGGCGATATCGCGGCCGGGCGCTGCAAGAGGATATTTTTAATGGCGCGATGCACCAGCAGGTCCGGATAGCGCCGGATCGGCGAGGTGAAATGGGCGTAGTGCGGATAGCCGAGGGCGAAGTGGCCGATGTTGTCCGGACTATAGATTGCCTGGCTCAGCGAGCGCAGCAGCACGGTCTGGATCAGGCGCGAGTCGGGCCGCTTCTCGACGGACTTGATAAGTTTGGAGTAGTGCTGCGCCTGGGGGGAGTCGCCGCCGCCCAGCGACAGGCCGATCTCAAACAGGAACTCGCGCAACTGGGTAAGTTTCTCATGGGTCGGTCCCTGGTGAATGCGGTACGGGGCCGGCACCTTGTGCTTCTTCAGGATCTCGGCGGCGCAGACGTTCGCCGCGAGCATGCATTCTTCGATCAGCCGGTGGGCATCGTTGCGTTGCAGCGGCAGGATCTGCTTGATCTTGCGCTGTTCGTCGAAAACAATGCGCGTCTCCGGCAACTCGAAATCCACGGCGCCACGATGCATGCGCGCCGTGTGCAGGGTTTTGAAGAGGTCGTGCAGCGACTCCAGATGCGGAACCACGTTGGCATGCTCGCGCCGCAGCGTTTCATCGCGATCCACCAGCATCGCCGCCACCTGGGTGTACGTCAGGCGCGCGTGTGAACGCATGACCGCCTCGTAAAACTGGTACTTGCCGATCTTGCCGCCTTCGGCGACCTGAATGTCACACACCATACACAGGCGGTCTACATGCGGATTGATGGAACACAGACCATTCGACAGCGCCTCGGGCAGCATCGGGATGACGTGTTGCGGAAAATACACGGAGTTGCCACGGGCATAGGCCTCGCGGTCGAGCGCCGTGCCGGGCTTTACGTAGTTCGACACATCGGCGATGGCGACGATCAGGCGCCAACCCTTGCCGTGCGGTTCGCAATACACGGCGTCGTCGAAGTCACGCGCGTCCTCGCCGTCAATGGTGACGAGCGGCGTTTGGCGCAAGTCGGTGCGGCCACGGGCGGCGTCGGCCGGGACCTCCGGTGTAAACACCGCGGCTTCCTGCGTCACGGCATCCGGCCAGACATGCGGGATGTCGTGGGCACGGATGGCGACTTCAATCTCCATGCCCGGCGCCATGTGGTCGCCGAGCACCTCGATCACACGCCCCACCGGACCCGCACGATGCGTGGGTTGCGTCGTAATTTCCGCCACGACGATCTGACCTTCCCTCGCGCCGCCCTCATCGCCGCGCGGGATGACCACATCCTGGGCAATGCGCCTGTCGGCCGGCACCACAAACCCCATGCGGTCCGCGGTGACGTAACGGCCGGCAATGGTTTTGTGCGCGCGTTCGAGCACCTCGACCACGGCGCCTTCCTTGCGTCCGCGCTGATCGACACCCGTGACTCGCGCCATGACGCGGTCGCCATGCAACACCTGACGCATCTCCCGCGGTGACAGAAACAGGTCTTCGCCCTTCTCATCCGGAATCAGGAAGCCAAAACCTTCCGGGTGGCCCGTCACGCGCCCGCTGACCATGTCCATCTTGCTGGCCAGACCGTAGAGTCCACGGCGGTTTTTCAGTATCTGGCCGTCACGCTCCATGGCCCGCAGGCGCCGGGAAAAGGCGTCCTCGTCACGCTCGCCATACACGCCGAGGGTGTCCGTCAATACTTTGAACTCGAGCGGTTCGTTGCGGTCTGTGAGCAACTTGAGAATGGCCTCACGACTGGGCACGGGAAACTCGTACTTCTGTTTTTCCCGATCCGCCATGGGGTCCTTGGCTGGTTTTCCATGCTTTTGCGTTGACATAAAATTTATCTCTCGGTAAAGTGCGCCGTCCTGCCGGGTCTCGTATAATTACGGACTCCATGCCGAGGTGGCGAAATTGGTAGACGCACTAGCTTCAGGTGCTAGCGGGCGCAAGCTCGTGGAGGTTCAAGTCCTCTCCTCGGTACCAACTTGGGTAAATATGGGCGCTACCAGTACTGCGCCGCGCACATTGTAAGTCGTACGCCCGCCGCGTACCACCGGCACGAACGAGAAATGGGGGTTAAATCTAAAATCCGATCTGTTACCGACACGAATTAAGAGGCCAGGACATCTCTAGTACTAGCTCGTCTTCTTTCAGCTTGGGCAGGTGATTGGCAAAGCCTAAAAGGCTGCGTCTTATTTCAATTTATCAACGGCTTCAATAATTCGCTTAACCTGCTTAATAGTTGTTTCAGCTTCATGCCGATGAAATTCATCGCCAATATGATAGTCCGCTTTTATTCTTAAATCGTAGCATTGGCGCAACATGTAACCAATGGATTTGGCCTTATGAATAGTGCTATTGCTAAAAATATCTATGAATGCATTGTGCATTCCACTCTTCGGTGTAGCGACCGGATCGAGATAGTTCGCTAACGGTTTACAATAATGAAATGCAGAATAATACGCGCGACTGGCGGCGTTCCGATGATCGATTTCGGAAGTGGACTTTAGAGAACTTTCAGCAGTATGTAGAAAATCTATCGGATATACGGCCATAAGAGATGTTCTTGTGCTTATTTGCCAGCAGCCGCATATCGAATAACGATCGATTTCAAAACTTTTGGGGCCGTCTTTTCTGCAACAATA
>Ga0153916_10001577_pt1 | contig 16451 bp, 17 predicted proteins | sample Opewatmetagenome_FD_109642 | JGI IMG/M metagenome (GOLD analysis project Ga0153916, IMG submission 109642) | Freshwater wetland microbial communities from Ohio, USA - Open water 3 Core 3 Depth 4 metaG | ecosystem: Environmental > Aquatic > Freshwater > Wetlands | place: USA: Ohio, Lake Erie...
ACCTTCAACCGGCGCTTCAAGGATTCCCCCATCCGCCGCGCCAAACGCCGCGGCTACCTGCGCAATGCCGCCATAGCTCTGGGCAATGCCAGTGATCCGGCGGCGGTTTCGGCGGCATTGCCGGCTCTGGCTCAGGCGCTGCGCCAGGAGGCAGAGCCGCTGGTGCGCGGCCATGCGGCCTGGGCCATGGGGCGCATTGGCGGGGAAGCCGCCCGCCAGTATTTGCGCCTCGCTCTGTCTGCAGAACAGGACCCGCAGGTGCGCCTGGAAATTGAACAGGCCCTGGAGATGGCAGGTTGAAGCCGCTGGGTTGGCTTTCTAATAAATTATTGCTCCTTCTGGTACTGCTGACCGCCTGCACTGCCGCGCCACAGGCCTCGCAGCCTGGCTTGCTGCCTCAAATGGCAGCAACGCTGCCCGCGCAGACGGCCGCGCCTGACCCGCCGCTCACTCCCACTTTCACCCCGTTCCAGCCGCTGCCCACCACAGCGCTGCCCAGCCCCACGCTCACCGCCACCAGCTCCCCAACGCCGCTGGCGCCGCCAGAGATCACCCTGCTCTTCACCGGTGTGATCGTCCCGGCGCGCTGCGTGCAGGCAGCCATTGACGCCCGCGGCAGCGCCGATTACATATTCGATCAGGTACGTGACCTGCTCACCCAGGCGGACCTGGCAGTGGGCACGCTGAATGCCACCATCAGCGATTATCCGCCGCACACTGGCTGCCGTCAAACTTATGTGCTGGTGGGCGGCTCAGGCAACGCCGACGCGCTGCAACGGGCCGGTTTTGACGTGATGGGTGTGGCCACCAACCATATCAAGAACTGCGGCATCGGTGACTGCGGCGACCGGGCCTTTATGGATACCCTGGATAACCTGCGCCGGGTGGGTATCCTGCCGGTGGGCGCCGGGCAGGACCTGGCTGAAGCCTTAGAGCCGGTAGTGGTCACCCTCCAGGGGGTGCGCTTTGCCTTCGTCTCCCTGGGCCTGGTGGAGCCGCTGACTTTTGCCGCCCAGTCCACGCCGGGGATTGCCGTGCTTAATGAAGAAAACCTGCGTTCAGCCATTGCGGCAGCCCGCCAGGCGGCGGAAGTGGTGGTGGTGATGCCCCACATGGGACCGGAGGACACCCCTTACCCCCAGGAGTACCAGCAGGAATTTGCGCGCCTGGCGGTGGAAGCCGGGGCTGACCTGGTGGTGGGCAACCATACCCACGTGGTGCAGGGTTTACAGCAGGTAGACGGCGTGCAGGTTTTTTACGGCCTGGGCAACTTTGTGTTTGACCAGGATTGGGACCTGGCCCACCAGCAGGGGGTCATCCTGCAGGTGCATTTCCGCGGGGCGGAATATGCTGGCTATGACCTCATCCCTACCCACGTGGATGGTGACGGCACGGTGCGCCTGGCGCAGGGGGATGAGGCGGCTCAGATTTTGCAGCGCATCCAGGACGCCAGTATTAATCCTTAATGGGGCGCCGGCAGGAAGGAGAACCTTCCAGCCCTTATTGATGTGTGGCATGGCGGGTTAACGAAGTTCCTCGGCTGACACGCCGGGAAGACAAAGGTTCACTGCCTATCGCCCTAAGCGCAGGAAAGCCTGAGCCATACATCGTTTGTCGCCCCGAGCGAAGCGAGGGGCCTCTGCAGTGCGGGAGTTATTGTATTTTAGCGGGGGGAAGAGGCCATTTTACCCCGCAGGAAGGCTGTCGATGTGGGCATCACAGAGGCCCCTCGGCTGACGCCTCGGGGCGACAGGTGGCAATCTTTTGTCGCGCTGACGAAGGAAGCGCCTCTGGCACGCGGCCGTTACACTCCGCTGGCAGGGAGAAGGCTCTCCATCCTGCCGACAGGCTTTTATTGGCGGTTATGATAGAAGCCCCTCGTTTCACCATGGACGGCACTCCAGCTTGAGGTTTGAGGCTCTTCGGCTGACACCTCGAGGAGACAGTATCTAATACGCCGAAAGGCTGCCCGTCTTGCGGGCCGCGTCCTCCGCCCGGCGGTAAAGCCAGTAGCCAATCAGGGGCATCAACAGTCCAAACGCGGTGACGATCCAGAACTCGATCTCAAACGGCAGCAGCTCCGGGAAGCCTGGCGGGAAGCCCATCAGTGCCGAGCGGAAAGCATCTACCGCATAAGACGGCGGCAGAATATACGAAACCGCGCGCACCGCCTCGGGCAGCGCTGAGAAGGGGAAAAAGATGGCGCACACCACAATGATGGCAAACTGCAGCAGGTTCGCCACCGTTTGCGCTGTTTCTTGCAGGTACAGCGTCAGCGCGGCGAAGGCAAAACCAATCCCAAAGGTGCCGGAGAGAGCCATTATCAGCAGGTACAGTCCCAGCAGCGGATTTTCTACTGGCAGCTTGCCGATCATCCAGCTCATCAAGATTGCACCGGTGATGCTCAGCAGGCCGGTCCAGATCAAGGTGTTGGCCACGCGTGCCACCAGGCTGGCGAACTTGCTGGCGGGGCTCATATATAACTGTTCCAGGGTGCCCTGAACCTGCTCGTGGCGCACGTTGTAGCCAATGGTCCACAGCGTATCGCTCAGGAACATGTACAGGATGAACCCATAAACCACCACCCCGCTGGGGCTGCCGGTGCTGGCATTTTCCAGCGCATCCTGACCTTCGGGTGCGTTGAAAAACATGCTGCCTGCCAGGGTAAAAATGGCTACGATCAGGAAAACCTGGGCGAAAGAGGCGATGAAGTTCACCGGGTAGCGCGCCATAATGATCAGCTCTTTGCGCACCATGGCGTTAAAAGTGCTTAAAGCCGTCAGCACGGGGATGGAAGAAGATGTTTGGCTTTGCTTCATCAAAACTGCCCCACACCTTCGTTGCGCCGCACGCTGGTTTCGACGCGCGTGAACGTCCACAGGCCTACCAGCGGCACAACCAGCAGGAATGCCCATAGCACTGACAGGTCCAGGTACCATTTGCCAAAGAAAAAGCCCATCCCCAGCAGCGCCGAGCGCACCCCATTAGTCATCCAGGTGGGTGGGAAGAGCAGCGCCGCGGCTTTGACCAGCGGTGGGAAGATGGCGACCGGGAAGTAAATACCCATCAGGAAGGAGACGCCCCACTGCATCACATTGACGATGGCTCCGGCTTCTTTAACCTTAAGTACCACTGCGCCAAACACGAAGGTCAGGCCGTATAAAGGGATCAATCCTACCGCAATGAATAACAGCGCCAGGCCCACTTCGCCCTGGAGCGGGTTCACATTGAATATCAGCGAACCGAGCAGGTAAGCAACCAGCGCCGAGGCCACAGAGCGAATGGCGCTGTACAGCGCTGTGCCGGCTACGATCCACGAGCGCTCGGTGGGCACCAGGTAGAGCGACTCTAAAGTGCCCACTTCCTGTTCCCGGCGCAGCCAGTAAGCCACATGCCAGAAGGCGTTTGAGACGATGCTGAACACGCTGGAACCGATGAGCATATAAGCCACATAATTGCGCGTGCCGGTATTGGCCGCAAAGATGTCTTCGGCATTGGGGCCGCCGCTGGCGCGTCCCAGCAGGATGGGCATGGCGGCGAAGACGATGGGGAAAATGATCTCGCTGACTAACTGCCCCTGGTAGCGGCTGATGGTGACCAGGCGCATGCGCGTGGAAGCCCACATGGCAGACAGGTTAGCTTGCAGCTCGTTCATATCGTTACCCGCGTATCCTGTGCCAGGGTGCGCCCCGTGCGCGCGATGAACACATCCTCCAGGGTTGGCTCCTGCGAGGTGACCTTATTCAGCAGCGCGCCGTGGCGGGTGAGCGTGTCAATCAGCTGCGCCAGACTGCTTTGCCCGGCGCTGGTGACCACCGTCAGGCAGGTGGCGCCGTTTTCCTGGCTGCGCGAGACCTGCAGCACCTCCGGCAGGCTGCGCACGGCGCTTTCGGCATTGGAGGATATCACCCCTTCGAAATGGGTGGCCTGGTCGCGCTGCAGCCCGGATTTCAAATCGCTGACGCTGCCCAGCGCCAGGAGCTGCCCGTGGTCAATGATGGCGACCCGATTGCACAGCGTCTCCGCCTCCAGCATGATGTGCGTGGTATACACCACTGTTTTGCCCTGCTGGTTTAGCTGGCGCACAATGGCGCGCAGCTCGCTGGCGGAGGGCACATCCAGGGTGTTGGTCGGCTCATCCAGAACCAGCAGCGGTGCATCGTTGATCAGCGCTTTGCCAAAGGCCAGCTTCATCTTCTGCCCGGACGAATAGGTCTCCACGGTGCGGTCGGCGATGTCATTCATGGCAAGCAGTGTGATGATCTCGTTGGAGCGTTTTTTTCGCTCCTGGGGAGAAAGATGGTATAGGGCGCCAAAGTATTCCAGGTTTTCACGCCCGGTCAGCTTCCAGTACAGGCCGCGTTCGCCCATCAGCATGCAGCCCACGCTGCGCCGCACCTGGTTGGCCTGACGCTCCACATGGAAACCGTTTACCCAGGCCTCCCCGCCGGTGGGCAGCAGCAGGGTGGTCAGGATCTTGATCAGCGTCGTCTTGCCTGCGCCGTTCGGTCCCAGCAAGCCGAAGATCTCGCCCGTGCAGATTTCCAGGTCCACGCCTTTCAGCGCTTCAACCGGCTGCTGGGTGGATTTAAAGATCCCTTTGCGCTGGCGGGTGATATAGGTTTTACACAAAGCTTTGGTTTGAATGGTGCCGTTACCAACCATAATTGTCACTCCCTTAATAAGTATCTATCCTGCAATTCAGGAAGTTGTCGTTACCAGGTGCGGCGCGGCGAAGCCGCGCCGCACCTGGTAACGACATTCATTCAATCGCGCACCGCGTTCAGAAAATCCGCCAGCAGCCCATATGCCGTGGTGTGCGGCCCCGGGTTGCTTTCCACCACCGAAAGCAGCCCCAGCACATCAGTCTCGAATTCGATGATGCTGGTGGTGCCCTCCACGCTGAATAACGGCGAGCTCATGGGCACCAGCTCTGGGGCGACGCGTGCCTGCACGCCCGCCGGGCCGCGCCTGGCTGAGCACACCAGTTTCCAGCGCTTGCCTTCTTTTAAGGCCTGCGCCACCTGCTCAGGGGTGATCAGACGGATGCCGGTGCGCTCTACCTGGGCCGGTTTGAGTGGTGTATCCATCAAGACTGTCACCAGCGCCGCCACCTTCACCGCGGCATCCCAGCCGTCAATATCGCCGCTGGGGTCAGTCTCTGCGATGCCAATTGATTGAGCATAGGCTACTGCATCTGCAAAGCTTTCGCCGCTTTCCATGCGCGTCAAGATCAGGTTGGTGGTAGAGTTCAGCACACCGCGCAGGGAGCGCAAGTCTGCGCCCGGCAAAGCGCTGCGGAACAACGAAAAAATGGGCGCGCCGTCCATCACTGTGGACTCGAAGAAGAAGCCCCGTCCAGCGGCTTTAGCTGAGGCGGTCAGTTCCCGGTAGCCGTGCACCACCGGTCCTTTATTGGCGGTGATGGCATGCATGCCGCACGCCAGCGCGGCGCGCAGGTGGTCAAGCGCTGGTTGCCCGTTTTCATAATTCACCGGCGTATTTTCAAACAGCAAATCTGCCCGGCACAGGCGGATGAACTCCAGCATATCGTTGGGAGCGGGTTGCACAGAGAGCCCTGCCAGGCTTTGCCCGCCTTCCACCCGCGCCAGGGCCTGCTCTATATCCAGCCCATTCGGGTTGATGGCCGCGCCGTGCCGCCCGGTGGCGATGGCGGTGATCCTAAAGGTCAGCCCGTACTGCGCCTCCAGCTGGCTGCGCTTGCGTTCCAGCAGGCGCGCCAGCGCCCGGCCTACATTGCCAAAGCCAAGTAAAGCCAGGTTGAAGTGTTTCATGGGTCATCGTCCTTGTAAATGGAATATACGCACGGCTGTGGGTAGAGGTTGTATTACAACGGCGGCCAGGGATAAGGCCGGCGGTCGGGGTGCGGGTTGGGAAAAGAACCGGCTTCAATCAGCCAGCCGGCGCGCCGGTTCAAGGCGCGGATTTCACTGCGCGATAAGTGTTCCGAGAGCGTGAAGAAGAAAGAGCAGTCTGGCTCCAGTTGGGAGCGCAGCGATTGTAACGCTTCCAGCAGGCGCAGGGGGATTGGCTCGCCGGCAAAATCCCAAATCACCGTGCGCAGCTTATCTTCTACATGGAAGCACAACCCATGGTCAATCAGCCAGATGTGACCAGCATTATCCTGTAAAATATGCCCGCCTTTACGGTCGGCATTGTTCACCAGCACATCGAACAATGCCACCGGGCGCAGTTTCTGGTGATCTTCTTCGGTCAGGTTGAAATAATGCTGTTCGGAGTCATGTTCGATAAATCGCTGCAGCGATCCAGGACCCACCGGGGCTTTGCGTCGATAGACGGTTTCAGGCACCATCCCCCAGCCCAATGCCTGGCTTACCAGGTACGCTGCCACCTCGCGGTGAGCCAGGCTGGCAGTCGGAAAATCCCACAGCGGGCGTTCGCCGCGTGAAGGTTTGTAGACAGCCTGGATTTTGTGCTCGTTGTGCTCGACCTCAGCCAGGAAAGTATAATTGGACCCCCACAGGAAGCGGCCCTTGATGGTTAATTCGCCGTGCTGCAGGGCTTCCAGAACGGCATCCGCCTCGGGGGTGAACATGGCTCAGTGTTTGTGCCCGTTTTTCTTGGGGCAGAAGTGCCCTTCTGGATCCATCGGCTCCCCGCACTGCGGGCAGGTCGGGCGGCCGCGCGCCACTACTTCGATCCCCCAGTTTGCCATTGCCCTGATCTGAGAGCGGGTGCACCAAAAACGCACTACATCGGCGTCATCGGCCTCCTCGCCTTCGTTGAGGATTTCTCTGGCCACCAGTACAACCAGGTCGCTGTCGGAGTCGTATCCCAGGCCAATTTCCCCCACGCGGAACAATGGGTCTACCGGGGGATTGATATGCATTTTTTCTTCGTTGTAATCACCGGAGGGCTCCGCAAGGTCGGGGAATTTTTCCCGGATCTCTGCCAGGAACTGCTCTACCCCCACCGCCATAGACTGCACCTGGATCTTCTCCACAATCAGGGTAACGGTGCGTTGTTTTTGCCAGCCTTGAATGTAAAAGACGCGCTGCCCAGGCTGCCCCAGAGCATCTGTAGTGATATGAGACACTGGCCGAAGGTCAATTTCTTCCCGCGCCATAATCGCTCCATCCATCCCGTAAGCTCACTCGGCAGATTGGGTTCACCTGCCTTTTGCAAGTATACCAGAATCATAGCTGGTTAGGATTTCTCCTGGCCTGCGTCAGACCGCTCTGGTTTTAGCCCTTTACTCGCTGCTATTCTGGTGGCCCGCTGGCGACCACAAAGGCGATGGCATGGCTATCTGAATGGCTTAGGCTGATGGCCCAGGTGCTCAATCCTAAACGATGCGCCAGGGACTCAGCCCGTCCGGACAAACAAAGCACCGGCTCACCCAGGGGGCCGCGCTGGATTTCGATATCCTGGAAACCTACTGGCCCCAGGCCGGTGCCCAATGCCTTGGAAACGGCTTCTTTGGCTGCAAAACGGGCGGCTAAGGATTTTGTATTTTGACCGCAGTCTTCCAGCTCCTGGGGGGTAAAAACGCGTGAAAGCAGGCGCTGACCATGGCGCTGGATGGCAGCCTGTACACGCTCCACCTCAATCAGGTCTACCCCGGTGCGCAAGATGTGCATGCCATAACCTCCCTTTATCCGGCGGTCGCAATGACCAACTGATCCAGGTTAAAATATTTGCGGGCGGTCTCCAAAATTTGCTCCCGGGTGACGGCCTGGATCATGCTGGCGTAATTCCGGTAATAATCCAATCCCAGGCTGTAGCGCTCCAGGTTGATTAACGCCGAGGCCACCCCGGCGTTCGACTCCAACCCCAGGGGCAGCCTGCCAATATAGTTGGATTGGGTGTCGGCAAGCTCCTCCTCGCTCACGCTTTCGCTTGAGAAGCGGCGTATCTCAGCCAGGATCATTTCGATGGTTTTCTCCAGGTCGTCCGCTTCAACACCTGCTCCGGCATACCACACGCCGGGGCCTATACCAGAACTGAGATTGCTAAAAGCGTAATAAGCCAGGCCAGCCCTTTCACGGACGCTTTCACCAATCCTGCCATACATGCCAAACTGCCCCAGGATGTTATTCCCCAGAGAAGCTGCCAGAAAGTCTGGGCTGCGGCGTTCCGGACCCACTACTCCCAGGATCAAATCCGCCTGGCTTTTCCCGGCAATAGGCACATGCGTGCGCGCTGGGGCTGGCAGCCCGGGGATGGGAGGCAGGGTATAACTGGACTGTTGAGCGGGGTTATGCCAGGTTGAAAAGGCCTGGCTGACCAGATCAACGGCAAGCTGCGGTTGTATGGCCCCTACAATGCAAATGACCATGCCCTGTGGGCCGTAATGGCTGGAGTGGAAATCGATCATATCCTGCCGCGTGATTGCCGATACCGTTTCTGGGTAGCCATCTTCCGGACGCCCATAGGGATGCCCGGCAAACAAGATGCGATCAAAGGCCAATGAGGCCATAGAAGCCGTATCCTGGGCGCGAATAGCCAGCGAAGTAAGTTCCTGGGCGCGCAAGCGTTCCACCTGTTCGGCGGGGAACACTGGTTCCAAAATAGACTCTCGGAGCAAGCCAAGTAGCAGGCCCAGGTCTTCCACCAGGGATTTGCCGTAGAAGGAAGTTGAAAGTGCGCCGCTGGAGAAACCCAGGCTTGCGCCGACGGTTTCCAGCTCATTGTAGATGGCCTGAAAATCCCTGCGCTGCACGCCGCGCATCAACCCTGCGGCAGTAAAGTTTGCCAGGCCCAGTTTTTCATCGGGATCGGCGATGCTTCCAGCTTCCAGGTATCCCTGGAGTGAGATGGATGGGCTGTTAAAATTGGTTCGGGCCAAGATGATGATACCGTTATCTAATTGGCTGCGCAGGATATCATCCGCGCCGGGTAATGTGGATTGGCTGTGATTTGCCATACAGCTCAGGATGCCCTGCTGGGGAGATATACACCCACAACGCGGTTCTGCGGGCGCAGATACATTTGCGCGGCGCGCTGCACATCTTGTGGGGTAATTGCCGCCAGGCGGTCCAGGTAGGACGTGAACCACGCATATTCGGCGAACATTTCTGAAAACCCAAGCCAAAAAGCCTGGTTGGTGATACTTTCGCTGCCGTAAGCAAATAAAGCCCGGGCTTGTTTGACGGCCCGCGCCACCTCATCTGCAGCAGGTGGGGCATCCTGCAGTTTTTGGATTTCCTGCTCCACCGCGGCTATTGCCTGCTCCGCCTGGCGCTGCGGGTGTATGGTAAGGCTGATGGAATACAGGAATGGATCGATAGTTGCCTGAAACCCCCCTGCCACACTGACGGCAAGCTCGCCTTCCACCAGGGCGCGGTACAGGCGGGAAGTTTTATTGGAAATGCCCCCGCCAAACATATTCAAGTTGGTAGGGCCGGCGTGCAGGCTGTCCAGCACCGTGCAGGCAAAGAAATCAGGGTCATGGGCGGCAGGGGTATGAAAGGCTATTTCCGCGTAAGTGGTTTCGCCTGGGCCTTCCACCACCACCCGGCGCTCGCCCGCCTGGGGCGGTTCGGGGCGGCGCAAGCGGGGCGGCGAGGCGCCAGCGGGAATGGATTGGTAGCACTGGCGGATCTGGTCCAGCATGGCAGGTGTGGAGAAATCACCTGCTACCGCCAGTACGGCGTTATTAGGCTGGTAATAAGTACGGTAGTGGCGGTACAGGCTGTCGCGCTGCATGGTTTCCAGGTCAGCCATATCGCCGACGATTTCGTGATGGTAAGGATGCACCCGAAATGCCGCTGACTGCACTTCTTCGCTCAGGCGGAAGGTTGGCTCGTTCTCACTCCCCTGGCGCTCTGATATGATGACGGTACGTTCTGCTTCTACCTCCTCAGGCTGGAATAAGCTGTTCAGCATGCGGTCCGCCTCCAGCTCCAGGGCGATGCCAATTTTATCGGCGGGCATGGTTTCGAAATATGTGGTCCAATCCAGGTAAGTGAAGGCATTCCAGTTGCCGCCGTCACGCGCAATCTGGCGGTCCAGCACCCGGGAGGGGAAGCGCGGCGTGCCCTTGAACTGCATATGTTCAGTCCAGTGGGAAATTCCAGTGCCACCTGGGATTTCATCCCGCGAGCCAACGCGGTACCAGATCCAGTGGGAGATGATCGGCGCGGTGTGGATTTCCTTCAGCAAGACGAGTAAGCCATTGGGCAGGTGCAGCTTTTGGCAGGTTGGGTCAGGGGCGATATCCATTTATTTGACGCCAAAGATCCAGCGGCACATCCACATCGTCAGAGGACCACATAAAGGGGTTTCCTGCCAGCCGTTGGGGAGCCCCGCCAGCAGTTCCTGGTATGGTGAAACTACATCTTTTAAACCCACAAAGGGAGTATGCAGCTCGGTCTGGTCCAGGGGGATATCCACCGGCACTTTGAGCGCTATCGGCACGTTGAGCACAACCGGGACGGTGGTGTTTACCGGCACCACCAGGTCAAGTCTGATGTTCAAAGTGGTGCCCTGCGGCAGTATTACGGTGGTGGGGATGTAGAAACCGTTCAGGAGTACCTGTGCGTTTGGGATAGGGGTATCTTCAACCAAAGTGACCACTGTGTCCTGCTTAAGCGGCAGGTCAAACACCACCTGGATATTATCTACTACCTTGATCGTATCGTTGACTTCGATGGTGGTCTTGATATTGGCCTGGTCCATGAGCACAAAATTATTGTACAGGCCGCCAATCAGGCCATCCTGGATCAGTGCTTTTAACGCAAACATCTGGCGCCCCAGCACCAGCAGGATGAGAATCAGGATGATGTTCACGGTTAAGGAGAGCACGCTGGCTATAGTCCAAAAGGCCGGGGCGAATTTGCCCTGCCAGAAGACCCGGGGAGGGATTCTTGAGAGCATGTTCTTCAGGACAGCCAGGTCAATCTTATTTTGGGGTGCGGAAGGTGAGGTATCGGTGGGCATAAGCTCTCCTGTTCCTTTCACTGGAAGCACATAACGTTTCTGAATATGATTGTACCGCAGGTACTGGTCGGGGGCAGGATTTTCGTGTGTTTTTACCATAACAATGGTCAAGAAGGGGGTTTTGAGACTAAACCTTGTGAAATATTTGGCAGATTGCTATACTATAAATAATTCACTGAGTTAGCTGCTTTGGTTTTGGCAATGGTACAGGTAAAAAATATTTAGAACCTTTCCGAAAAATAGAGGTTCTCCCTTAATTTTAGGATAGATACTTATTAGTTGCGGAGGGCAATTTGGCTGATAGACATTATCTTGTAGCGGTGATCGGAGCAGGGCCAGCAGGCTTGTTTGCGGCACGCCAGTTAGCCAACCAGGGGGCGCAGGTGGTATTGTTCAACCGGGACGTAAAACCGGGCGGGCTGGCGGAATATGGCATTTACCATTCAAAAATTAAGATGAAGGAAGGTTTGCGCAAGCAGTTCCGGCAAATCTTGGATACGCCCCAGATTACCTATTACGGCAATATAACCATTGGCGCGGCGGGTGATTTTTCCCTGGAGCTTCTGCGCCGATTGGGATTTCATGCGGTTCTGGTGACGGCAGGCGCCCAGGGCACCAAGTGGCTGGGGCTGCCGGGGGAAGATTTGCAAGGTGTTTACCATGCCAAGGATCTGGTGTATCACTATAATAAGCTGCCGCCTTACAGCCAGCACCATTATGCGATTGGAAAGCATGTGGCATTGATAGGTGTTGGCAATGTAATGATGGATATTGCCCATTGGCTGGTGCGCGACCTGAAAGCCCACACAGTCGCAGGCGTTGCCCGGCGCGGCCCGGCAGAAGTGAAGTTTACCAAGAAGGAAATGGAAAGCGTAGGCGCTAACCTGGATGAGGCCAGCCTGGAAAACGAATTGGCCCGGGTGGCGCCTGTGATGGAGGCTATAGGTCAGGATGTAACGGCGGCGCGCCAGTATATCATATCCGGCACTGCTAAAGCGTTGCCAGCCACCTCCGCTACCCGCCTGAGATTTGAATTCCTGGCCTCCCCGGTGCGTATTCTGGGGGATGAAAAGGGCAGGGTGTGCGGGCTGGAAGTTGAAAATACCACCCTGTCTGGAGATAAAGATAATCCAAAGGCCAGGGGGTTGGGAACCTTCAGGGTACTGGATGTGGATACCGTTGTATTTTGCATCGGCGATAAGGTGGATGAGAGCTTTGGCCTGCCGGTGATGTGGAACGCTTACGTAAAGAATCCAGCTCCCAGCTTCCCGGTGGATGCACATTCTTACGAGGCCTACGACCCTCAAGCAGAAAAACCTATCCAGGGTGTTTTTGTCGCCGGGTGGTCGCGTGAAGCCAGCAGCGGCCTGGTAGGTATAGCCAGGAAAGATGGGGAAAATGGAGCCCAGGCAGTGCTGCGCTATCTGGATACGCAGCCCAGGTTGGCAGAGCCGCAATCTGTGCTGGCGGCGCTGGACGGGTGCATGCAGCAGCTGAACAAACCCGTGGTGACGCTGCCTTTATTGAGGAAATTAGAAGCAGAAGAATGCGCCGAGGCTCAAAAGCGTGGGCTGGATGAGTTTAAATACGCTTCTAACGCTGAAATGTTTGTGGTGATGGGCGTTTAACTGCCGGGCGGTCCGGGGATGGTACGCTGGTAAGGGATGAGCAGCAAAAAGCCAATCCCGATGACAATTTCACCGACCAGGACACCAATGGTCTGCCAGATGCCAAAGGTGGGAATTTGAGGCGCTATCTCCGTGCCAAAGCCAAAGATATCGGCCATGCCGCAAGCCACGGAGATGACGAAACCGGTGCTCACCAGGCGCTGCCCGATATCTGAAGCGATAGATTTGGGGCTGCCATTCCACAGCCCGGCCAGGCTGAGGGTTCCACCAATGCAGATTATCCCCAGCCCGCTGATGAAAACGGCGATCTGCACAAATCCAATCACCGCACTGCGGTCCAGCCCAAAAATTTGAGGCTTTGCGCCCAGGGCGAATACAAAAACGCCAAAGAACACCACGCCCAGTCCAAGCAGGATGCGTGGGCGCTTTAACGGGTTGACAGGCGTAGATTGAGTCATCAGGCCTCCGGTAAAAAGCTGCGCAGCTTGCGCAGCCAGTTATGACCAAAAATAGCGGCGCTATCTTCGGGTGAATAGCCTTTACCCTCCAGTAAAGGGATCAGTTTGGGCAGGTCGGCAATCGTGTCGATTTCAGCTGGGACAGACTGGACGCCAAAACCGCCGTCGAAATCTGTGCCCAGGCCAACGTGCCTGGCGTCGCCTGCAAGCTGGCAAACGAAGTCAATCTGCGCGACGACATACCCCAGGGTGACCAGGCTGCGGTCATTGCCTTTACGCCAGCCAGGGAGCAGAAAGCCATTCAGCGGCACAATGCCAATCACACCATCCCTTTCCAGCAGGCTGTGGATCAACTCGGTGGGCAGATGGCGGTTGCCGTCATAACCTTTGAGCAAGGCGACAGCATTAGAGTGCGAGGCGATCACCGGGCCTCGGTAACGTTCTACGGCCTGAAGCGCCGCAGGAGGGTCCATGTGGCTGATATCGAGCATAAAGCCCACATCCGCCATAATCTCCAGCAGCTCCTGCCCAGCAGCCGTGAGCGGTCCTGGCTCATGGGTGCCGCCGCAATAGTGGTTGCCTGACCACGCCAGGCCTATCAGGCGCAAGCCATTGGCCCACCATTCCTCAAGCTCTGCTGGGGCGCGGATGGCTTCGGCGTTTTCCATCAGCGGTACCAGGCCAACAGGATGCTCCGCAGCGCTGTCCTGTCCCCAATGCTCTACAACGGCGTTTAGGTCGGCCTGGGAAAGCACCAGGCGGAATTTGTCTGGTTTTTCGTCCGCCAGACGGTGGTAAACATCCAGCTGGTTGCGGTAAAGGCGGTGGGCTTCATCTGGAGTCCGGTAGTAGATCGTCTCCCATGGCTCGATCTTGCCTTTGGCGGGGGGGGCGAACAGGGTGGAGAAAACCAGGCCTACCCTGCCGTGTTGGTATTCGGGCCAGCCCAGCAGTGTATCCCCGTTGTGCTCCGGGGTGGCGGTGGAAGCTTCAACCTGGCGGGTATCGAGCACAGAACGCGTGTAATCTCTGCCAAACGAAAGCATGTTATACGCAATGTCCTGGTGGGCATCTATGATCAATGGATTCATGTTTCTTCCTTGGCGGGCAGGGTAGCCAGGCGCGTGGCAATCTGGCGGTCTATTTTTCCCATGGGAAAGCTGCCCAACTCCGCAGGCCGGGCCCAGCGGATTTCACTGGCCTCCACAGGATGCGGCTCACTGCCGTTCAGGGTGCAGTGGAAGGCGTGCAGCGTGACGCGGAAGTGGGTAAACGCATGGCGGTACACGCCTAAAGGCTCGCCAACCTGGATATCGGTGAGCAGCTCTTCACAGATCTCGCGCTTCAAGCAGTCGGGCAGGCTTTCTCCATCCTGGAGCTTGCCGCCAGGGAACTCCCATAGACCTGCCAGCAGCCCATGCTGAGGCCGGCGGGCAATCAGCACATCTCCGCCGCGCTGGATGACCGCCGCAGCGACCGTATAGTGAGGCAGCGCCGGGCGGCGCTCCAGCACTGGACGTTGCGCCTGCACACCACGCTGGAGCGCCAGGCACAGGCTGGCAGCCGGGCAGGTGCTGCAGGCGGGCGCCCGAGGTGTGCACAGCATGGCTCCCAAATCCATGAGCGCCTGGTTGTACTCTCCGGCGCGTCCAGGCGGTAGATTGGCTTCCGCCAGGCGCCATAACTCTTGTTCGCCTGCGCCGGAACGGGCAGGAAGGTCTACATCAAACACCCTGGAAAGCACCCGGCGGATATTACCATCCAGGGTAGCTGCATCCATGCCAAAGGCAATGGAGGCAATGGCAGCTGCGGTATATCGTCCGATGCCCGGCAGGCGGCGCAGCTGGTGGAGGTCTGCCGGTAGGACGCCCTGGTATTCTGCCATCACCACCTGGGCAGCCCGGTGCAGGTTGCGCGCCCGGGAATAATAGCCTAGCCCTTCCCAGGTAGAAAGCACCTCTTGCTGCCCGGCGGCAGCCAGCGAGGCAATATCTGGAAAGCGCTGCATCCAGCGCAAGTAATACGGGATAACGGTGTCTACCTGGGTCTGTTGGAGCATGATCTCAGCGACCCATACCGCGTAGGGGTCAGCCTGGCCGCGCCAAGGCAGCACACGGGCATGGACTTGATACCAATTTAAGAGCAAATCTGCTAACAAAGATGGCATGCAGAATAAACCAGGGGGCCCAGGTTAGAGTTGGAAACCGCCGCGCGCCTGGACGATTTTATACTGGTAGTTTTCCACGTAGTCCATAAGCTGGGTGACCAGGCTGTTCCACTCGGAGGATTTCAGGATGTTCTGGATGTTGACCAGGCTGGACATTTGGGCTGAAGTCATGATTTTTGGTTGGTTGCCATACAGGGTGAACCAGGCATCATTGGGTTCGAGGCCCAGTTTCTGCATGGCGGGCAGAAAATCGCGCACGACGAATTCAAAATACTCTTGTTCACGTCCGGGGATAATATCCCAGGTCATCAATAATTTTACTGCCGCGCTCATCGTCCGTATATGCTCCCCTAATGCCTGTAATCCAATACGACAACCCGAGAATCTTCCGGGATACTGCCGCGGGAAACCTTAAGCGATGGAAGCGTCTCCACGCTCCCCAGGCCCATTTCTTTCAGAAATTTATTCAATGGGCCCAGCTTGATGGCGCTGGCAGAGGTGGCATAATGCATTGGAATGACATACCCTGGTTCCAGCAGGCTTATCACCTCGGCGGCTTTAGCAGGGCTCAGCCCGCCGCCCCCGCCGACTGGCACCAGGGCCACGTGTACGGTTCCCAGGGCTTCCACTTCGGTCTGAGACGGCACCCGGCGCAGGTCGCCCAGGTGGGCGATGTTGACGCCATCATAATCGAATACATACAAGGTGTTGCGCGGTTCATCGGGGTGGGTTTTAGTATGGCCATTCGTCTGGACGCCGGTGATGAACACGCCGCCGATTTCAAATTCACCCGGGCCGGTGATGGTGTGTGAAACACCTTTTACCGCACTGGTGAAGTTGTGTCCCGGGGCTTCGTGGCTTACGGTGACGATATCGGCACGCAGCTTGAGACTATCATATCCTGCGACGCGGTTGTCAAAAGGATCAGTGACAACCGTAGCCAGGCTGCGTTCGGTCAGACGAAAACAAGACAGACCATACCAGGTAATTTCCATTCCACCTCCACAGGATAAAAGCCTCTTATTCCGTACTCAATAGGACTTACGCAGTTGGTGGAGGGTCCAATTTTCCCTTGAACTGCGTAACTTCTACTCAAGTTAGGCTAGATACGTAGCATTATAACTCATGGTAAGATACTTTCATGGCACAGATGGTTGAACAACAGCGCATTAGCCTGCAGCCGCGGCACACCCCCGGAGCAGCGGCGGTTCAGCAGGGCGCTTGCTCCTGGCGCCTGGAGATCCCCGCCGGAGCGAGCGGGCAGTATCGCCTGGC
>Ga0153916_10001578_pt1 | contig 16450 bp, 14 predicted proteins | sample Opewatmetagenome_FD_109642 | JGI IMG/M metagenome (GOLD analysis project Ga0153916, IMG submission 109642) | Freshwater wetland microbial communities from Ohio, USA - Open water 3 Core 3 Depth 4 metaG | ecosystem: Environmental > Aquatic > Freshwater > Wetlands | place: USA: Ohio, Lake Erie...
TAAGAGGATTGTTAATCTCATGGCAAATACCTGCTGCCATCTGCCCCACGGTTGATAGACGGCTGGCTAGCTGGGCTTTTGTTTCAATGTCATGTCTCTCTTCTTCAGCCTTGATGCGGTCGGTTACATCCCGTATTAACAGCACCTGTCCCAGCAAATTGCCCACAGTATCATTTATGGGAGATAAACCAATCTCATACCAGGATTGTTTCCCGTTGTCCTTTATACCGATTTGATTAGCCAACCAAGATGGCTGTTGAGCCATGTCTAAAATTTGCCGCGGCCAAGAAGGCAGAAGCTCTTTTAAAGGCCGTTGATAAGCATTAGCCAGAGATAGGCCTGTTAATCTTTCCCCAGCTGCGTTCATATAAAACACGCGTGTCTGTGTATCTACAGCTATAAATGCATCAGTTAAGCTGTCGAGAGCGGCCTGCTCTGCCATGGGTCGAATGTGTGTCGTACGTAAGTACCGAAACCCGACCACGATCACCACAAAGGCAATGGCGAACCCAAAGGCCAGGGACGAAAGCGGATACGGCGTAAATCGTTCCACGTTGGTCATGTCAAAAACAGCCATTATCAAAATAACAGCCGCGGCGAACAGGATTGAAAATGCATCCCCGCGAAGAGGCTCGGCCATAAGTCTGAGCTGGCGAGCCAGTACATAAACACCATACAAAAAAATGGCAAGGATACAAACCGCTGAAAACCAGAATAAAGGTCCATAATTATAGAAGAACAGGAAGGAATTATAGCTTGGCGAGAAACCAGTCCAGAAAAGATGATGTACCTCGTTGGTCAGGGCTAAGACGGTAACAAAAAAAGGCAGGATGCTGAGTAAGGCAATGGTACGGGGTGTAAAACGTCTATCCTCATGGACATATTTGAGTATAACTGCTAACCAGACTGCAGCTAGAGCAGAAAGTACGACGTACTGTAACTTGTAGTATATAAATTTAGCCGCAAGGTCACCGGTACCGATCTCCATAGCATTTGAGAACATATATATAGTTCCCAGCGAAAAAAGTGCCGTGCTCAGGTTCTGTAGACGAGGTACAACGATGCGGCGGCTGTAAAACGTCAGTACTACCAGTCCGATAGTGACAGCCAACTCTAAAATGACCCAAATAGACCATTGCCAATCCACGGCGTTTCTACTCCGATCTCTGTGCTTAAATCATATAGCCAATCAGGCTGAAAAGCAATCAATATACCTTGGTTCCAATGCGGTCGGTAATACAAACAGCCAGCCTTTCCAGGGGAGACAAATTTATCTTAATATTTAATACTTATATTTAGTAGCGCTTTCTGTCTTTTAACCTGGCCGCAAAATTTGTTTTTGTAGATAAGAGCACGCCGATTTCGGCATCGGTGAGTTCGCGGGCGGCGCCTTCTCTCAGCTTACCCAGATCTAGACTTCCCATCCTAACGCGCCTGAGTGCCAAGACCAGATAGCCGAGGCTCGCCAGCATACGGCGTACCTGCCGCTTCCTGCCCTCGTGAGTGATAATGCTGTAGTTGAACGGCGGAATATCTTTCATATCTTTAATAATAACGGGATAGGTCATGCCGTCCTCAAGCTTGATGCCCTTTTCCAGCTTTCTTTTGTCATCGGGCTTAAGCGCGATGGCTATTTGAATCAAATACTCCTTCTCATGTTCGAACTTAGGGTGTGTCAGCCGATAGGTAAGGTCGCCATCGTTGGTCATTAGTAAAAGCCCAGTGCTGTCCTTATCCAATCGCCCCACAGGATATAACCTCAGATGGCGATATCTTTCTGGAAGGATATCCATGACCGTCCTGCGGCCTCGCTCGTCGTTGGTGGTGGTGATAATGCCCGACGGCTTGTTGACCATCAAGTATACTGTGCGCCGCGGTTTGAGGTCGACGATTTTGCCGCTCACCGTAACACGGTCGGTCTCAGGATTTATCGGATGGCGGAAGTCCTCCACCACCTTGTAATTTACCTTAACTTTGCCGTTTTTTATGGCATCGGCCATTTTCCGTCTTGACCCAATTCCGGCTTCGGTCAGCGCTTTGATTAGTGGTACTGAAGATATATTCATCTACTTATCTGGCTAGAGATTAGCCCAACAAATGATATACGTCAAATTAAATATCAAGATAAGATTGTTCGATAGCCTCATCCTTCGACAAGCTCAGGATGAGCGGAGATAAGAACACTGGACATTCCAGCCGCCTTGTGGTAAATAGTAGGTGTCAGGAACCGGGCGCAGTGCCGCAGCCTGAATAATTAAGCTAAGGAGGGTAATGATGGCAGAGAACAAGACGTGGATGCCGACGGCGGCAGGAATACTCGATATAGTCGCGGGTTGCTGGGGTTTAATCCTCTCACTCATGTTTGTTTCCATAGGTGCGGTCATGAGATACATACCGGAGATGTATACAGAACCGGACACGTCTCAATATATATTTCCGATTTTCACAGCAATGGCCGTTCCAATTGCCATTTTGGGGATACTGGCTATAGTAGGCGGCATATATGCGCTGCGACGTAGAATCTGGGGATTGGCACTTGCCGGCTCCATCGCCGCTTTCTTTCCTGCCTGGATTTTAGGCCTGCCGGCTATCGTCTTTACAGCACTGTCCAAGAAAGAGTTCGAATAAGTGCCAGGCTTATAGAACGGCAGTCATAGTACAGACAAGGAGGTAAAATGGAATCGACATGGATGCCGAAAGTTGCCGGCATACTGGATATAGTTGCCGGCTCATTTGGCGTGTTCCTAACGTGTATGATGGCGCTGTGGTTTGCCTTTTTCTCTTATTTTATTGTTCGTAGTGACGGTGCCGAGTTCAATCATTTTCCAGCGTCATTCATGACAGTCTTTATGATACCGTGGGCTATATTTATGTTAGCCGCCTCCATACTGGCCATAGTCGGCGGCATTTACGCACTGCGGAAGAGAAAATGGGGACTGGCACTGGCCGGCTCGATTGGCGCGCTTTTCGGTTCATCGCCTCTGGGTGTGGCAGCCATTATTTTCACGATTTTGGGAAAGAACGAGTTCGAATAGCCACTCAAACAACCGACTATTTGTGCCATATCTGCATATGCTTTCTCTCCGCTTCAGTCACAATCCCGGGAGCAAGAAACTTATCGTAGAACTCCAGGTCCAGATGATGGACCTGCAGCCAGACCGGCAATAATTTGGTATCTGTGGTAGCCGGTATCCTGCCGTAGGTGTCAAAGACATAAGCACATATCGCCTTAACCTGGTCTATGGATGTCTTTGACGGAATATGGAAATCTGATTGAACCGTTTTCCAATCTCTGAATGACGTGGTTCCCTTATATCCCGCAGCGTGTGTGCCACTACGACCGAACTTCTTGTCAATGAAGGCATCTACCGCCTCATTCATATCTTTGTAGTAAGGCGGGCAATAAGCCTCGTAGACTTTATCCAGCCCTACCGGATTGGGCCTGCCGCTCTTTGCTTCTTGCGCTCGGAAACCCAGCCCTTTGCTCAGGGGCGTTATACCCAGCATTATCTGACCTGTGTAACCGCCGAACATCACCGCTCCCAGTCCCAAAGCTTCAGCGACGAGGTGTATATTCTCCAGTATGAGGTATGCCGGGGCCAGATTGTTCATCAACATATTTTGCTCGAAAGATGTTAGAGCTACCTGCGGACCTCTGAGCTTGCCGGCATCAAGCCACGGCTGCAACCCTGCCGATTGCCCCTTAATATCGTCGAAGATTCTATAACCAAAGCCTTCGGTTTCGAAAATGCCGAGTAAAAAGTTTATATATTCCTCTGTCTGGTCGATGATGGGGATGAAAACGGTGGTGCCCGGCTGGTTGGTGTTCCAGTGCATGGCGCCCAGTAAAGCTCTGGGCACAAACTCCACTCTCTCATCCAGGACCTTGATGCAGTCCTCCTTGAAGTAAGTCATTATCCTTTCCCGGTCGGCTTCGGTGTCTATTTCCACGGGCTTGGTCGCTTTCTTCGGGTCGTAGACAAAGGTGCCGTTGTCATTGGTGAAAAACAGTTTGGTGTTATGAACATTGCTGGGATAAGGAGTGGCTCTGCCCAGCCAGGTGCCGAAGCCGCTTCCGGCAACCCTTGTGGACAGGTCGCCGGTTATGCTTCCGGTTATGCCGGCTCCCGACCAGCAAAGTATGGCTGTCTCAATGTCATTCAGCGGAACGGCGGGATGAGTAGACGTGTACTGTATGACGCTCTCGGGTAAAGTGCAGCCCAGCGGAAATCTCCTCGACCTGCGGCGGGCGATGGCTTCCAGTAGAGGATATCTAAAGACCTGCTTGACTTCGTCTCTATCGGCCATGTCCATGTTTTTACTCCTTTCAAATTTCCCCCTTTGAGAAGGGGGATTAAGGGGGTTTTCATGCAGTCCAAACTATCCCGGCAGTAAACACACTAGGCTGATTTGGATTTTTCCAGCAGAGAGGCAGCGCCCTGTTGTATATTTTGTCGGGTACTGACCGCCGTTATAGTCTCATAAACTAGACCGATATCCAGCGGATAAGACACGGCCACGTTAATGGCCCGCTTGGCGCCCTGTATCAAAGGTGGCGCGATGGCGGCTATCTCCTGCGCCAGCTTAACCGCCTCTTCCATCAGCTTATTCAGGGGATAAACATGCTGAACCAGCCCTATTCTTAAAGCCTCGGCAGCATCAATGCGCCGACCGGTAAATATCAGCTCCTTGGCTTTGCCGGCACCGATAAGCTTGGTCAGGCGCTGGGTGCCACCGAAATCAGGAATAGTACCCAACTGCACCTCGGGTATGCTGAAAATGGCCGTATCGGAGGCGAGCCTGATATCGCAGGCGAGGGCCAGCTCAAATGCCATGCCCAGGCAATAGCCGTTGATGGCGGCTATGACCGGCACCGGCAGAGTTTCCAGTGCTAAATAAATACGTGCGCCCGCCTGTAGCGTCTCAAACTCAGATCGGGTGGCACCTGTTAACACCGTATTGGCGCCAGCAGCGCTGGCCGATTTGAGGTCCAGGCCGGCGCTAAAAGCACGGTCTCCGGCGCCGGTGACTATTACAGCACGTATTTCAGCCTGAGAAAGTACCTTCTGTGCGGCTGCTGCCAGTCCCTCCAACACCTCCCCGTTAACCGCATTCCTGACCTCGGGTCGGTTAAGTGTGACTATAGCTACTTTGTCCTTTACTTCAAATAACACAACCTGGTTCTTAGACATATTGAGAGCTCCTTTCTACTAGTTCACTAAATAAGTTGAACTGCCGGAACAACCCAGTCCTTATTAAAAGGACGACAAAATCCGGATGGATATGCCGGCTAATTTATTATAGCGGCTCTTGCTTCTTTTTCAGGGTGGTGATTAAATTGTCCAGAGGTATAGCGGTCAAGGTTAACGTTTGCAGGCCACCCCTGGCGCTGAGGTGTATAGCCACCTTCGCCGCAATCTCGTCGCTGGGAGCCTCGACGATATTGACAAAGTCATACTGCCCCAGAAGCCCGTACTGAGCCAGTATTTTAACTCCCATATACTCCACCTCTTTGTTAAGCTCCTTAAGTAATTCGGGATATTCTTCCATTCTCTTCCTGCCCTCTCCGCTGAGGGTGGTCAGCATAAGATAAAAAGCCATAACTACCTCCTCCTGGTCAAATTTCTTTGTACCCTCATTATATTATCAGTCACTGTGAAATACTAGCCCGACCGACTCCTTGACACTACAAGCTGGAAAGTTTACAATTTGACGTTGCCGATTACACGTTTAGGAAGGGGTGATTTCATGTGTCTGAAGTAAAACTTTCACAGGGAGAAAGCTTTGAAAGTCTGCTACGACGGTTCACCAAGAAAGTACAGCAACAAGGCATAATCAGCGAAACCCGCCGTCGTGGATTTTACGAGAAGCCAAGTATAAAACGTAAGCGTAAGGAAGCAGCCAAACGGCGAAAAAGCTCCAGGAGCAGCAGCTAGAAGATGTCTCTGACTCAAAAAATTAGAACCGACCTCGAACAATCGTTAAGGAAAAAAGACCAGTTGCGATGTTCGGTGCTCCGTCTGGTTCTAGCCAGCATAAGAAATGCCGAAATCGCTCAACAAAAAACATTGGATGATGACGGCATTTTAATTGTCATGGATAAAGAAGCCAAAATGCGACGTGAGAGCATCGAGGCTTTTGAAAAGGGCAACCGCCCGGATTTGGTGGATAAAGAGAAAGCGGAACTGGCAATTCTTCTGGAGTACCTGCCCGAGCAGATGACTCGGGAACAGATTGTAGAGGCAGCACGTAAGGTTATCAGTGAATTGGGTGCATCAAGCCCGAAGGACAAGGGTAAAGTCATGTCCCAGCTTATGCCTCAGCTCAGAGGAAAGGCTCAGGGGCAAGAAGTAAGCGAAGTTGTCACGGAACTCTTAAGCGGTACCTAGATATTACAACTTGCCCTTTTTTATCACGATAATGCCAGGCGGCAGAGAATGCCGCCGTCTTTGTTATTACAGGTAACGGTATGAAATTCGGCATAATCATTTTCCCTGGCACCTGGAGCGATAAGGACTGTTATTATTCTCTCAAGGATATACTCAGACAGAAGGTCGACTATATCTGGCACAAGGAGACTGACCTTTCTGAGTATGATTGTGTGGTTCTGCCCGGCGGTTTTTCATACGGAGATTATCTGCGTCCCGGAGCTATAGCCAGGTTTTCACCGGTTATGGCATCGCTGGAACGGTTCGCTGCTGAGGGCAAGCTGGTTATCGGCATCTGCAATGGATTTCAGATTTTATGCGAATCCGGACTGCTGCCAGGTGCGCTTTTGCGCAATGTCCATCTGGAATATCGCTGTCAGTGGACGCACCTTAAAGTAGAAAATATATCGACGGCCTTCACCTCCAGGTGCCAGAATGGGAAGGCCCTGAAAATCCCGATATCTCATTACGAGGGCAGATATTATGCCGACGAAGCCACACTGAGCGAACTGGAGGCTGATAAACGCGTCGTCTTCCGCTATTCGACTCCAACAGGTCAGGTGACTGAATCGGCAAATCCCAACGGCTCTTTGCGCAATATCGCCGGCATCATAAACAAGAGAGGCAACATATTAGGCATGATGCCTCACCCCGAGCGCTCCTGCGAGCCGCTGCTGGGCAGCATCGATGGCAACGTTATCTGGGAGTCAATAATTGCCAGTATCTAAGGAAAAACTTGATGAAGTCGCGCTGAGCGAGAAGGAATACCAGCTTATTGTGGAACGGCTGGGCAGAGAGCCAACCGAGGTCGAGCTCGGCATGTTCGGTGCGCTGTGGAGCGAGCACTGCGGCTACAAGCATTCCAGAGCCCTGCTCAGACAATTTCCCTCTAAAAGCAAACGGGTACTGGTTAAACCGGGAGAGGAAAACGCCGGAGTAATAGACATCGGCGACGGGCTGGTAATAATAATGAAGATAGAGTCTCACAACCATCCCTCGGCAATTGAACCATATCAGGGAGCTGCCACCGGAGTCGGCGGCATCGTCCGAGATATTTTTACCATGGGAGCTCGACCGATTGCCCTGATGAACTCCCTGCGCTTCGGTTCACTTACTGATTCCCGTAACAGGTACCTTTTTGGCGGCGTGGTCGGCGGCATTGCCGGCTATGGTAACTGCCTGGGTATTCCCGACATCGGCGGCGAGATTTACTTCGCCGACTGCTATTCAGGTAACCCGCTGGTCAACGCCCTGTGCCTGGGCATCGCCGAAGCTAAACATCTGGTCAGGGCCAGGGCACATGGAGAAGGCAATTTGTTGATGCTGGTTGGCGCCGATACCGGACGTGACGGACTTCATGGCGCCTCCGGTCTGGCTTCCAGGACATTTGAGGACGAGCGCGAACTCAGGTCTGCGGTACAGGTCGGCAATCCATTTTTAGAGAAACTGCTCATCGAAGCCTGCCTTGAGCTGGCTAAAACCGATTGGATAGCCGGTATGCAGGATTTAGGAGCCGCCGGTCTAACCAGCTCCGCCGTAGAATCAGCCAGCCGCGGAGGCGGCGGCATTGAAATCGACGTCCTCAAGGCACCCCGCCGTGAAAAAGGCATGACTCCCTACGAGGTAATGCTTTCCGAGTCACAGGAGAGAATGCTGGTGGTGGTTAAGAAAGGCTATGAAGGCAAGGTGAAAGCTCTCTTTGACCGCTGGGAACTGCGCTCGGACATTATCGGCCGAGTCACCGGCGGCGGTTTAGTCAGGATTAAAGAAGGGAAAAAAACTGTGGCTGAGGTGCCGGTGAATGTGCTGAGTTCATCGCCTGTATATCGAAAGCGGGTAAAGAAGCCGGAATGGATTAACAGACTGCAATCCTTTGATGTCAACTCCACACCTGATTTACCGCGAAAGAAAGTGAAATCAGCCTTACTCCGTCTGCTGGCGTCGCCGAACATTGCCAGCAAAAACTGTGTTTATCGACAATACGACCACCAGGTAGGCAACAACACTGTGGTCGTTCCCGGTAGCGATGCAGCCGTGCTGCGGATTAAAGGTACTAAGAAGGCAATCTCGTTAACTACCGATGGCAACGGCCGGTATTGTTATGTAAACCCATACCTCGGCGGTGTCATTGCCGTATCCGAAGCCGCTAGAAACCTGGCCTGCAGCGGGGCTCAGCCACTTGCCATTACCGACTGCCTTAACTTCGGTAATCCGGAGAAAGACGACGTTTATTATCAACTGAAGGAATGCATTGCCGGCATGGCTCGCGCTTCCCGGGAGTTTAAAATACCCGTTATCAGCGGCAATGTCAGCCTGTATAACGAGACCAGAGGTGAAGCCGTATATCCTACGCCAGTAGTGGGCATGGTCGGGCTGATCGAAGATGTAGCTGAACACTGCACTTCTGGATTTAAAAATGAAGGTGACCTGGTGTTTTTGCTCGGGGAGGGCAACATCATTGATAGCAGCATCGGCAGCAGCGAATATCTGGAACTGATTCACGGAATGATAAAAGGCAATCCTTACATTGATTTGGAGCTGGAAAAACGGCTGCAGCGTTGCTGTCTTGAAGCAATCAAGCGAGGGCTCATAAACTCGGCGCACGATTGCGCTGAAGGGGGACTGGCGGTTGCCCTGGCAGAGAGCTGTCTGGCTAACAGGATTGGCTTCGTTAGCTCCGAGTGGGAAATACAAGGCCGACTGGATGCAGCCCTTTTCGGTGAAGCACAATCGAGAATTGTGGCCTCAATAGCGCCCAAATCATCCTGGAAATTACTAAAGCTCGCCGACCGTTATCAAATAGCCGCCACCAAACTTGGAGTGGTAGGTGGCAAACGATTTATACTAAAAGGCTACATGGATTTATCCCTTAAAGAGATTGAGGAGGCGTGGCGGGGTGGTCTCGAGGAATTGTTATAAATATGAACGGAGGAAACGCTTGGCCGAGATCAGTGCTTTCTTAGGTGTTCGCTACAACCAGGAAATTATCGAGGACATGGCAGCAGTCATCTGCCCGCCATATGATGTTATCTCTGCAGAAGAACAGAAGGCCTACTATGCGAGAAATGATTACAATGTTATCCGGCTTGAGCACGGTATGATGCAGCCTAACGACACCAAGACAAACAACAAACATATACGAGCCTGCACTACCTTTAATCAATGGCTTAAAGACCGGGTGCTGCTAATTGACCATGTTCCATCATTCTATGTCCACGAACACTGCTTTACTTTTCAAAATATCAGAAAAAAGCGACTGGGGTTAACGGCCTGTGTCCGACTCGAGCCCTTTGAGAAAAAGGTCATATTTCCCCACGAGAATACGGTGCCCGGCATCAAAAGCGACCGCCTGGAACTAATGCGAGCCTGCCCTGTCAACTTCAGTCCGCTACTGGGCATCTATGAAGACCTCGGCCAGAAAGTTACCAAGCTTCTGACAATACAGTGCGGCCGCAAGCCGACAGTTGATTTTGCCGAAGACGGGCAAACGCACAAGCTCTGGGTAGCCAACGAGCCTGAATTTGTCCAGAGGGTAAGCCATTTCCTGGCTTCGAAGCCAATCTATATCGCCGACGGCCATCACCGCTATGAAACCGCACTGGCTTACCGGGATGAAAGACGGCAACATATCGGGCACGTTAAAGGTAATGAAGCCTTTAACTTTGTTATGATCACACTGGTCTCCTTCTCCGATCCCGGGCTTGTGGTCCTCCCCGTACATCGGCTGATAGGTAATTTATCCACCGACACTGTAACTAAATTCAGAAGCACCCTCCAAACTAACTTCGAACTGGAAACTCTTCCTTTAGATGGGAATGGCCTGCCCGAGATTTCAGGAGCCACCACCAGGGTGCTGGGATTGGAGCCTGGCAAAATAGCGGCTCTCAAGTTCCGGCATTCATCAGCCGCAAAAGGATTGATGCCGGAAGGTCATTCCGAAGCCTATAAGAGGTTGGATATCAGTATCATACAACACCTAGTCATAGACAGACTGAGAGCGCTCGATAAAGACAGCAATATAGCTTATACACCAAACGCCATAGAAGCATGCAGGTTAGTAGAAGACGGTGAATTTCAGCTGGCTTTTCTCTTGAATCCTATATCGGTGAGGACGATTAAAACAATTGCTGATTCCAACGACAGGATGCCCGGCAAATCAACCTATTTCTATCCCAAGTTGCCCACCGGCCTGGTCCTCAACCGACTTGAGGGAACGCTGTAGGTCAAACTGAAAGAACTTGTGCGTATCCTGTGGCCGACTAACTAAATATTATCCTATGACATTCAATCAGCAGGTATATACACTTTCAAATTATCAAAGGCGACGTGACCATTAGGCTCAATCGTATCTATCATCAATCCCACCTGTCCAATTGCAAAAGATTCCTCAGTGACAACAGTAGTAAGATGATGCCCATTAACAAACGCTTCTACCTTGGAACCTTTACAAATTACCTTAAGATGATTTCCACCATAACCTTCGTTTATGAATTCTGACTCTGTCCAGTTCTTCAACACAGTCCATTGTCCACCCGTTCTTGTACCTACTAAATAACTTCCATCCCCGCTGACCAGGAAAAGATAAAAATTTTCACTATCCTTCAATCGAAAAATCAATCCGGCTCTACTGTTCTTTGGCCCATCGACCAGCCTGGTATCCGCTTCGAATATGAAATCTGTCAGTTCTCCCCATTCGTCATGAGATATCCATACCGCATATTTGGCATCCTTTGCTTTAATATGATACTCACCATCCTTATAATAAAACTCACTTTTTGCAGTGGATTCAACATCCCAGCCGCTACTAGGATCGCTGAAGTCGTCCTCATGTACTAGTTCGGTTGATGGTATGGTCAGTTCGGCTTCCTGTCCATCAGTTGACTCCTCTTTCACTTCGGCTTGCTCTATTATCGGGACACATGTCTCCGGTGGCCCTTGACCACTAACTCTGATAAACCATCGCTTGTCCTTAGCGTAATAACCTCCGGATGCCGATACTTCCCCCATGTAGGATACGCCTGAGCGCACTTCACCCTTACTCTCCTCGTAGTTTATAGCCATGAGATCCTGAGCAGGAGGCGCGTCACTGTTTGTGACTACCTCGACATGAAAGTCGCCATCAGTGATGATATCCGGGATATCGACCTCTTTCCATCCCCCGCCTGTAAACAAGCTCCACGGGAAATCATCCGACCACAGTTGCTCAGTCTTTCGTTCATTCCAAATCCTGACCTTAAACGTCCTCTTATTCAAGTCAGGGAAGTTCTCGACCTTTGTATGGGCTGATATGCTGACTTTTTGTATCTTGAAAGGCTTGGCTACTGGTGTAAAGTGGACTATGTGTCCGCCTCCTCCCCATATATAGACACCCATCAGCAGCGGGTCGTATTCACCCGAATCATATTTAATAGTACACGGAGTCCAATCGCAGACATTTAGTTTGGCGGCCGCATCTCCTATTGTCAGTTCGCAGCTGCCAGCGGTTGTCCTGGTAACTTGAAAACTAATGTCCTCAGTGGCTCCTGGAGCCAGCCAAATATATTTTCCGTCAATCTCCTCCCCATTAATCAATAGATACGCCGTATAAGTGCCGGCTACATCTCCATTATTAGTAACAGTTGCAGTCACCATCGCGGGATAACCGACCATCACTGTGTCGGGCTTTACGCTAAGTGCACTAACTTTAAATTGTGCTGATGTATTTTTTGGTTGCTCCGTTACAGTTGGCTCTGCGGTCGGTGCTGAACTGGTATCGGGGGCACAAGCTATAGCTGAACTCAGAAGAAGGATGCATAATCCGATGAGCAGAATCCAAAACCATCTGTTCCTCTTCATATTTACACCTCCGATATATCTGGCTATCAGCCGCTTTGAAGGAACCCTGTAAATAGCAGGCTTTGATTAGAGGGCATTGACTTTGCCAGCGCTGTACGAGGCGTAATTGTCTCGTCCTCTCTCCTTGACCCAGTACATCGCGATGTCCGCATTCCTCATTAGAGCTTCGGAATCTTCGCCATCATCAGGGTAAACAGCGAACCCAACGCTGGTGGTAATACGGATCTTATAACTGTTTATGACAAACGGTTTCCGAAAGGATTCCAGAATCTTTCGGGCAACCTTCAAGCAATCTTCCACTGCGGCAATCTTGGGCAGCAATACTAAGAACTCGTCTCCGCCAACTCGCGCCACGGTATCGCTCTTACGCACCATAGATATCAGCCGTTCTCCAGCAGCCATTAAAACCTTATCACCCAAACTATGGCCAAAGGTGTCGTTAACCACCTTAAACCGGTCCAGGTCGAGCATCATCACGGCCAACTTAGTTTTATTACGTCCCGCACCAGCTAGCGCCACATTTAGCCGGTCTTGTAGTAGCAGCCTGTTAGGCAATCCGGTTAAGAAATCATGGGTAGCGATATCGTTGAGTTCGCGCTCCAGCCGTTTGCGTTCGGTAACGTCTCGAGCAACACCACGGAATCCCACGACGTTCCCCTCTTCATCCTTTATGGCAGAAACCGAAAGTTCTCCGAATCCCACGCTGCCGTTTTTCTGTATGAACTTGTAGGAAAGACCTTTCATGGTTTCACCGGTGCGATAGACCCGGTTGAAATCCTGATACACTACTTCAATATCCTCTTTGGCGGCTAGAGTTCGGTAGTTCATACCTATGAGTTCTTCTTCAGAATATCCCATAGCACGGCACATGGAATCATTAACAAACGTAAAATTACCGGCAAGGTCTGTTTCAAAATAGTTGTCTTGAATTTCCTCGAGTATAGTCCGATATCTCTCTTCCGATTTTTTTACAGCTTCTTCAAGCTTTTTTCGTTCGGTGATATCGAAGACAATGGCCATACCGGAGGTCAGTACACCTTTATGAAAGATCGGCGACACCGAAGGGTATATCCAGACAGAATGCCCGTCTTTGTGAATTGCCCTGAACTCCAATTCATACCCAGCCTCAGGATTCCTGAGACCCTGTATAAACTTCTCTATCACGGTTACCTTGTCGTCAGGATGGAGGAAATTAGCAAAGGGCTTTCCTACCAGGTCCTCAAAAGAATAACCAATTATTTTACAGAACGATTCGTTCACGAAAACTATATTTCCGTTCAAGTCTCCGGTAAGGACTCCGGCCCCGCCAGTCTCAACAACGCTTTTATATACAGCCTGGCTATCCGCTAAGGCGTCTTCTGTCCGCTTTAATTCGGATATATCCATGAAGCTTCCCACAGTAGCCCGTTTTCCTTTATATTCAGTCGAGGTTACCTTTTCCAGAACCCATATTATTTCTCCATTCTTCCTAAGGAACCGGTACTCGTAAGGTAAAGAGCTGCCTCCTTTAAGGCTGTTTATTGCCTTTTTTCTGACTAATTCTTTATCTTCAGGATGGACAAGGTCGAGAGAATATTTGCCTAATAACTCCGATTCCGAATAGCCTGTCAACTCTATAAACAGTGGATTGACATACTGGAATCTACCATTCTGGACGATATAAACCCCTGTCCCGGCACAGCGCAACAAGGCTTGAGCCAGTTCTGTCGAGTCATCAAACTTAGACATAATTACTTACTATTTCTAAAACATCGCCAATGATTTTAACCTTAAACTTGCCCCTTAATCCCGTCGATTCTGACCAATAATTTCCAATAGCTTCGGAAAATAGATAAACAATTATATATATTCGTGGAGAAAAAGGATAGAGGGACAAATGAAGATATTTAAAGACCTTCAGGCATTTATGCACCATAATAAGCCTTAACCAAAACAGTTGTGACCCGCGCCTAAATCTTGACCACTTTGGCGGTATGGACATCCTCTAGGTCTAATATCTCTTGTATTTGTTTCTCCGGTAACGGTTCATCCAGGGCTAAAATCATAAGTGCTTGCCCACGGGGTTTGAGACGTGCCAGCAACATTGAACTGATATTTATATCAGCTTGGCCGGTGATAGTACCTACAGCACCGATAAGACCGGGCCGGTCTCGATGGTCACTGAACAGAAAGTAGCCACCGGTGGGTAGTATATCTACCCAAAAATCATCCACGCGCACGATGTGAGTCTCTCCACGCAAAACGGTGCCGGCGACAATTGTGGTGCCGGCATCGGTAACAGCTTCCAAGGTAATCATGCTGGCATAGTTTTCACATTCGGTCTCTTTCTGCTCGATAATCTTTATGCCCCTTTGAGTGGCAATGATAGTAGCATTTATGAAGTTTATTCTTTCCTCGCTTATACCTTCCAGCAAGCCACCGATAACCGACGCTTTTAAAGCTGCAGTATCGTAGCTGGCAATCTCCCCGTTGTATCTGATGCGTATGCTCTTTATTTGCCCTTCCATCAACTGGCGGGCCAAGCTACCCAGCGTTGAAGCCACCTGCATAAAGGGAGCTAAAACAGATAACAGCTCTGCCGGGATTTGTGGAGCATTAACAGCGTATTTGGCTGGCTGGCCTTTCAGTACCGCCATTACCTGCTCGGCGACCTCAAGAGCCACGCTGGTCTGCGCTTCAGTAGTGGAGGCACCCAGATGAGGGGTAACAATAATCTTCTCATGTTGGAAAAGTACGCTATCAGTCACCGGCTCTTTTATGAAGACGTCAACGGCACAGCCGGCGACCTTTCCCGCCTCAACCGCCTTAAGTAACGCTTCCTCGTCTATAAGTCCACCGCGGGCGCAATTGATAATACGCACTGTTGGTTTAACTGCATTCAGTTCTTTAGCACCAATTAGCCCTTTGGTCTGGGAAGTCAACGGTAGATGAAGGGTAATGAAATCGGATTCTTTCAACAGTTTCTGCATAGGCACCAGTTCTACACCCAGATTACGGGCATAATCTGCTGAAACGAATGGGTCGTAACCAAGTAGCCGCATATTAAAAGCCTGAGCCCGCCTGGCAACCTCTGAGCCCACATTGCCTAATCCCATGATGCCTAAAGTCTTACCTCTGAGTTCAACGCCCATATAATCCTTGCGTTGCCAAGCGCCCGATTTTAGCTTGGCATTAGCCTGAGGTATATGCCTGGCTAGAGCCAGCATCATAGCCATAGTATGTTCGGCAGCCGCGATGGTATTGCCGGTGGGGGCATTGACTACTACCACACCTTGCCTTGTAGCCGCCTCTACATCAATATTGTCCAGTCCGACACCTGCCCTAGCGATAACCTGAAGTTTTTTACCTGCCTGAATAATATCCGCAGTAGCCTTGGTCTCACTGCGAACTACCAGAGCTTCATAATCGCCAATTATTTTCTTTAGCTCGTCAGGTTTCAGGCCGATTTTGACATCGACCTCAGCCTGAGCCTTCAAGGCTTTTATACCTTCTTCAGCCACTGGATCGGCAACAAGAATTTTCATAGCATACTCCCATTGGACAGACCTAAAGTCATGCCCCAAATTTTATTATTTATGCGTTTGCCTTGGGCAAAGCTTTACTTATGGCATCCAGCGTTTCTTTAATGTCCGCTTCAGTAACCCAACCCAAATGTCCGATACGGAATATCTTTCCAGTCAGGTCTCCCTGACCTCCGGATACTACCACCTTATATTCTTCTCTTAGAATCTGCTGCAGTTTCGGAGCACTTACCTTTTCCGAACCATTTACGGCCGTAACGGTATTAGACGCATATCTCTCATCAGCCGGAAACAGCGATAGCCCCAGAGATTTCACCCCCTTTCGGGTCATGTCTCCAATCTTAGCATGTCGCGTTAAGATATTGTTCAATCCTTCTTTCAACATCATATCGAGTGAAACATCAAGAGCATACATGATGGATATAGCGGGCGTCCACGGGGTCTGCCCCTTTTCAAAATAGCTTTTACATTTTGTGAAATCCCAGTAGAAGCGAGGCATTTTGGCCTGAGCGTGGGCCTTCCAACCTCTCTCGCTAACGCTCACCATAGCCATACCGGGCGGTACCATCCAGCCCTTTTGAGAACCAGTAACTACAACGTCGCATTTCCAATCATCTACCTTTAGGTCGATGCACCCCATACTGCTTATGGCATCTACTATAATTA
>Ga0153916_10001579_pt1 | contig 16439 bp, 16 predicted proteins | sample Opewatmetagenome_FD_109642 | JGI IMG/M metagenome (GOLD analysis project Ga0153916, IMG submission 109642) | Freshwater wetland microbial communities from Ohio, USA - Open water 3 Core 3 Depth 4 metaG | ecosystem: Environmental > Aquatic > Freshwater > Wetlands | place: USA: Ohio, Lake Erie...
CCGCGCCGGCCCCAGCTCCCGCATCAGCCGAGGCAGCGCCCCCCACGTCAGCGGCAGCTCCACGTCCACCGCCGGGATCGAGAACCACGCCGACTCCGCCGCGAGCCGCATGTCCGCGCACGTCGCCACCACCACGCCCCCGCCGATCGCCAGCCCGTTGATCGCCGCGATCGTCACCTGCGGCAGCGATTCCAGCAGCGCGCACGTCCGGTTGCCGATGCTCACCCGCTGCAGCCGGTCGATGTCGTTGACCGCCGCGCCCTCTCGCCGGCTCCCCAGCTCCGCGCCCGACGAGAACGCCCGTCCAGCCCCCGTCAGGATCACCACCCGCGTCTCGACGTCGTCCTGCAGCGCTCGGCACGCCTGCTGCAGCTCGTCGTGCATCGTCACGTTGATCGCGTTCAGCTTCTCCGGCCGGTTGAGCGTGATCGTCGTCAGCCCCGCCAGCTCCCCGTCCCGTTCGACCACCACCGTCGCCATCGTCCCCCTCCTCTCGTCCTCGCCCCTGGCCCCAGCTTCTGGCCTGCAGAGCTCTGGATCCGGCTGAAGCCCTTCGCTCCAACATCCAACATCTAACATCCAACATCTAACATCTAGCCGTCCAGCCTCTTACGGCATCCCCCGCAGGGGAGTTCCGCTCTCGGACTCAGGGTTGACCGACCCAAAGGGAGTGCAAACACCCTGCTATAATCAGTCCGGTTCGCAGCCCCCCGCGCCGATACTTCCACGTCCAACATGTCGCGAGTGCCGTGTCTCACGGCGCCTCGCGGCGGCGGGATAGGACGGGACGGCAGGGTGGGCCGTCCTTCGCAGGAAGCGGCGTGTCGACGGTTGTGCAGTTGATGGTGGCATGGATATGACGAGCGACACCCCCTCCTACTCCGGCGACGCCACAGAGCGCGCCGCCCGCATCCTCGCCCAGGCCCTCATGGAGGCCGAGGTGATCATCGCGTCCGAGCGCGATGCGCGCGCGCACGTCGTCCCGCCCGAGGTGCTCGAGACCCTCGAGCGCTTCGGCTCCGTCCTCACCCGCCTCGTCGAGCACACCGAGCTGCTCGCCCAGCGCATGGCCGACCTCACCGACGCCGTCGCCGCCCTCGCCGAGCAGCGCCGGCCGGCCCCCGCCCCGCACGAAGCACGGCCGCAGCTCCCCGAGATGGAGCCGTCCTTCGCCCCCGGCGGCGAGGGCGTCGACGTCACCATCGCCGACGTCCCCGGCTTCCAGGGCCTCATGGAGATCCAGCGCGCCCTCGTCCGCCTGCCGCAGGTGCAGTCCGCCGCCGTCCGCCGCTACCAGGACGACGAGGCCGCCATCCAGCTCGTCCTCTCCCAGCCCATGACCGCTGCCGCCATCGCCGAAGGCGTCAGCGCCGGCACCGCCCACCGCATCATCGTCGACGACTCCCGCCCCGACGCCCTCCGCCTCCGCCTCCGCTTCCTCCCGGGGTAGTCCGCGCCCGCCGTGCGGGGTTCTCAAACAAGCTGCGCTGGTGACAGCATCTGCTTCCAAACCAGCACGGCACTTCACGCTGTGCTGACAATCTGAAACGTCGAGCGGGAACCCTCATCTATTGGCTGTACATGCCACGGGGCAGCCCGCCGACACCGATCGATACTAATAGACTGTAGACGAATAGTCGTCATGCCGATTATCAGCACGGCATGGCTAAGCGTCTCAACACCCGGCAGCCGCTCGATGCGCTAGGCACCTCTCTGCGCAGCCTACGGCTGCGGCGCGGGCTCTCACAAGAAGCATTGGCTGCCGACGCCGATCTGCACCGGACTTACCTTGGCGGCGTGGAACGTGGCGAGCGCAATCCGTCCTTCCTTGCCATCACACGCATTCTCGTTGCCCTCAACGCGAATTGGACGGAGCTTGCCACCGCGATCGACGCCGAGCTTTCGCGAGGTCACAAATCGTGAGCGACATCCTCAGAGCATTCGACGCAGAGCAGGAGGCGGCCGTTCTGCAAGAATTGATCACGCTCACCCGTATGCTCTCGACCGCGGGCATCGCCAAACTGGAGGAAGATCACTGGAGCACGATCTATTGCAAAGTCAAAGGCATACCGAAGCCAGGTTGGAGCAATCTTCTCTTTCACGACATCAACCACGCCGGCCTCGGTATTGAGAGCAAGCTCCTGCGCCGTCGCAACCCGTTCGACGATGTTGGCAATTCCTTGATGCACCCTGCCGCCACGCGTCGAATCGAGTTCGATCCGTCTCGCCCAGCCGAAGAATGCAAGGACGAGATCCTTACTCAGTGGGGCACTCACATTCGGGAGTTCGAAGAACGTGTACGGCAGACCAGCTCGAATGGCGCCGCCGATATCCGCTGGGGCGTATTGCTCTGGGGAACTGACCTGCGTCGCTTCCTTTATTTCGAAGAGCGCATCGTGGTCCCGAACCCCGCTGAGTACGTCGCAGATTGGAGTACAGGCACGCATCGCGGCGAAGCCCGAAAGAATCTACACATCTTCGAGAAGACCAGCGGGAGGAAGCGATTCTCCGTGACGCTACCGACTAAGGGTGCCAAACTCCAACCCTATTTTGACGTCCCGTCCGCAGAACAAGGTGCACATCTATTTTCGGTCCCCGATGACGACCTCGTCCCGATCTGGGTACCGCGAGGACTCCATCACAAAATCATGGACGCCGTGGAGCGTTATTACGGTTCTGAAAAACTAGCGCATCCTCCAGATTTTCTATTGGAAGAGGAAGCGTCAGACCTTGACGAGGGCTTGTGACTGACTAACTGCGTGACCCGCCTGGCGCAGCGACTTTCCGTCAGCTATGGCGACGTCCCGGCCTGCTGCGAGAATCGCGTTGCCTATTGCCTTAGCGAGTACGGGCGGAACGGCGTTTCCAATCTGAAATGCTCTTTCCATCCGAGTTCCAGCGACGAACCACCATGCGGGGAACGTCTGAAGTCGCAATAGATCTTCGTCGGACAAATAGGTGTGCTGCACAGCCACCGGGGGAGTGTCGCCTTGTCGGCGCCCCAATACGTGCCACTGCTGGCGAAGGAGCTGCTCCTTAGGCACGCCGAAGGGCGCGACAGCAAGCTTCGCCGACTGGTGCGCACCGATCGTCGGAGAAGGCCTCATCAGTGTCCATGTGACGGGCTCGTCATGAGGACGTACCACATTCTTGAGCCATAAAACGGCGACGCTCGGGTCTACGTCCCCGTGATAGGGTGAGCGGCCATCATGGAAAACTGTGTCCCAAACGGTAGGAGCCCGGGAGAGCACTCCGAGCTCAGGGAACAGCGGAAGAGTTGCGCCCGCGTTGCCACCATGTGTTGGGCTCGGGAATGCGAACGCTTCTCCGTCACGACTGCCCACTATGAATAGCCGTTCCCTATATTGAGGCGCGCCGAACGACGCCGCGTCGAGTGTGGCTACGTGGCACCTGTATCCGATGCGCTCGAACTCTGCCACGATGAGATCTAGCGCCCCGCCCGCTTTCCGGTGCGAAACCTGCCATCGTGTCCGCTGTGAGCCACAGTCGGCGCATCGCTCCGCCATCGCATTGTGCTCAGGCTGTGCGCGATCGGGATCAAAGGGCGGATAGCACACTGAACCACAATCCCCGCAGCGCATACGCCAAGTGTTCGTCTTCGTGAGAATAAGACCTTTGACATTCTCGAAGAGAAACCACCGGGGACGGAGATCGCGTACGATCCGCACGAACTCCATGAAGAGCTGGCCTCGCTCGTCATCGACTGAACCACGCTGGCCCGATCGACTGAAAGACTGACACGGAGGACCGCCCGCAACGACCTCGACGTCTCCCCGCCGCACACCGCAAACCTCCGTGATGTCGCTCGCCGGTAGTGCTCGAACATCGCATCGCCTGATTACCGCTTCGTCCAAGTATGCGTGAGTTCCCAACCCGCGCAACACTCGCCCGCGTAGCTCGTCGAATTGCTGGCCACTCCATCGCCTCACGCTGTGTTGTCCGGTGAGTTCGCGCATGAACCCTTCAAACCACCGGTCATCGCCGCGTCCGATCTGCTGGTTCAAGGTGAGCGTGTCACATGCTCGGGGCTCCCAGTCGGTCGCGAACACGACTGAGAACCCGGCCTCTTCCAGTCCGAGGTCTAAACCTCCACCGCCACTGAACAGGGACACTGCTTTGGGTCGCGCGTCTGCTTCGCTCACGCGGAAACCGCTCCTCGCTGGTTCAATATCCGGTCGATCCTGCGCAGCACTAAAGGCATTGCTTTAGAGATGTCGTGTTCCCAGACGCGAACCACCCGCCATCCGTCTTTCCGAAGTGCACTGTCAACGCGCCTATCGCGAGCCTTGTTTCGCGCGACCTTCGGGCCCCAATAGTCAACATGGGACTTCGGAGCACGATAACACCGCTTGCAGCCGTGCCAGAAGCAGCCGTCCACGAACACCGCGACCCGCCTACGCGTGAAGGCTATATCAGGAGACCCCATGACCTCACGAGAGTTCACTCGATACCCCCGCAAGCCTCGTTCATACAACGCGCGCCTAAGCATCAACTCTGGAGTTGTATTCCTCGACCTCACCGCTTGCATCGTGCGTCGTCGCACGTCCCGCGGCACGCTGTCTGCCATCTTGTCCTCGGAACTATGATACTTTTAGGCGTCACAGTGTTCAACGGCAGCTTATGTTGATCTGAGACTATGCGGCGCGAGCCATTGAACTCTCGAACCGTCCGGTCGTTGGGCTACGACCCTAGTGATTCCATACTTGAGGTGGAGTTTCACGACGGCCGAGTGTATCAGTACTACCTTGTACCCGACGCCGTCGTCCTGGGACTCCTCGCGGCCGACTCCATCGGGCATTACATGAACGAGCATGTCATCGGCAAGTACCCGTACCGCGAGGTTTCGTGACGCTCGCCGCTAGACCGGGAGGACCTTTAACTGTGCAGGATCACCCGGCCTCCCGCTTCTCACTTCCCGCCTCCATCCCGTACCACGTGACATCCCCCGCTAGGAGATCGCCGCCCGCCCGGCGTACCCTCGCCCCATGTTCGACAACTGCGCTCTCCTCGCCACCGCCAAGAATCTGCGCCATCCCGGACGGGCCGTCTGGCTGCGTAATCCCAGACGGGCCGCCCGGCTGCGGATAACCGTTCCCCAACAGCGCGGTCAATCAAACAGTGTCAGGATCTCCGCCCCTCGCCAGCTTCGACGGTCCCCGAAAAAGTGGAGCAACCGCGAAAAAACAACCGTCAATCAAACGCCCGACAACCGACAACCGACCACCGACAACCCACGTTCGCCCGCCTGGCACTCTCAACCCCCGACTGCTAACGACAAGCGCCCACAGACAATCAAGCCCAACCTCCAACCTCTAACCTCCAACCTCCAGCACCGCTTCCCGTCTCCCGCTTCCCCGCATACCCTGCACCCGATGCACCTCCGCCGCCTCGACCTCACCAACTTCCGCAACTACCCCCGCCAGCACCTCGACCTCGCCCCCGGCACCGTCCTCCTTCTCGGCCCCAACGCCCAGGGCAAGACCAACCTCCTCGAGGCCGTCTTCCTCCTCGCCACCGGCCGCTCCGAGCGCGCCGCCACCGACGCCGACCTCATCGCCTGGGCCGCCCGTGACGACCCCCAGCCCGTCGCCCGCGTCGTCGCTACCGCCGCCCGCGCCGCCGCCGACGTCACCGTCGAGGTGATCGTCGCCGGCCGACCCGGCGCCCACGGCAACCTCGTCGCCTCCAAGCGATTCAAGCTCAACGGCGTCCCCAAGCGCGCGTCCGACGTCGTCGGCGCCATCACCGCCGTCCTCTTCACCACCGACGACATGGACCTCGTGAAAGGCGCCCCCGCCGGCCGCCGCCGCTACCTCGACGTCATGCTCTCGCAGGTCGACCACCGCTACCTGCGCGCCCTCCAGCACTGCACGAAGGTCGTCGCGCAGCGAAACGCGCTGCTCAAGCGCGTCCAGGACGGCGCCGCCCGCACCGACGAGCTGGCCTACTGGGACGAAGAGCTCGCCCGCGACGGCGCCACCCTGCTCGTCGCCCGCGCTGCCGCCGTCGACGACCTGGCCCGCTCCGCCCGCGACGCCCACGCCCGCCTCAGCGGCGACCGCGAGCACTTCGCCCTCGCCTACGAGCCCCGCTTCTCCGAGCACTGGCCGCCCGCTCGCCTCGCCACAGCCGGCCCTGCCGACGTCGCCTCCGCCCTCCTCGACAAGCTGCAATCCACCCACACCCGCGACATCGCGGCCGGCGTCACCCTCACTGGCCCCCACCGCGACGACCTCGCCATGACCCTCGGCGGCGAGCCCGCGGCCGCCTTCGCCTCCCGAGGCCAGCAGCGCACCGCCGCCCTCGCCCTCCGCCTCGCCGAGGCCGCCCTCCTCCACGCCCGCTCCGGCGAGCGCCCCGTCCTCCTCCTCGACGACGTCCTCAGCGAGCTCGACGAGTCCCGCCGCGCCAGCGTCCTCGCCGCCATCGACGCCGACCAGGTCCTCATCACCAGCCCTGACCCCGACCGCTTCGACGCCGCCTACGTCGCCTCAGCCCAGACCTGGCGCATCGCCGCCGGCGCTGCCACGCGCGACGCCGCGCCCATGTAGCTGCGCAGCTTCAGCTGCGCCCGCCGCGCCTCGCAATCGCCGCCGTCGTTGCGTCGCTGCCAGCAACGCGGATCATTGGCGATGTACACTCATCACGGGGCCAATCACGTCGCGTAGAGGCCGCCAGCGATGCCGTTGATCAGCCCGTGGGCCGGTTCGGGGCGCCTGTGCTGTCAGGTTTGAGCGCACGATCGGGAACCGTGGAATGAGGGTGTGTAAACCACACCGCAGCGCGTCAGAGATTGGGGGTTCGATGACATTCTTCAAGCGCCTGTTCAAGCGTGGACAGAAGCCCGTCGTTGCCGAGCCTTTGCGGGGCGTTGCGCCGGAGGAGACGCGGGCCGAGCAAGGCGCGATGCGCCAGCACATGGAGGCCGATGTGGCGGCCGACCGCAAGCGGCGTGGTGCGACCGACGTCCGACCAGGCGGCGAACGACCTCCACGCGAGACTCCGGACGAGGGGCCGGCGGCTGATTCCTAGGCACGCTGCGCGCCCGATCATTCTGGTTCCTTCCACCACCGACGGCGTTGGAGCCGTCAGGGTGTAACGATTCTGGATCAGGCCGCTCTCGCGACCGAGTACCATTCATGACATGAGCAGACCGACCCCCGAGCAGGAGACGGCCTGGTGCGAGCGTTATGAAGAGCGGCTCCGCGCCCACAAGATCCGTATCGTCGGGCGCCTCTTTCCGATGGACTCAAACCTCCAGTACTTTCTCGCGCTGTCTCCAGGCGACAAGCATGGCACCGCCTTCTCCTACGGCGACAGCGTGTTCGAAAGCCCTGAGTCTGCCGACGAATACGCCGACCGGGCCTTCGAGACGCTCCGCAGCGACCTTCAGCAGCGTGAGGTGGATGCTCCTGTCGACTGACCTCGTCACACCGTGCGAGACGCTGCCCGGTTGTTAGCAATAGCGGTCACATGGTCGCTCTCGAGAGGTGCGTGACCGTGACGTGCCGCGCGCCGGATCATCCGTATCGACGAGTGTTAAGCCGAGCCGGGGCCGCCAACGACTGGATCTCCTCGACGCCCTCACTTGGCACGCCCTCGACCACCTCCACGCCGAGCGTGATCGGCCTGCCCGTCGCCTGCTGTCCGTCGTCTGTCGTCTTGTTCCTTGTTCTTTGTTCTTTGTTCTCTGTTCTCTGTTCTTGGTCCTCGGTTCCGGGTTCCAATCCGCCCCGGGATCGGCGATAATCGGCGCCATCGGCGGATTAACTCACCACCACCTGTGTAATCTGCGGATAACCCGGAAAGGAGCCCCCACATGACGACCTCCGTCCGCCTCCTCGTCGGCACCCGCAAAGCCGCCTTCATCTACACCTCCGACGCCCGCCGCCAGTCGTGGCAGCTCTCCGATCCGATCATGCACGCGTGGACGGTGCACCACATGGCCGCCGACCTCCGACGCGATCCGCCCCGCTTGTTTGCCGCGGCGAATCACTGGGCGTGGGGCCGCTCGGTCTCCTATAGCGACGATCTGGGCAAGACCTGGGAACAGCGCAGCCCCGGCCTCGCCTTTCCGCGGGACATGGACATCGCCGTGGACAACGTGTGGCACGTAGAGCCTGGACACCCGAGCCAGCCCGGCGTCATCTACGCCGGGACGCAGCCCGGCGGCCTCTTCCGCAGCGATGACTGGGGCCAGTCGTGGGTGCCCGTCGAGAGCTTCAACCGGCACAAGTACCGCCAGTTCTGGGGGCCCACCGGTGGGGCCGGGGCTTCCTCCGCCCATTCGGTACAGGTCGACCCGCGTGACGCCAATCGCATCTACGTCTCGGTGAGCTCGGGCGGCACGTACGTTTCCGGGGACGGCGGTGAGAGCTGGGACCTCTGCTCCCACGGAATTGCGGCGACGACACCCGCCGCCAAAGCGTTTCTTGCCGACCTCGCCGCCCAGTTCCCGCAACCGGAACTGCCGCCGGACGTCGACCCGGCGGCGCTCGACGAGTTCCACAAGTTCAAGATCGACACCAAGAACCCCGATCGTCTCTGGGGTCAGGCGCACGTCGGCGTCTTTCGCTCCGACCATCGCGGCAAGGATTGGCAGGACGTCACCGCGGGCCTGCCTGCATTCCACGGCTTCCCCATCGCCATTACGAAGCGCGACCCGGACGCTGTCTTCGTGGTGCCCCTGGAGATGGGATCGGCGGCTGACAACTTCCGTGTGGTCCGGGGCCAGTTCGCGGTGTGGCGGACCATGGACGCTGGCAAGCGCTGGCAGAAGCTGACGAGGGGCCTCCCCGGACCGCACGACTATCAGAGTGCCTACCGTGAATCGATGGACACGGACGGCCTCGATCCCGAGGGCGTCTACGTCGGCACGGCGAACGGCCACGTGTACGCGAGCCCGGATCTCGGCGAGCACTGGGCCGAGTTGCCCGGCCGCCTCCCGCCGATCCTCTCCGTTACCGCCGCCGTGGTGTGACGCGCCGACGGTAATCGTTTGCGCGGCACCGATCGACGGAACAATACGTAGGGACGGAGCTTCAGCTCCGTCCGCGCCCGGGAGCCGCGTGATGTAGCTGCGCAGCTTTAGCTGCGCCTTCTACGGTGAGTCTGCGCAGGCCCCTCAGGCATGATCTGCCCCCAACGCGCAGCGCGGCCGCGTTCCGTGTAGTCTGCAACAGGAATGGCGCTACGCACATGCGAACTCTGTCGTGAAGTCGCGCAGCTACGGGATAGCCACGTCATCCCGAGCTTCGTCTATCGGTGGCTCAAGGAGACATCGGCGTCCGGCTATCTCCGCACTCAGAACATGCCGAACAAGCGCACGCAGCAAGGATGGGTGCGTGAGATGCTGTGCCCCGTCTGCGAGCAACGTCTTTCTGGCTGGGAGAAGCAGTTCGCGGAGACGGTGTTCCTACCCACGACCGAGGGCAGATGGCCCCTCAGCGACACCTACGAGCCGTGGTTGTTTGACTTCGCGGTAAGCGTCTCCTGGCGGGCACTGCGATCGATGCGCTCCGACGGCGAACTGGATCGGCTAGAGCCCGCTGCGTTAGACGAAATCGACGATGCGCTCGAGGTCTTGCGGCAGTTCCTGTTGGGTCGACGGTTCAGCACGGGCCGATTCGAACAGCACATGCTGCTGGGGGGCCTGATTGCCAGTACGAGCAGCGCTTCGACACCGGCGAACATGAACCGTTATCTAACCCGGGCGGTGGATTGCGTGGCCAGCTGCAATCCAAAGACGACTTTCATCTACGTTAACATGTGCGGCATCCTGCTGTTGGGGTTCATCGAGATCTTTCATCGCAAGCAGTGGAAAGGAACGCGGCTCAGCCCAAAGGGTGGGAGGCTGTCGCGTCAATACAGCATGCCCGGCGACGTAGAGCTATTCCTCCAGCGTCGAGCCCGTTCCGTGCGAGGGTCGCTCAATGAAATGAGTGCGCGCCAGCGTGAGAAGTTGGAACAGTACGTACTCGCCAATCCTGAGGTGGTGGCGCGCTCGGGAAGCTTCCAAGCCATGGCGCGAGACGTAGAACTCTTCGGAAAAGACGCCTTTGACGAATAGCGCAGGGGCATCAGGTAGTCCGGCGCCACTGGCGACGATGTGCGCCGCACAGCTTGGCGGCCGCCGCCTGCGAACCATCGCCCGTGCACTGTGTACCGTGAACTCTAAACGAGGGTGACATCCACCATTTCGACTTCACCACCCTCCCCCCGTACCATCGCCCCAGCACCCAACACACCAGCGCCCGTCCGAGAAGCTGACTGCTAAGAGCTGACCGCTGACAAGCTCATGTGACTCAGCCGCCGCCAGCCGCAAACGGCGGCAGCAATCCCGGCGGCGCCGACGACAACAGGCGCCGTTCGAACCGCCGTTCGGGATCGACGCGGCTTTGTGTCGATCTGTCCTGCGTCAGCCGCACGACGTCACCGTGCGTCGACCACTCCCGGCCGGCTCTGTCACGCAGCGCGCAGCCCCGATAGCCCAGCGCTGGCGCCGACGGGAGCGCTCCCTCCCACAGTTCAAGCGCGCCCCAGATATCCATCAGCTCGCGCGCCACGTCGTCGTCCACCGCCCACGTGGGATCTGGACGGCCGGAGAAGACCGACGCGCTGCCGGTCCACGCTGCGGGCTGCCTACCGGATCTTGATGTGGCCATGCATGACCACCATAAACGTACAGAACTGCGTGTACGGGCCTCTGTCCGCCGTGCGCGGATCCGGGATCAGCTTACCGCTGTTGTCCAGGTTCGTCGCCTGCGTCCCGCCCGGCTTGTGCGTCCACAGCCCGTTCCGCCCTTTGCGATACCAGTGGAAGTCCCAGTTCGGTGCGATCACCAGGGCCACAAGATGGCCCTCCCGGGGGCAGCGGTTGTTCGCGGTGGGCGAGTCGATGAGCGTGTCCTGGATCGCCGCGGGACGCACCGATGCGCACGTCAGCGCGGTGTACATCGCACCGGCCGCCTGTCCCGGCTGCGCGAAGGTATCGGTTCGGTAGTTCGTCGCGTAGTTGTAGCAGTTGTTGCCGTACTGGCGTTGACCCGCGTCGTTCCACCACATCGGCTCATAGAGAGGCGCGCAGAGGCAGGCGGGCCGGAGCTTCGGCAGCCGGATCTTCGGGGGCCTGTACACCGCGTACCACTTCCGGAAGCGCTTGAGTTCGCGGATGGCGAACGAGTCGAACGTCCGTGGCATGTGCGGCTTGCGCGGCCCCGTGCTCCCGCAGATGAAATCCTCGAACGCCTCATCGGTTGCGCGATGCGCCAGGCCCTCTCCGAAGAGACGCCCGTCGGCTACCCGGAACGTCCGGGGAAGGTCCGCGCCCCCGGCCCCGCGCCGCTCTACGATCAGCCCCCGGTATCCGAGTCGCGCGGGCGGTGGCACGGCCTCCCCCCGCTTCAGCTTCTCGCCCGGACGAAGTCGGCGAAGAGCGTCTATTGCCGCCCTGCCTTCCAGCTCTATGACTGGGTTCGGCCTGCCCGAAAAGATGTCGATGGTGATTCGCAGCGCCACGGCTGGCCTCCTTGCGTACTGGAGATAGTGACGACAGGTAGGAACATTACTCCTACTCGCGACCGCTGTATAGCCCCCTGAGCTCCTTCGCCTCGCTGCGTATCTGCGCCCTCCGCCAGGACGACAAGCGTCGCGCTGTCCTGTCTCGACTCTCCGCCTGCCGTCGCTCCCAGCCAGAGCCCACGCTGACCCGCAGACAAGCTGACAACCTGCTCCGCTGCCCCAGGGTGACATCCACCATTTCGACTTCGCCCCTCCGCCCCCGTACCATCGCCCCTGTCCGCGGCTGACACGCTGACGCACTGACCGCGGCGAACTTTGAACTGAAAACTGATAACTGAAAACTGATAACTGAGAACTGAGAACGCGACCCAAGGGAGCCGCCCCATGCCCAAAGGAGGCCGTCGTCCCGGCGCCGGTGCGCCCGTCGGCAACATGAACGCGCTCAAGACCGGCACGCGGTCCCTCCGCGTCCGCGCCATCCTCATGGCCTTGCTGCAGGACGACGAGGCCCGCGCCGTCCTCTTGCGCCTGGGCGCCCGCGGCCGAGCCAAGCACGCCGCCCGCACCCAATTTGCGTGCGAGGGAAGGCACCGCCCGTGAAAACACGAAGACTGCCGGACGAGGGCCATATGTCGCTTCATGCTGGACATAACGGAACAGCAAGGCACCTGGCGAACGCGGGCGACTTCTCCATCGCCGCATCGTTGTGCGGAGGGATTCGGCAGCCGGACGCTCGCCACGGCGAGCTGCGAGGACCGGACAATGTCGGCCAATTCTCCGCGCAGCGCCGCACGGGGCGTTTGCCCATGACACAAAGGGTTAGCACTCGAGCAGAAGAGTGATAACGATGGACCGACAGCCACGGCCTAGCACTCCCGCCGTGAGAGTGATAACGATGGACGCACGGAACGATCAGAGCCCTGCGATCCCGCCTCTCGCCTCCCGCATCCCGCTTCCATTTCGATTGCCCCTGCCCACCCCCGTGGCTATGATCGGTCGGAACCCGGACCCGGCGCCGCGACGAAGAGGAGGCCCCCGTGCTCCCCAGCCATGAAGCACCCGGCAACTACATCTTCTATGCGTCTCTCGTCGCCGCGATCGCCTTCTTCGCCTACTCCGTCGCCGTCCGCGTCGCCGTCTTCGCCCGCGGCAAGGGCGACTACCGCTTCGACCACCTCTTCGAGCGCCTGACCTCGCTCGTTCCCTACCTGCTCGGCAACGCCCGCGTCGCCCGCAAGCGGTACTGGTACAGCGGCCTCCTCCACACGATGATCTGGTGGGGCTTCCTCGTCCTCCAGGTCCGCACCCTCAACTTCCTTCTCAAGGGCTTCAACGCGGACGTCTCCCTTGAGCACCTCGGCGGCGTCTTCTACGACGTGATCGTCCGCGGGCCGATGGACACCTTCGACATCCTCGTCCTCGTCGGCTGCGCCATGGCGGCCTGGCAGCGCCGGTTCTGGAAGCCGGCCCGCATGACCTTCAACATGGACGCCTGGATCATCCTCTTCCTCATCGCCTTCCTCATGGTGACCGACGTCTTCACCAACAGCTTCGAGATCGCCACCGACCCCCAGGGCGGCGAGAAGTGGTCATTCCTCGCCTACGGTCTGGCGAAGGTCTGGGACGGCGTCGGCATGTCCCGCGGCACGCAGGAGGGCCTGCTCGATGTCTTCTGGTACCTCCACCTGTACGACTTCCTCGCCTTTCTCAACTACCTGCCGTACAGCAAGCACTCGCACGTGCTCTCCGTCACCTTCAACGTCAGCTTCCGCCGCATCGCCCCGACCGGCCAGCTCCAGCCCATCCGCGACTTCGAGAGCCTGGAGCGCTTCGGCGCCGGCCAGATCGAAGACCTCACCTGGAAGCAGATGCTCGATCCCTACACCTGCACGGAGTGCGGCCGCTGCGAGATCAACTGCCCGGCGTTCCTTACCGGCAAGGAGCTCTCGCCCAAGAAGCTCATGCACGACATGCGCCGCTCGATTGAGCACGAGGTCCACAAGATCGCGCCGCCACCTGTCGTCTGGGACGCCCTCCGCGGCGGCGAAGCTGGTGGGAGCGGCCACGGCCATGGCAACGGCAACGGTCACGCGCAGGCCGAAGAGCTGAAGCTGATCGACGCCGTCGGCTTCAACCCCGTCTGGGACTGCGTCACCTGCGGCGCCTGTCAGTACCAGTGCCCCGTCTTCATCGAGCACGTCCCCGCGCTCCAGGACATGCGCCGCTTCCTCACCATGAACGAGGCCAACATGCCGGAGACGGCCGCCGCCACGCTGATGCAGATCGAGCAGCGCGGCCATCCCTGGCGCGGCACCCCGCACACCCGCACGTCCTGGATGGAGGGCCTCGACATCCCGGCCTTCGACGGCTCGCAGAAATACCTCTACTGGGTCGGCTGCTCCGGCGCCCTCGTCGACCGCAACATCCCGATCACCCGCGCCGTCGCCCGCCTCCTCAAGGAGGCCAACGTCAGCTTCGGCTGCCTCGGCGACGAGGAGCAGTGTACCGGCGATCCGGCGCGCCGCCTCGGCAACGAGTACCTCTACCAGGAGCAGGCGAAGTCGCTGATCGAGGTCTTCCACGCGAAGGGCGTGCAGAAGATCATCACCAACTGCCCCCACTGCTTCAACACGATGGTCAACGAGTACCCGCAGTTCGAGGGCCGGTTCGAGGTCATCCACCACACGACGTTCCTCTCGAAGCTGCTGCAGTCCGGCGCGCTCATGCCGAAGCACCAGCTCCCGGCCGCCATCACCTACCACGACTCCTGCTACCTCGGCCGCCACAACGGCAACTACGACAGCCCCCGCGACATCGTCGACGCGATCCCGGGCGGCGCGCGCGTCGAGATGCCGCGCAGCCGCGAGTGGAGCTTCTGCTGCGGCGCCGGTGGCGGCCACATGTGGATGGAGGAATCGAAGGGCAAGCGCATCAACGTCGCCCGCACCGAGGAGGCGCAGTCCACCGGCGCCCAGATCGTCGCCACCGCCTGCCCGTTCTGCATCCAGATGTTCGACGACGGCATCCCCACCGTCCAGCCCGACGAGGACAAGCGGATGAAGACCTTCGACGTCGCGGAGCTGCTGGAACTCACCGTCATCGGCCCGCCGAAGGCGGGCTCCCCGGCTGCGGACGCCGTTGCCGGTCAATAGACTTAATAGTCAACGCATCAACTTAGGTGATACGCCCATTGTGATCGCCATCGGCCCTTCGCTAGACTGAAGCCGATGGCTCAGAGCTACTACGATGTCCTCGGCGTCAAGCGCGGCGCCTCCGAGAAGGAGGTCCGTTCCGCATACCGCCGCCTCGCTCGCAAGCTGCACCCGGACGTCAACCCGGGCGACAACGCAGCCGAGGCCAAGTTCAAGGAGGTCACTGGCGCCTACGAGGTGCTGTCCGACCCCGAGAAGCGCCGCAAGTACGACCAGTACGGCGACAAATGGGAGTACGCCGACCAGATCGAGGAGATGCAGCGCCGGCGCGGCGCCCGCTTCGCCGGCGGCAACGGCGGCTTCCAGACCTTTGACGTGGGCGACGTGGGCGACCTCGGCAACGTCTTCACCAGCTTCTTCGGCCGCGGCGGCGGTGCGCGCACCATGTCGCGGCGTGGCACCGATGTCCAGCAGCCGCTCGAAGTGACGTTGGAAGAGGCGTTCCACGGCACGACTCGCACGCTCGAGTTGCTGTCGCAGGAGCCCTGCCCAACATGCGGCGGCTCCGGCCAGATCGCCGGCGCCACCTGCCACACGTGCCAGGGTTACGGCCAGATGCAGCGCCCGCGCCGGCTCGAGGTGAAGATCCCCGCCGGCGTGACCACCGGTTCGAAGGTGCGCGTCGCCCAGGAGGGACAGCCGGGCATCGGCGGCGGCCAGCGCGGCGACCTGCTGCTCGTCGTCACGGTGCGGCCGCACCCGCGCTTCGAGCGCAAAGGCGACGACCTGTACGAGGACGTCGACGTGCCTGTGACGGTCGCCGTCCTCGGCGGCGAGGTCGAAGTGCGGACCGTGACCGCGAAAGTGATGCTCAAGGTCCCGCCGATGACGCAGAACGGCCGGGCGTTCAAGCTGGCCGGCCTGGGGATGCCGCGGCTCAACAAGGAGGGCAAGGGCGACCTGCACGCGCGCGCCCGCATCCGCCTGCCGGAGCATCTGGACGACCAACAGCGCAAGCTCTTCGAAGAGCTGCGCGCCGCCGGCGTGTGAAAAGGTGAAATTACGAAACGGGTCCCGGATTGAATCTGAAATGCTTGTCATAACGTCGGAACGGTACCGAAACAGATGATCAACGAAGACCAACTCGACCACGACGAGCCCTGCTACGTCATCTCCGTCGCCGCGCGCATCATCGGCATGCACGCGCAGACGCTCCGCCAGTACGAGCGGCTGGGCCTCGTCGAGCCGAAGCGCTCGCGCGGCAACATCCGCCTCTACTCGCAGTCGGACGTCGCGCGGCTGCGGCAGGTGCAGCGCCTGGTCAACGACCTCGGCGTCAACCTCGCCGGCGTGGAAGTCATCCTCCGCATGACGGACCGGATGCGGGCGATGGAAGACGAGATGGAGGCGCTGCGCACCGAGCTGCAGCGCTTCGTCGGCCGCCGCCTGCCATCGGGGTAGTAGCCGCGCGAGAAGGAATGTAGCTGCGGAGCTTCAGCTCCGCCCAAACGGAAACAAGATCGTAGGCCACGGAGAGGCCCGGGCCGGGAGTAGAACATCATGATGAGACAAGACAGATTCACGCAGCAGGCGCAGGAGGTGCTCGCCGCCTCTCAGGAGATGGTGCGCCAGCAGCGGCATTCGCAGTGGGACGTCGAGCACGTGCTGCTCGCCCTGCTCCAGCACCAGGACGGGCTCGCCGCCAGGATCCTCGACACCATGGGCGTCGACGTCCGCGCGCTCACC
>Ga0153916_10001582_pt1 | contig 16431 bp, 8 predicted proteins | sample Opewatmetagenome_FD_109642 | JGI IMG/M metagenome (GOLD analysis project Ga0153916, IMG submission 109642) | Freshwater wetland microbial communities from Ohio, USA - Open water 3 Core 3 Depth 4 metaG | ecosystem: Environmental > Aquatic > Freshwater > Wetlands | place: USA: Ohio, Lake Erie, Old...
ATACTGGAGATTGACGACTCTGAGCTCATTGGCATAAACATAATTGCGCAGGGCAATTCACAGGTAATCCTGAGGAATGCCACAGTCGATGGCACAATCACCACCTCATGGGATTCTCATGCCAGCATAAGCGTTAGTGACTCCGAGCTTCAGAAGGCGCCGGTCCTGTCAGGCTACTCCAGAGGAGGATTCACGAACACAAGCATTGAAAGCGTGCCATCGATAAAGGTGGAGGATTCCGCCTACGCACAGATATTCAGATGGATACTCGTCTGGGTGTACGATGGCGCCGGTCAGCCGCTGGCGAATGCGACAGTCGAGGCGAGACATTATGTTGAAGAGACCCCAGCCGTATCGGCTATGACGGACCTGACGGGCGTTGCCAGGCTGAACTGTCTCGGGACGAACATAACCTCCGCGGGACGAACGATTGAGAGCAACTACAGGGTCAACGCGACATACACGTACAACGCGCGCGTCTACAACGCGACGGAAGACCTCTCAGTGGGCGTGATGCCGTACTCGGAGCCGCTTGGCAGGAACGCAACCTATGCCACGATGGTCATACCAAGTGTGAAGCCGGACCTGGCGATACACACGGTCCCAGTGCCTATCGAGGTCGACCCGGCGTATCCGCTAAGAGGTTCTACTGCGACGGTAAGGGCGACAATTCACAACGACGGTGTCTCGGGAGCATACAACGTCCAGGTCAACTTCTATGATATCGAATACGAGCCGTACACAGGTGTCGGCTTGCCGAACACCAACTTCCTGTTCTCGGTCAAGTACATAGACTACATCGCTCCGGGCCAAAGCAAGACAGTGGAGACCCCATGGGACGTCGACTACCCGTATGGTACCGGGCATACTCTGGTGGTTGCTGCGGACCCCGAGAACAAGATTCTCGAGATGAACGAGAATCTCTCGCTCGCGATCTACAGCCTACCCGTGCCCGTGAAGGCCTTGCCTGATCTCACGGCTTATGATTACCAAATCAGATGTGAGCCGGATCCCGAGATCGACAAGCAGATCAAGGTCTCAGCCGTCATTTGGAACCGCGGAGACCTGGGGGCATCAGTGCCGGTCGAGTTCTATAACGACAGCATTACTCCGCAGGGCTACATGGGTAATATGGACGTTACACTCGGGGGCTTGAACAGCTATGCGACTGCGTACGTTATGCACACATTTTCGGCACAGGGTCCCCACAGGATATACGTCGTGATCGATCCATTCAATGCGACTGAGGAATCAAATGAAGCCAACAACCAGGTATGGAGAGACATAGAGGTCTATCCCCACCCGGATCTGGAGATGAGCAGCCTATGGTTCGAACTCAATGAGACCTCAGTCGTGACGGTCAGCGGTGACGACGAGATCAACATAGTCGGCGCCCTGCGGAACATCGGACTGGCGACCGTCCCCAACCCAGAGGTGACCATCTGGATAAACGAGACGCACGGCACACATGAGATGAAGACCGTGACAGTGGACGCTGACCTCTCTGGCTGGTGGTACTGGGTGGAAGTTGTGTACGAATACAAGGTGCCACGCCTCCTCTACGCTGAGACGGTCGACGTGACCATGATCGTGAACAACGCCCGCTCCACGATCGAGACCGACTACTCGAACAACTGGGTGACCAACTCGTTCAACATCAGGGACGACAGGCCAGACCTCACCGTCTCTTCCGCGGACATACAGGTCATGCGCGATAACCGGGCGATCGAGAGCGACAGCTTCGGGAGCACGGTGTCAGTCGTAATGACCGTGAAGAACCTCGGCAACAGGGAAGCCACCTTCAAGCTGAGGGTCAATGTGAGCCAAGGCGCATACAACTACACTATCAAGGAGTTGACGAGCAACATCTCCTCCAATGCCACGGACGACGAGAAGATTATCGCGGTGTCCTGGACCGTCGGCCTGTGGATCCAAGGAGAATCCAGGATATGGGTCTGGCTCGACCCGACGAACGAGTTGTCGGAGAAGGTAGAGACGAACAACCTCGCCTCGAAGGTCTTCGCGATTAGTCAGATGCGCGCGATCGTCATCGTGACGACGGACACGACGGAGTACAGGGCGGGAGAGACGATGGTGGTCACAGCCTCGATCCAATATCAGGCCACATCGACGCCGGTCAAGAACCTGCCAGGTGTGATCTTCTACCTGGTCGACAGGGGAGGCAACCGAGTAGGTGAGAGCGATCCAGCCACGACGGACGGGAACGGCGGTATCGAGGAGCCCCTCATCATACCTCTGAACCTAGAGGGCGGGTCCTACACGGTGACCGCGGTGGTCGCGGGGATGGAGTATCCGGAACTCACCACGGTCGAGATCAGCTCAGCGGTCCAGGGAGGCATCTTCCCACTCTGGGTCTGGATAGTGATCATAATCGCGGTCGTCGCGGTCGTCGCGGGCTTCACGATGTACACTTATATCTACGGTCTCGGGAAGCTCGTCGAGTGCGGCGAGTGCGGAGCGTTCATCCCGGCGGCGAGCAAGAGATGCCCGAAGTGTGGTGTCGAGTTCGAGGCCGGCACAATGAAGTGCTCGGAGTGCGGCGCGTGGATCCCGGCCGATTCGGCCGAGTGTCCGAACTGCGGAGTCAAATTCCTGGGCGAGGTCGAGGACGAAGCGGACTACATGGAGCGCATGAGGAAGGAGTACGACGAGCTGGTCTCCAAGTACCGCGAGCTCGCCAAGATGGAGCTGGGCAAGAAGTTCAGCGACAGGGAGTTCGAGAACTGGTGGAGGACCCAGCCAGGGTACATCACCTTCGACGACTGGCTCGCGAAGGAAGAGGAGAAGAAGAAGGAAGGGCCGGTCCCGTGCCCGGTCTGCGGCACGCTGAACCCGAAGGAGGCCACTGTCTGCCACAAGTGCGGCACGGTGTTCGCAGGCGCGACCACCCAGATGCCCGGAAGAAAGGGCCCGCCGCCTGCGGCCCCGGCTGCAGTGACGCCTGCGGCGCCTGCGCAGCCCGAGGCAGGCGCTCAGCAGCAGCCGCCTGGAGCTCCCCCGAGGATGGTCATCCGAAGGCCGATAGACCGCAAGGTCGTGCCGAAGAAGATCATCAAGACCCCGCTGGGCACCGAGGAGAAGGTCGAGGGCGGCGAAGAGAACAACGAGGAGAACCAGTAGTTCTGGCGATCCCAAACCCCAGCAAACCACTTAACTGCTTTTCATTCCCTGTTGCACCGAGGTCCCCCCATGATATGCTGCGAGGCGTCTTCGTCCAGATCCGATGCCGTGTCGAAGCCTCCCGATGAAGTAGTTATACCGATCCCCCGATTCTCTGCTAGTGATCACCATGACGACCAAGGGAGTCATCGAGACGCTTCTCGAGCACAGGAGCATCCGAAAGTACCGCGTGAGGATGCCCTCGGACGATGTCGTGAGAGCCGTGGTGAGGGCAGGCCAGCAGGCGCCTTTCTCTTCCCAGCTCTATTCGGTCCTCCTGTCGCGCAACAGGGCCAAACATCCATTTCGAGCGCCGCTTCTGTTCACGATATGTGTCGACCCGCACAAGTTCGAGCTGATCATGGCCAAGCGTGGGTGGAAGATGGTGACGAACGATCTCACGCTGCTGTTCTTCGGAATCCAGGACGCATCCCTGATGGCGGAGAACATGGTGATAGCCGGCAGGAGCCTTGGGCTTGGCAGCTGCTTCCTAGGCTCCGCGATGCACCGGGCGGACAGGATTGCCAGAGAGTACAGGCTGCCTAGCAGGGTCTTCCCCCTCGTGCAGCTGGCCATGGGTTATCCGGCAGAGGGTCCGCCGCCCAGACCGCGCTATCCGATGGAGTTCACGCTGTTCGAGGGCAGGTATCCTCAGTTGGACGACGAGGCCGTCACCAACGCAATGAGACAGATGGACGAAGGGTATCTCAGTCAGGACTACTACCGCAGGAACAAGGCCAAGATCCCGCTCGAGAGCAGAGAGAAGGACCGGTTCGGATACTCCAATTACAGCTGGACGGAGCACATCAGCAGGAAATGGGGGCAGTGGTATCCTGACGCCAATGAGCTCATGGACCAACTCGAGAGTCGAGGGTTCTGTCTGAAAGGTCGGAAATGAGAATCGTGAAAGGGTTTGCTGTCCAGTGGCTCAGATCTTCTCTGCGCCCTCTGCGAGCTTCGCGCGCACTTCCTTCATGACCTTCTCGGGGTCCTTGTAGTACGCCGAGATGATCGTGGCGACCTTCTTGTGGTTGTCTATGCCCATCTTCTTCATGTATTCGAGGATGTCCACACGTCTCTTGATCTCCCGTTCCATCTCCCTCGGGGACCAGTTCCTGGCCATCCTGACCTTCTCGTAGACGTAGCTGTGGCCGCTGTAGTTGAAGGTGTCATCCGCGGGGTTCCAGGTGTATACGGAGTTGGTGATGAGCTCGTTCGTCTCGGGGTCGATCCCGACGATCTCCGTGAGCGACTTCACGCGCCTGGTCATCTTCGTGCCGACCTTGACCTGCGCCTGGAGGAGCACGATGTTCAGCGCCGTCACGAGCGCCCTCGGCAGGTTGATCGGATCGTTCTCCATCCTGTGGACCATCGCCTGGACGTCCTCTGCGTGGAATGTCGAGTAACAGGTCTTCCCAGTGGCCATCGCTTGGAAGACGACGTACGCCTCCTTGCCTCTGACCTCACCGACCATCAGGTACTGGGGCCTCTGCCTCATCGCCGTCGTGAGCAGGTCGAACATGTCGATCTCGCCCGACGCGCGGCCAGTGATGGCGCTCTTGCCGCCGAACCCCTCCCTGGTCAGGCCGGGGACCCAGTTCTCGTGCGGCAGGTTGAGCTCCCTGGTGTCCTCGATGGAGACGATCTTCATCTGGGGCGGGATGAACAGGAGGACCGCGTTCAGAGTGGTGGTCTTCCCGCTCGCCGTGCCTCCGCACACTAGCATCGATTGACCGTGCTCTATCGCGAGCCACAGGTACGACATCATCTCCGTGCTCATGGTCTTGAACTTCAGCAGGTCGAGCGGCGTGAACGGGTTCTCCTTGAACCGCCTGATCGTGAACGACGATCCCCTCTTTGTCACATGCTTCCCGAGGGTGGCCTGCAGCCTCGACCCGTCGGGTATAGTCGCGTCGAGGAGCGGGCTAGCGACGGATATGTGCTTCCCGCACTTTTGGGCGAGCCAGACGACGAACCCGTCGAGCTCCACCTCCTTGTCGAACCTCAGGTTGGACCTTATGGACCCGTACTTCCTGTGATAGATGTAGAACGGGACCCCCACCCCGTCGCAGGAGCAGTCCTCGACGTTGGGGTCTGTCATCATGACGTTGACGATCCCGTATCCGATGAAGTCCCTGATGACGTAGTACATCACCCGCTCCTTCGATAGCGGGTTGAGGCTTATTCCGAGCTGAATCATCAGGCGCTCGACGATCCTCCTCAGGTACTTCTCCTTCTCCTCAGGCAACGTCTCGGTCATCCGCTCGACCGAGGCCACGAGGGTCTCCTTGAGCAGTGTGAGAACGTCCTTCTCGTCCTCCAGCAGCCTCGGCTCGATGACCTCGTACAGGTACTCGTTGGTCTTGTTGTCGTACTTGATCCTCACGTAGGCATAGTCCTTCTTGACGGGGAGCAGCTCGACCTCGTCCACGTTTGGCTCGGTGAGCTTCGGCACCTCTGTGATCCCGCTGAAGTCGAAGTTGGCCTCGTTCTTGGTGACCGCCACCATCACGGGTTTCGGCTTCAATTTGAGGAGGAAGTTGTAGTAGGCGGTCTTCAGGCCAGGCTTCTTCCTCTTGAGCTCCTCTCCCCCGGCGTCTGCGATCTTCAGCTGCTCCGTCTCCGTCACGCTCATCCACCTCCGAAAAGTAGCCTTAGCGTGATGAAGCCGGCGACGAGCATGATGAAGCTGTGCCTCATGCCGATCGGGATGCTCCCCTTCTGGATGACGCCGGCAAGGATCCCATCACCTATCGCGTGCACGAGCACTGATAGGAGGAATATGAACGACACAGTCGGTATGATCGAGGTCTGTATGCTGACTCCGGGGATCTCACCGACCCCCTGCTTCGCCGCCTGCTCGCTAACCTGCTGGCCGGCCTGCTCCATCTTCGGCAGGAACTGGCCCTGCAGGATCAGGATCGTCGCGATGAACACGAAGTACGCGATGTAGACAACCAGGACATAGGTCTGCATCGTGACGCCCCGCTCCTCCTGTGTGAGGATCGTCTCCTTGGCGTCATGTGAGACCATGCTTAGGACGTCGGCGACGTTGCCGCCCGCATCGTTCGCCTTCATGATGATCGAGGCCATCCTTGTGACCAGCGGGGTCTTGACCCTCTCAGAGAAGAGCCTTATCGCCTCGGTCGCGGGCACGCCCCACTCGATTTGCGCGGCCATCTTCTTGATCTCTGGCGTCAGGCGGCCGTACCTTCCAGAGGATGCGACGACGATGGCGTCGGCGAGGGTCATGCCGAACCTCCCGGCCTCGGCGACGTCCCTCAGGAAGTCAGGGAGCCTCGTCTCTATCTCCCTGATGTTCCTTTCCTTGGTGCTCATGTAGAAGCCGTATGGTCCGAGCATCGCCAGCAACCCGAAGATCGCGTAGTCGATCGGCTCTAGGGGAAGATCGGCGCTGCCCATCATGTCTATTATCCCCATGAAAGCGAACACGCCGAGCAGCGCTATCGAGACTCCGAGTAGCGACTTGGTCAGGTCGGCCTTCTCCTGGGCGAGGATCCTCTTGAGTGCCATCTCCCGGTCCTTGTCCGACATCTTCTTGTGAACGGGCATCTTACATCGCACTCTCCTTTGACATGTTCCAGATGACGAAAACGAAACCGAACTGTGAGATGGGGATCATCATCAGCACGATGATGTAGAGCATCATGACCATGAAGTCCGGGTCCCCTCCGCCGACGATCGCCATGATCGCCAGGATGAGCACGAGGAACAGGGGGAACGCGACCACGACGGTCACGAACGACTCCGCGAGCATTCCGAGGGTCTCCATCTGCGACTTGAGGGCGAGCTTGTTCTCCTTCTGGTACTCCTCCGCCTTCAGCAGGAAGTAGGGCTTGAGCTGCCCGCCGGAGGTCGATGTAGTGATGACGCCCTGGAGGAAATCCTGGAACTTCGCCGATGGGGACCTCCTCGCCGCCTTCTTGATGGCGGTCAATATGTCCGATCCCAGGAGCTCCGTGTCCCTAGTGATCCAAGCGGCCTCGTTGCTTATCTCGCCGTAGGCCTTCTGCCTGGACAGCTCCTTGAAGATGACATCGATGTTGACATCCGCGGACGCCATCGCCGATATGAAGCTCATGGCCGCGGCTATCCGCTTGTCTATGTCCCTGCCCCTCGATTTCGCCTTGGAGCCGGGCTGGCCGAGCAGCAGGAAGTAGCCCATGACGGGCAACAGGAAGATCGCGAGGACCGAGACCAGTACCCTGAGGACCACATTGACCCCGAGCAGGCCGAAAACCACCACTCCGACCACAACGGCGATCACTATGCCAACGATCGCGAGGACGAGCGCGGCCATCAGGACGAACGCCAGGTACTCCTCGGGCCTGATCTTCATGTGTGCCTTCAGTAGCGAGTCGTCCAGCTGCTGGAGCGTGTTCGTCTTCGTCTTGGCGTACCTGCCCATGGTCCTCCATGCAAGGTCCTGGAACGAAGAGAGCTTGATGTACTCTGGAACGGCGCCCTTCTCGAGTCGGATCGGGTGCGGGCCGAGCTTCTGACCTGGCTGTGTGATCTTGGTCTTCAGGTACTCGGTCTTCTGGACCTCCACCCTCTTGAACGCATCAGATACCTCAGGCAGGCACACCACCTCCGGTCAACGGCCTCGCAACTGCGGGCGGTGCCTGGGCTTGGGCGGCGCCATAGAGCTCCTGCCTGACGCGCTCCGCAGTTACCTTCGGATCCTTGTAGTACTCCCTGATGAGGCCCCAGATCTCTCTGTGGTCTTCGATGTCCTTCGCGACCATGTACTTGACGATGTCGACCCTTCGTTCGAACTCCTGGAGGAGCTCCTCGTGCGTCAGGTTCTTCATCTCCATGATCTTGTCGAACAGGAAGCTGTGCCCCTTGAACACGAACTTGTCCGTGGCCTGGTCCCATTCATAGACAGTGTTGCTGATCAGCTCGTTCGTCTCAGGCTCGAATCCCACGATCTCGATCAGCTGCTTGATCCTCCTGACCATGTCCATCCCGACCCTCGCGTGGGTCTGGATGATCACGTTCCTCAGCGCTGTGAGGAGTATCCTCGGGCAGTTGATGGGCGGGTTCTCGAGCCTGTTGACCATGCCCTTGACCGAGTCGGCGTGCATGGTCGAAAAGGTGGTGTGACCGGTGGCCATTGCTTGGAACATGGTGTAGGTCTCCTTGCCTCTGACCTCACCGACGATGATGTAGTTGGGCCTCTGTCTCAGGGCGGCCCTCACGAGGTCGTACATGTCTATCTCCCCGGCCGCCTTGCCGTCAGGACCCCTCTCCCCGACCCCCGACCTCGTGGTGCCTGGGATCCAGTTCTCGTGGGGCAGGTTGATCTCCCTCGTGTCCTCCATCGTGACTACCTTCGCGCCAGGGGGAATGAACAGCGACACCGCGTTCAGAGTGGCCGTCTTGCCGCTCGCGGTCCCGCCGCAGATGATGGCGGACTCCCCGTGCTCGACGCTGAGCCACATGTATGCGACTATCTCGGGTGACGCAGTGCCGTACTTGATCAGCTCGACCGGGGTGAACGGCTTCTCCTTGAACCGTCTGATGGTGAACGATGCGCCCCTGGTCGTCACCTCCCTCGCGTAGGTCGCCTGCACTCTGTGCCCTTCGTAGGTCGTGCCGTCGAGAATGGGATTGGACACCGATAGCTGCTTGCCGCACCTCTGGCCGAGGTTGATGACGAACGAGTTGAGGGTGTTCTCGTCCTCGAACATCAAGTTGGTCTTGATCGATTCGTACTTGTTGTGGAACACGAACAGCGGGATACCCACGCCGTCGCACGACACGTCCTCGACGTGCGTGTCGTTCATGAGGGTGTCTATTGGTCCGTAGCCGACGAAGTCCCTCGAGATGTAATAGGTGATCTTGTCCTTTGAGATCGGCTCGATGCTGAGTCCCCTGGACTTGATGAAGCTGTCGACGCTCTTCTCTAGAAAGGTCTTCTTGTCCATAGTCGTGAGCTTGTCCCAGTCGTAGTCGAGGGTCTTCTCGAGGGTATCCTTGATGAGAACCATGATTTCCTCCTCGTCCTCCGTGAGCTTCGGCTCGATTGCGGTCAGGAGGTACTCGCTGGTGGCCGTGTTGTAGGTCGCCCTGAGGTAGCTGAAGGGTTCGACGACCCCGTAGAATCCTATCTCCTGGATGCTCACGTCAGTGATCGGCGGAACCTCGGTGTACACGGACCCGCGGCCCTTGCTCCAGTCGCGCTTCCTCGCCGCAGCGCCCTTGGGGTTCCTCTTCTCGAGGGGCTTCGGCCTCAGCCTGTTGAGCGCCTTGAGGTATCCTTGCGAGATCCTCTGGCCAAGGGGCTTCTTGGCTGCTTTCACCGGGACGTCGGACTTGGGTTTTGACTTCGGTTTTGCATCCGCCATGTGTTCCCTCCCTATACCCCCAGCTCTCCGATGGCCATCGTCACTGTCGCGTGCGTATGGTCGAGGATTGTGACATGTTCCACTGTGACGGTGACGATGTAGTACGCCGGGTTCGCGCCCACCTTCGGATACTTCACCGAGGAGACTGTGAATCCGTTCCCGGGCGTCATTCCGGCCTGACCACTGAGCGTTCTCTCGAAGTACTGTGCCCAGGCCGTGCCGTGGACCGATACTATGGTGATACTAAGAGTCCCGCCACCCTGATTCTTGTTCTCGTAGGCGACGGTGTTGGCGTAGGTGAGCTCCGCGGTGAGGCCCTTTGATCCGGTGCCGCCCATGGTCTTGTTGGACCCCTCGACGGCTACCTGCGTGATACGCATCACGCGGCTGGGGCTCTCGGTGGTGTTCAGGTTCTTCACGGACATCTGCAGCCCGGCGATTACGAACTCGCCGTCCGTCTGGTTAAGGATGACCGCGCCGCCCTCATAGATCAGGTGCTCCTCGACGTAGTATCTGTTCGGGCAGTACAGTTCGAGGTAACCGCCGACCTTGCTGTCGCTATAATCAGACAGGTTGTATGTGTACTGGGTGCCACCAGTGATAGAGTGGAAGGTATATGAGATGTTGAACATCGGCTTGATCTTGGGAGCTTGGGGAAAGAGCGTGAGTATCCCTGCAGTGGACGCCGCGAACACCGGTATCCCTGGAGCGCTCAGCGTCACGGGCACGAAGATGGGCGCTGGCGCGACGCGGCTGTTCGGGTAGTTCATGATCGCGGTGTCTATCTGGGACTTCAGGGTGACGAACTGCTGGATCGCCTGGCTCATGTGGGTGCTCTCGTTGTCGCTCATCCAGACGGGGACGAACTGGTTCGTGAACAACCCCATGAAGGTCACTAAAACAAGCAGCGCCATGATCGTTCCGACCGTGGCCGCGACGCCCTCGTCGTTGTCCCATCGAGGCGACTTCTTGATCCTCTTCTCGGTAGAGCCTGCAGAATGGTGCGTATGCTGGGGGGACAGATTCATCCTACCACCAAACGGGGGGTTTGAAGACAAACTAATCAGTGATTGGAGCGTATATATACCTGTCGTTTTGGATATCGTGCCGCAGACGAGTATGGATTCGCCCCGGAAGATGCTGGATTCTCGATTTTTCCAAGTTTCGGTTCTGCAAAATCCGACGAAACGCAGCACGGTTGTCGTGCGGTTCTGCGGGCATGAGTCGAGGCTCGCTCGTGTGGGTTTCAATTTCGCCAACATTTAATATAGGGCTAAGCGTAACTGCCCACCTGCTCCCATGCCGTGGTAACTCAGTTGGGAGAGTGCAAGACTGAAGATCTTGAAGTCGCTGGTTCAAGTCCGGCCCACGGCACTCTTCTAATCGCCAGTTCCCGGACGGAGCATGTATTAAGCCTAGATACGCTGTTGGTGCAGGCACCGGAGGTAGTCAGATTGCCGATCAAGTCGTTCGAACTCATCTCCCTCGACGCGAAGAGGTTCTCGAAGCTCGGGGAGAAGATACCTCACCTCCGGGTCGACCACAACACATCGGTCACGAGCCTCACCGCTGTCTCCGACAAGGAGGCTCAGATCGATTTCCGGTTCACGGTCAACTATGTCGGCGTCGGGATGATCAAGATCGAAGGGCGCGTCGTGTGGGAAGGCGAGGCGAAGGCTCTCGCCGGGCAGTGGAGTCAGACGAACGCGATACCGAACGAGGTCTTCAACCCGATTCTCGCAGCGATCTTCGCCAACTGCATGCCTTCGGCCGTCGTGTCGGCGCGGGACCTTGGGCTCCCGCCGCCGCTTCCGCCGCCGCAGATACAGACCGGAAAGCCGATCAAGGCGCCTGGAGGCAAGGAATCGCGCTCCATGGAAGTCGCGTGATCGGACAGTTCTGAACGCGCTTTTCTGAGAATCATCTGATGTGGTCGAGCGAGAAGGACCCTATCGTCACGCCCACCTTCGTCGCGGTGTATCTGATGTAAGCCCTCGACTGAGCGTCGCAGATGCCCCTGATGGCCAGGAAGGTGTTCAGGTTCTCGACCTTGAACTCTATCATGCCGTCCATGAGCGAGCCGATCATCTGGATCTCCTGCTCGCCGTGAACCCCCTTCTCGATGGTGTACATCCCGACGGCCCTGTCCCTCTTCCTCCTTCCGACGACAGGGCTGAGGAATCTGAACGCGGTTCCTGGGTCGAGATAGGCTATGAGCGTCGAGATTGACCTGAAGCCGACCCTGTAGTACTCGTGCTTCTCCAGGAACTGCTTCGTCGCGTTCTCGATCGCCTTCTGGATGGACTCGTAGTCCGTGGGCGATTCGATGTATTCTGTGTACGGGTCCTGCGTCTCGTCCCCCATGCTCCTCGAGTACGCGTCGACGTACCGGACGAGCCCGAGCTTCTCATACTCCTCGTACCCGGAGACGATGAAGGTCATCTCCTCCCGGATCTCCTTGGGCGCCTTCTCGGTGATGATCCAGAGCGCGGGCACCCCTTTCTTCAGGCCCTCCGCGATGAAAGTGTTCAGTAGGATCTCCTTGCCCGTGAACGGGGGACCGTAGATCAGTACGTTGGAGCCGAACGGCATTCCGCCAAGGAGCAGGTCGTCCAGCCTGGCCGTGCCCGTTTTGACCTTCTCCTGCTTCAGCTCGAGCATGCGGTCCTGCTCGCGCTTCTCGATCTCCTCGGTGATCACGCCCTGCTCCCTCATCCGCAGCTCGTCCTCCTTCATCGAGAGGTACTTCTCCTTGCTGCGGATCTCCTCCTCCTTGACGTTCACCTCCGCCTTCAGCTCCTCGAGGCGCTTCTTGAGGGCGAGCTCGTCCCCTGAGCCGAGTTCCGACTTCGTGAGCGCGACCTTCTTCAGCTCTTCCTGGAGGAGGCGCTCTCGGAACATGAGGTCCTCCTCGCGCCTGAGCATCTCCTCCTCCTTGTACTTCAGCGGCTCCTTGATCTTCTTGAGCTCCTCGTCGCGTATCTTGAGGTCGTCCCTCAGGCGCTGGACCTCCTGCTCCCTTACCGTGAGCGTCCGCTCTATCCTCTGGGCATCCTCGAGCTTGGACATGATCTCCTTGTCCACTGGTCCTTTGCCCTGGCCGCTCGCCAGCTTGAGCATCTCGTCCTTCTGCTTTATCGCGACCTCGGCTTCAGCGAGCTTCACCTTGAAATCCTGGACCTGTTGGTTATACTCCTGCTCCTTCTTCGAGAAGTCCTCCGCCGCCCTTGCGGAGTCCAGCCCAGTGGCGACTCCTGGGCCGAGGACACCCGCGCTGAGCGCCTCCTCTTTGGACAGGAGTTGCCTCCTCATGGCGGCCAGCTCCGCCTCCCTTTCCCTTACGGCGAGCTCGCGCCTGCCTAGCTCTTGGGAGTCAAGTGGTTGGTCAGAAATCCCCTGTTCCAGCCTTCCCTTAAGGCTCGAGACTACCTCCTCGAGCTGCATGATCCTGAGCTCCAGGGTCTCACGGTTTGCCATCTCGGAGGCCAGCTTGTCCGCCAGTGTGCTCTGGTCGGCCTCGCTGCCCTGCTGGCTCTTGATGAACTTGATGACCGCGATGCTGCCGCGCTTGACGTTCTCCAGCTCCTCGAGGAGCTGGCGCGTCCTGTTCCTCTCGGATTCGAGCTCCCCTTTGGCGCGCGCGAGCTCCTCGACGGTCCTCTGAGGGTCGAACTCCCCTGACTCGAACTCCCTGAGCTTCTCCCTGAGGGTCTCCCGGAGCTGGATGAGCTCTGCCTCCCTCGCGAGGGTCTCGTGAGGGCCAATATGAGCCGTCTCGGGGAGCGTCTCCGCCTCTTTCGTCTCCGAGAGCCAGACGTTGACGTCCTCTTCCTCCCCCGAAAGCCAGCGCGCGAGCGAGTCGTTGGGCGCGACGGGCCTGTCGACCGCTTCGGATTGAGGCACCGGACTGTTCTCGCCGGAAAGCCATGCGTCCAGTCCGCCGTCTTCCCCCCCCTGTAGCCAGCTCTCCAAATTGGCGTGGCTCGGGTCGGACAGTTCGTTGGCGCCCTTGATGATCTTGGCCGCCAGCTTCTCCCCTATGCCCTTGACCGCGGAGAGTTCCTCGACGGACGCCCCTTGGATGTCCTTGAGCGACCTGTACCCGGCCTCCTTGAGCATCTCGGCCTTGGCGGTCCCGACGCCAGGGAGCTTCTCGAGCCCGCCCAGGTCCTTGTCCTGCTCCTTTGGCGGCTCCTGCTCGTCAGACCCATCCTCGGGATTCCCTAGACTGCTGTAGCAGTGGTCGCACCGTTTCGAATCCGGTGGCGACTCATACCCGCAAATCGGGCACGTCACGTTCTTCTCAGGAGCCTCGTCGTTCTTCGGCATTCGCTCTCCCAGACAGCCCTGTGGAGGGGGATGGACCAGGCAGCTGACCTCGCTGGTTGCCTTCGTCCTGCCCTAAATAGCCGAGTGGCTGTACTTAAAGGTAAGTCCATAGGAATCGCATCTGGTTTTGGCTCTTCGGGAAACCCTTATCTCGGTGGTCTTCGGGGGCTCCCCTGGGCCTCTGGCAAAGTTCGGCTGGGGCCGTCCGGAGCAACCCGACTCCTAGTCATGCGCAAGGAACAATTACTCTGTTAAGCATACATCAAGAGTCACAGAAATGGCAGAGGAAAAGAAGGACAAGAAGGAGGCTCCAGAGGAGCGGATCGGCTTATACGTCTGCCACTGCGGCACCAATATCGCTGGCACCGTGGACTGCAAGTCGGTCTCGGAATACGCCAAGGGGCTCCCCAACGTGGTGGTCAGCGATGACAGCATGTACACCTGCTCCGAGCCCGGCCAGGCCCGGATCTCGGAGGACATAAAGAAGCATAATCTGACCAAGGTCGTCGTCGCGTCGTGCTCCCCGAAGATGCACGAGAAGACCTTCAGGAAGACCATCGAAGACGCAGGCCTGAACCCCTACAATCTCGAGATGGTGAACCTCAGGGAGCAGTGTTCCTGGGTCCACAAGGACAAGAACGAGGCCACGAAGAAGGCCAAGGACCTCGTCAGAGGGGGTGTGCTCAGAGCTGCGCGACTCGAGTCCCTCTACCCCAGGGAGATGGCGATGTCCAAGGACGTCCTGGTGGTCGGGGGAGGGATTGCGGGCATCTCCGCCGCGCTCCAGCTCGCCAACTCGGACTACAAGGTCTACCTCGTCGAGAAGAGCCCTAGCATAGGCGGGAGGATGGCCCAGCTGAGCAAGACCTTCCCAACGCTCGACTGCGCACCCTGCATCCTCAGCCCCCGGATGGTGGATGTCGCCTCGAACCCCAACATCGCGCTCTACACAGGCACCGAAGTAGTCGGGTTCTCAGGGACCCCGGGGAACTACAGAGTGAAGATCAGGATAGGCCCGCGGGGCGTCAACCTGAAGAAGTGCACCGGGTGCGCGAAGTGCGAGAAGGTCTGCCCCGCGAAGGTTCCGAGCGAGTTCGAGGAGTGCCTGTACGAGCGGAAGGCGATCTACAAGCCGTTCCCGCAGGCCGTGCCCGCCGCATACGTCGTCGACTTCGAGCACTGCAAGAAGTGCGGAGCATGTCTCAAGGTCTGCACGGCCAACGCGATCGACATGGAGGAGCAGGAGCGCTTCCAGGAGTTCGATGTCGGCGCGGTCATCATGGCCACCGGGTTCGACCTGTTCGACCACAAGAAGCTGCACGAGTACGACACATCCCTTCCTGACGTCATCACTGGTACGCAGATGGAGCGCCTCATGATCAATGAGTGCGGCGCCGGGATGGTCCTGAAGAGGAAGGCCGACGGGAACCGGGTCAAGAAGGTGGCCTACGTCCTGTGTGCGGGTTCCAGGACCCGCAAGGTGGGCGTCCCTTACTGCAGCAAGATATGCTGCAACTACGCGATCAAGCAAGCCGTCATTCTGAGGAAGACCTTCCCGTACATGCAGGTCTACGTCTACTACATAGATATCCGCGCGGCCGGGAGCGGGTTCGAGGAGTTCTACTACCGCGCGCAGGAAGAGTTCGGAGTGAGGTTCATCCACGGGAAGGTCTCGGACATCCAGAAGGGGCCGAACGGCATCATGGTCAGGGCCGAGGACGTGACCCTCGGGGAGATCATAGAGAACGAGTTCGACACGGTCGTCCTCTGCACGGCCATGGTCCCGTCCAGGGGCTCGGAGGCGCTCGCGCAGATGCTCAAGGTGCCCCTGCGGGAAGATGGATTCGTGTCCGAGAAGCACCCGAAGCTCGACCCGGTCGCCACGCACAGGCCGGGAATATTCGCGGCCGGGACTGCGCTCGGGCCGAAGGATGTCAGGGACAGCGTCATCGACGGCCGCGGGACTGCGGCCCAGGCGATCGAGTTCCTCGGGACCGGCAAGATGCTGATCGACCCGGTCAAGGCCTATATCGTAGACGGCATGAAGTGCACCAAGTGGAAGGCCTGCGAGGACATCTGCCCTGTGGACGCGATAACCGTTGACGAGGTCCCGAGGGTGGACGAGATCGCGTGCATCGGATGCGGCGCGTGCGTGTCCGAATGTCCGGAGCGTGTGTTCGAGCTTAAGCACTACACGGACGCGCAGATCGAGGCTGAGATGAAGGGGCTGCTCCAGGAGGAAGAGGCTGACATACGGACAATCGGGTTCTTCGGGGACGTCCTCGCGTATGTCGCGGCGGATTCGGCTGGGACTGCGCGGCTCGAATACCCGCCATCGATAAGGATCATGCGTGTCCCGTCGGCCGCGAGGATCTCACGGAGGGAGATACTCAAAGCGTTCGCGTACGGTGCGGACGGAGTCCTGCTATCCGATGAGGAGAACGGCGAGGTCGCGCACATCGTCGAGGCGCGGCTGAAGGCGCTAGCCCCGGAGCTGGATGCCCTCGGAATTGGGAAAGACAGGGTCACATTCGTTCCGATGCTTCTG
>Ga0153916_10001583_pt1 | contig 16428 bp, 13 predicted proteins | sample Opewatmetagenome_FD_109642 | JGI IMG/M metagenome (GOLD analysis project Ga0153916, IMG submission 109642) | Freshwater wetland microbial communities from Ohio, USA - Open water 3 Core 3 Depth 4 metaG | ecosystem: Environmental > Aquatic > Freshwater > Wetlands | place: USA: Ohio, Lake Erie...
CCGTGACGACCAGCCGGACCACCACATGAAAACCTCATAATCACCGGCCTGGGGCGGGGTGAAAGCCCAGGAATAGGTGGCGCCGTCCCTGGCCCAAAGGCTGTTAGCCCCGTACGGGCTTGTGCCCCCCGAGATAGGCCAGGTGCCTGTGTAAGTTGTCCCCGAGTCGCCGTTGTCGATGATAACGGCTTCTACGGCCTCATTGACGGTCACAGTGACAGACGCCTGGTCCGTCGCCTCAGAGGCATCTTCGATGGTGTAAGTGAAGGTCTCCGTCCCCGCAAACTCCGAGGCCGGAGTATAGATCAATCCGTCCTTGGCGGCATTGATGACAACGGCTCCGCTATGGTTGGGAGCGCTGACAGCGGTGATCGTCATCGTATCGCCGGCATCCGGGTCGGTATCGTTGGCCAGAACATCCAAGGCATTGTCAGTGGTGTTCTGATAGACGGCGAAGCCATCGTCAGTGGCCACCGGCGGACTGTTCGGAGGGGCGGCTGTGTTGACGAACTTAACCGCATCGGCGCAAGTACTGGTCGGGTATTTTTGAGAGGTTATGGTGATCGAGTAGGCAACGCCCGAATTAAAGGAGAACGTGCCCAGGCTGTTCCACTGGCCGGCGTTCTGGAGTTGGTTGGTAACAACCCGGGTGGTGCCTCCCAGATGTTTGATGTCAACGGGAACGCTCGTGCTCCGAGAAGACCAGCCGGACCACCACATGAAGACTTCATAACTGCCGGTCTCGCTGGGCGTGAAATTCCAGGAATACGTGGACCCGTCCCGAGACCAGACACTATTGGCGCCGTAGGGGCTCGTACCCCCGGAAACCGGCCAGGTGCCGGTCGAGGAGGTCCTCGAGTCTCCGTTGTCGATGATGACCTCGGTCTGCGCCTGCAGGCGGCCCAGCCCGATGAAGGAGACAAGAACCAGGGTAAGAACTACGGACAGAGTGCTTCTCATCCTATTTGGCATTGCTGCCCCCTCTCTTCAGATTGAGATTGATCGCCAGCTGAAGCGTTGGCTTTTGGGCAGACTTCAGCAAATACAGTACGACCCGGCTTTTTCTTAAAAACCAACTTCCTTTCCTTGGCGAACGCCAATATTATCAAAAGAGTCCGCTCAAATGTCAAGCACTATTTTCAATCGACCAGTTTATGCCGGATGGCATAGTGGGTGAGCTGGGCGTTGTTTTCCATCCTCATTTTTTGCAGGATCCGAGCCCGATGTGTGCTGATGGTCTTGACACTTAGCGATAGGGCCTCGGCGACTTCCTTGACCGTCTTCCCCGAAGCAATCAAGCACAGCACCTGGTATTCTCGATCGGAAAGGCCCTCATGAGGAAGCCCCCTCCACTTGTCGCTGAGCTCGGCGGCGATCTTTTCGGCCAAGGAGGAAGTGATGTATTTTCCCCCTCGGGCGACCTTCCGTATGGCCTGCAGCAGCTCGTCCGGCGCGCTCTCCTTGGTCAGATACCCGGAGGCGCCCGCCCGGATCGAGCGGACGGCGTACTGCTCTTCGGGATGCATACTGAGGACCAGAACGGGAAGGTCCGGCCGCATATCTTTCAACTGCTTGAGCACATCGAGCCCGCTTCTTCCGGGGAAAGAAATGTCCAACAGAACCAGGTCGAATGACTTCCCCTTTATCCTCTTGAAGACTTCCTGGGCGCTGCCCGCCTCGGCCTTGACTTCAATATCAGGGGTGTCGGCCAGGATCTGCTTAAGGCCTTCCCGGACGATGGTGTGGTCGTCGGCGATAAGAACCCTGATCATATCAACTCCGCTCCTCTCTTCGGAATGCGGACCGTTACGCTGGTCCCCTTCTTGGCCATGCCGGACAGCCGCAGTTCGCCTCCGAACGGCCGGATCCTTTCCCTCATCCCGATGATGCCGAGGGAGGTGGGGGAATCGATCTCAGCGGGCGTTATGCCCCGGCCGTTGTCGCTGATCGTCAGTTCCATCTCCTCGGCGTCCTCTCGGAGGGCGATCTTCACCCGGGACGCGCCCGCGTGGCGGACGATGTTGGTCAGGGCTTCCTGGAGTATCCGGAACACAGCGGTCGCGCAGTCCGGATCCGTCTTGAACTCGGACCCCTTGAACTGGAATTGGCACTGGATATCGGTCCGGCTCTGAAATTCCTGGGCCTGCCATTCGATGGCCGAGGGGAGTCCCAGGTCGTCAAGCAGCCCCGGCCTCAATTCTGCGGAGATCTTTTGCACAGTCTGGATCGTCTTGTCGATGAGCCCGGTCATCGCCCGTGCCTTGTCTCGAAAGAGAGTCCTGTATTCCAGATCGTCTGGCAGCCGACTCAGAAGCCAGGACAGGTCCATTTTCAGGGCGGTCAGGGCCTGCCCGAGCTCATCATGGATTTCGCGGGCGATCCGCTTGCTTTCCTCTTCCCTTACCGAATGGAGGTGTTGGTACAGATTCCTCAGTTCCTCTCTCGACCTGTTGAGTTCTTCTTCCACCCGCCTCCGCTCGGTGATATCGGTGATCACCAGGATGATTCCCTTGAACACCCCTTTTTCGCTGGAGAGCGGGGTGGACGAGACGCTGGTGAACACGGGAGCGGAGTTTCTGGCCTTCCAGATTAGCTCAATCGGCCGACCGCGGGCGCCCCGGCTTATCGCCCGAAGCTCGGTCTGAAAAACGCGGGCGCTCTCCCCGTCCAGCCAATCGGCAAGGGACCTGCCCTGGACCTCCATCCGGCTAAAGCCATGCGCTTTGAGGAATTTTTCGTTGATATAGGTGATCAACCCGTCCTGGTCGACCAAGGCGATCCCCTCATTCATGTTCTCCACCAACAGCCTGTGTCTTTCTTCGCTTTCCTCGAGCGCCCGCTGGATATCACTTTTCTCGGTGATATCCGTTAAGATCAGCCCGAGCCTGTCCCCTGTCCGGAAGACCCTGAGGTTGACGCAGCGCTGCCCCTGTGCCGTCAGGCAGGGAATGGCCTTAAGCGTCAGAGGCTTTCCGCTGATCAGGACGTCCCGGAATTTGGCCGGCCCGATGACTTTTCGGCCGACGGGCAACGGTCGGAGGAGGTCAAACAGGTTCGGGCGGGACAGACTTCTCCGTTCAATCCCGAAATATTTCAGGCCCGTTCCATTCATTTCCAGGACACGAAGTTCGGGATCGAGCAGGCAAAACACATCGGTAGCGGGATCGAGAAACAGGTTCAGCTTCTCGTCTCTCTCCTTGAGTTCTCGCTCGGCGCTGTGTCGGGAGAGAGCCATTTCGACAGCGATAGGCAATTCCTCGTCCTTGATCGGTTTGAGGATATAGCCGAAGGCATGAGAGCGCTTAGCGGCCTCGACAAACTTCCTGTCCGAATAGGCCGTTATGAAGATGACGGGTATTTCGAGCCGAGATCGAATCCGGCTGGCGGCAACGATCCCGTTCAGGCGTCCGGGGAGGACGACGTCCATCAGGACAAGGTCTGGCTTAACCCGGGTCGCTTTCTGGATGGCCTCCTCTCCGGTCGAAGCAACGGCCGGCACCACATAGCCGAGGCTCTCGAGAACGGTTTTCATATCTCTAGCTACGATGAGCTCATTCTCAACAATCAGGATTCTGGCCGGCCTCATTTTTCCCACTCGGCTCCTCCTTTATTTTTATGCAAACCACCTCGCTTTTCAAGTAGCGCTCGATGAGTTCAGAGCACCCCCACTGCTGACGCGACTACTTTCCTCCGCGTATTAAGGACCGCAGCGGCCTGAGGGCTGAATAAAGACTCGGGTGTTTCCTTATCCAGACTCGGGTTCGCTCGTACTGCAACCCGGCGACTCCCCAAAGGCCGGACGGAAAAAAAAACAGATTCCAGTTCCTGCCCATGACGTTGGCAAAGCGGTTCTTGAAGCCCTCGACACCGATGGTCAAGTCACACTCTCGAAGCTTCCGTTCCGCCACATATTCGAAGACCTTTTTAAAGAGGACTTCTCCTGGCGACCACTTGGCTAGAGATGCCTCGAAGGTCGGTTTATAGGAGGTCAGTTTGTTATCGATCTCAAAGCCCAAATGGTAACCTATCGGCTTCCCGTCCAAGCGAAGAACGCCGAATCTCAAGACGGACCGAGGATCAAATTCATCGATAAGACACTGATAAAAAAAGCGCTCCCGCTCCTCGCAAAACATGCTGCGTTCTCCGAGGAGAGCCCGGCGCCCCAGGTGCTGCCGGAAAAAATCCGGCAAAAGCTCACGGATTTCGGCCCGGTCTTCGAGATGGGAGAACTCGAGCTTCCCCAGGCTGGACAGGCGTTTCTCCTTGCGTTTGAGGTGCTTGTTTCCCAGGACTCTTTCGGCGATGAAATCCTCCTGGCCGTCAAAGAGGATCTTAGAACAGATGCTTCCTCGGGTCAGGCACAGGCTCAGTCTCCGCTCCTCGAGAAGCTCAGAGGCCGCCCGCCAGAGGTTTCCTCCCTCCGGGATGTTTTCCACCGCGCCCTTTTTCCAGGAAATCGGCCCGGACCTTAGCGATAACAGGACCGCCGCCAGTGCCCTCGCGGCATCCTTCGGATCGCAGAGCATATCGTTGTAATCGCTGTGGGGAGTGCCGACAGGTTCCAGGCGGCGGCCGTTCAAGGCGAGCGGCCATATCCCGACGACCGTCTGGCCTCGACTGATTATCGCCGCCGACAGCCTCCGGCCTTTTCCATAGGCCCGCCAGCAAGCCCGGGACCACTCCAAGGTCCCGAAGACCTCCCGGCAGGGGCTGAGCGACCAGAGCCGGGCCCAGTCATTGTGGAGGGCATTTATGCGCTCGAAATCGGAGATGAAATCGACTCGAAACTCGGCCTGCATGTCGCTCACTGGAAACCGGGGTGGACTTTTAAGGAATATACCATACACCCGAAACGGCGTTCAATAGCCGGCTATTATCAGCGGGACATGTCAGCGCAGAAAACACCTCGAATCAGGGACGATGCGGCCCAGCTCAGGAAAACTCCAAAGGGGACTGGAGACGGCTGAACTCATGGGCTGAAGCCAGCCGCTGGAAAATTTACAGACGGCCGGAAAAGGACACCCAAGAAGAAATGGGTCCCTATCCGGACGAAAATAACCGCGAGTTATCGCACATAAGGCAGCGACTTGAGGCGTTCCTGTGTCGCGTCAGGAAGCGCCTTGAGCTTCTCGAGAAGAGGGCTGACGTAATGAGATTCGTAGCGTGACGCCTGGTACAGGTTTTGCATGTCCCGACCATGCGACGTCAGGATGCAGTCCCAGACGATTTCTCTACCGCGCGTAACCTCGAAGAGTCGAGCCATGAACAGGTTTTCCTTGAGGACCCTCTTGAAAAAGGCCCGCCGGGCCCGCAGGAACAGGTTCCCTGTACTGTGTTCTGATAGACAGATAAAACTATTCCCGTTCGGGAGGGGCTGAACCCCGCTCATGTATTTGCTGAAAAAAGCAGAAGAAGTTGAATCGGAACCTTTGTATTCCCAGACGATTTCACTGGAGAGGGGATCTAGCTCGATAATCCGCGAGTATCCCCTCCTGGTCCCGTTGTCGAACAGGAGAATATGGCCGTTCTCCTGCATGCTGGGACTATGCTGGCCGTCCAACGAACCCGGTCCCCACGCCCAGACTATCTGGCCGTTATCGCGATCGATCACGGCCACGGTATTCAGGTTGGGATAGCTGATCAAGATATTTCCCGCCCTGAACCGTGCGTCCTTCTGCCCGGACGCGTTTTCTCCGATCACTTGGCACGAATTGTTATGAGCCCAATCGAGGAACCGATCGCCCTTGCCCGGGAGAGGAAAACGGACACCCAGGAGCTCCGTGAGCTCTTCGATATGATCCTCGCCGTGCCACTCCCAGACGACCTGCTTCTCGGGAGTGACTTCTATGATCCTGGGACTTCTGACTTCCCCGGGCCCCACGGCGGGAGCCTTTATGTCCGCGATGCAGTGGATCAGGACATTGCCGGTCGGGAGCGGAACAAAGTCGTGGTCGATCCGGCATCCGTAGAACCATAGCACATTGCCAAACGCATCCAATTCCCGTAGCCCGGCCCTTTGCTCGAACGACCGATCCCTGGTCGCGTAGAGGAGGTTTCCATCCGGTTTCAGCTTGGCCAGCTGCAGAGAGCCAAGCACGCTCCATGTGTGCACGACGCGTCCGTCCAGATCCATCAAATAGATTATGTTGGTTCTCTCGGGTGCATAGCCGAGGTCATCCACGATCGGCGTAAAAAGGACGTATTCTTCGGGCGGGCGGGTCGTTTTATCCAGCCTCACCTTGACGAGGGGAAAAGAAATAAAGCGAATGATTAACAGCGCCAGCGCGAGGAGGGCCAGGGCCGCCCCCAACACGATGAACTTCCTTTTCGAATGTGGGTTTCCACCCGTCTGGATGGTCACGGGATTCTCCCTTTTTCACTCAAGAACGAAGCGTCTCATTTCTTGGAAAGGCAAGAATTATGCCCGAGACGAAAATATAAGTCAATGAGCCGTATCGACCGATCCCGAGTCATATTGACAGCCAATAAGCCCGGATGTTATGTTGAGCCGCAGATGGAATCTGTGTTCTGACGCATCTGATTAGGTCCCCATGTCAAAAATGTTTGGCTATTTTGGCTCGGCCTTTCAATCCCTAGACCATTCTTCCCTTCAGGAAACGATCGACCCCCACTCTTCATCGATTCTAAAATCAGTCGAAACGCCTGACGGAAGAATCGATGTCTCCTACTTGCAGGCGTCGCCCCTCCGAGGTAATAGGATTTTCGAGGAGTCGGATGACTTCATTGCCATCAGCGGCGACCTTGTGGGAACTCCTGAAATCCCGTGGGATCAGATCCTCTCCATTTTCAGAGACAAAAGATATGCGGAATTCAGCCATTTTAGCGGCCACTTTGCCCTGGCTCACTTTGACAGACGAAACAAGTCGGTCACCCTCGTCAGCGACAGCAGGAGTCAACAGCCGCTATACTACAAGTGGGCGGATAGGGCATTCGCTTTTTCGACCGAGCTTTCCACCTTCTGCCGTTTGAATGAACCGGCGGAACTCGACGTGAACTGGCTCTTTGATTATTTCTTTTTCAACTATCCCGTAGGCGGGACAACGGCCTTGAAAGGCATATTCAAGGTTCCGCCGGCCTCAGTGGTCTCTTTCTTTCTCCCCTCTTCAAGGCTGTCGTGTCTTCGGTACGCCGAGGCTTTCCGAGAGAAACCCGAACTTCTTGCAGCACCGCGTTCATTCGAGCTCGCCGCCCGGCTATTCCAGGAGAAAATCCCCCCTTATTTTCTCGGCTCGGACGAGATCGCTTGTGCGCTGACGGCAGGTTGGGACGGACGAACCCTGCTGGCCTGCGCCCCCGATAGAGACAAAATTGTCACCTACACCTACGGAGTCCGGGGCTGCCAGGACATTCGAGAGGCGGCGAGGAGCGCTGAGAAGGTCGGGGTCCGACATCAAGCGATCCATTTTGACCCGGATTTCTTGGCCAAACTCCCGGATTATATGGTCGATACCGTCCTCCTTTCTTCGGGGTCGGAAAAGGTCCTCCGGAGCACCCTGCTCTATGTCTATCGCCAGTTGACGGCCTCAGGGAAGCGATTCCCGCTGGTCATCAGCGGCATCGGGATGGACGGGATATTTAGAGGGCACGCTCAGGCGCCGGCCATCGTTTCGGCCGATGTCGCCGAGCTGTTCCGGACAGGGCAGGTTCGCCTTCGCGAGCCGTTCTGGCCCGAAGTATTCCCAGACTGCTATCCGCAATTCCGAGAGAACATCCTGCGAAAGCTGGAGGTCCTCCGCCGGGATTTCGGCGATTTCCGGTCTCCAAAGCATCACCTCCTGTTCAAACTTTATGTGACTCACCCTGAGCTCTTCGGCGGCGAATTGAAAATCGCTGAAGGTTTTACCACTGTCCGCGTCCCTGCCTGGGACAATGACCTTCTCGATCTGGCGTTTTCCATCCGCGAGAGCGGCCTGAGTTTCTCAGAATTCTGCGGCCATAAGCGCGGAGACGTTTCTGAACTCCGCCTCCAGGCCTTCATCATGGATCGCTGTTTCCCGGCGATGTCCAGGATTCCTGTCGGCAGAATTCGGCCCGACATGGTCGGAAGAGGAACGCTCCCGCGTCTGGCCTACGAATCATATAGAAGGGTGGAAGACAAGCTAAGGTCTCTGATCTCTCCCTACACTCCTCTTGAAGACTGGGAGAAGTGGCTGAATGGAGTTCATCGGGATTTCATCGACGGGTTGATTTTTTCGCCGGACACTCTGATCCGTGGCTGCGTGGGGAAGGAGTTCATCGAAAAAATCCGCCGATCCAGAGAGATCCATTGGATCGGCAAGCTAGCCACCGCCGAGATTATGCTTCGATTGATAAAGAACCGGTGGCGGAAGAGCCCATAATCCGGCCGGGATCTGTACCGCCGTCAGTCCCTGCCGATTTCGGTGATCCAAACAAAAGAGACCTCGCCTCAGGCCGGATGGGAACCGGCTGCGACCCGGATACGGGTTGCCAATGAGTATCGCCTGATGGTATTATAAACTGGAAGCGGGACGGAAAAACAAATGATGCCGGCCAAGACCAGAGCCATCGACACGTCGGAGGCCCCTCGGCTTCTGAAGCTTCTGACTGAGGGGTTTCCCGCCCATTCAGCGGCTCAATGGGAGCGGAGGTTCGAGACCTGGTGGGGAAAAAATCCTTGCCTGAAAACTGGGATGCCCATCGGATGGGTGTTGGAGGACGCCGAGTCGGACATTGTCGGATTCATGGGCAGCATTCCAGTTAGGTTCCTGGTCAATGGGAAGCCCGGCATCGCCGTTGCCGCATCTTCATGGTATGTCAAGCCGGACTACCGGGGAGTCCACAGCTTGTCCTTTCCATTGGCCTTCCTCAGGCAGAAGACGCCCGGGCTGTTCCTGAGCACGACTCCCACGGACACAGTGAAGCACATCCTGCGGCGGCTGAAGTTCTCCTCCCTAGCCTTTCCGTTCCAGGGGAAAGAATATTGGATGGTGCTCCGTCCCGAAGGGATCCTAAGCCAGGTGCGGCTCAAGTACTTCAGGACGAAGCTGCAGAATCGCCTGCTGACCGCGGCCGCGATCCCGCTGAAGCTAATCTGGAATTCTCTTCATCTCCTCAAGAACAAAAGGCTGACCGGGCACAGAGCAGACCGCTATCATTGCTCTTTGGCAACGACCTGTGACGATTCTTTTACGGAGCTGTGGGAAAAAACCGCTCGACGGAAAACGACAACCCTTTATCGAGACGCGGAAACCCTCAACTGGCTCCTTAGCTCGCGCTTCCCTGAGGGGAGCCGGTATCTGATCGAGTGCAAAAGCAGAGATGATGGCAGAATGAAAGGTTATATGATCATCGACTTGGACGACCCGGCCGGAAGCGAGTCCAGGGTCATGCAGATGAAAGACCTATTTCTTCCCGTTTTCGACGAAGATGCCCTTTTGACCATGATCGCCTATGCCGCGGCCCTGGCCAAAGAAAAGGGCGCGTCTTTTCTCAAGCTCTGGGCGGCCAACCCGGAGTGCGATCGCGTCCTCAGAAAATATATGCCGCTTCGAAAGACAGCCACCTTTTCCTATATCTACAAGTTTAACCTGACCACAGATTCCCAGCCTGGCCCCGACCATATGTTCATCCCTTCCCTGATCGACCCGGACCGGGGGCTGATCTAGAGCCCCGATCGTTTCTTGACCATCTACACCGTGGCCGGGTTCTTTACTTAGCCGAGCTTCTCCAGAGCTTGGCCGCTCCCACCTTAACTTAGCGACCTCCTCGACGGCCAGCCGACAATAAAGCGGCTCCAGCGTCTTTCACTCCTGAAGCAGAAGTGAGGGAGCGACCGCTCTCAAATGATGCGACGCGTTGTACTTGGCCGTGAAGTCCCGGAAGGCGCGACGGACCTGGTCCGGCGAGAGCCCCATGACAGCGCCTGCCTCTTCGATGGGCACCTTTCTTTCCCAGGCGAAGAGGAGAAGGTCGAGGGTCTCATAGGGTATCCGGAAATAAAATTCCTCATCGCTGACCTCCAAGCTGAAGGTATCCGGGCTGGGCGCTCTTTTCCGGATTTCTTCTATCACGCCAAGATAGCCAGCGAGTTCAAAGACCTGGGTTTTATACAAATGGCCGATGGGCTCCAGGTCGACTCCCCCATCGCCGTACTTGACAAAATACCCTTGGAGCATTTCAGTCCGGTTGGTCGTTCCGCAGACAAAGCCGTTCAGCCTTTCCGCCCAGTAATAAAGGTGCATCATCCGCGTCCTATGCTTGGTGTCCGTGGCGGCGATGATCTTGAAGAGCGTCTCTTTTTTCAGGCGGATCGTGGTCTCGCGACCGTCCGGGGCGACGATCCTAAGGCTGAAAAAATTGAACGCGTCCCTGGCCAAAAGGTCGGGCGGGAGGGTAATCTTGGATCGCCACCCCGGCCCGTAATCGGGGCAGACTCCGCGCACGGCCTCGTCCCTCTTTTCATACGTGCCGAAGGCCTCGAGTGTGGGGGTAATATCGACGACTTCAACCCTGATCCCGGTTCTGCGGGCTTCTTTGAGGGCAAATTCCCGGCTTAAAGGGTTCGACTCGCGTTCCGGCAGGACAAGGCCGGTGACTTTGTCGGGCCCCAACGTGTTCGCGCAGAGGCTGGCCGCCAGCGCCGAATCAACGCCTCCGCTCAGACCCACGACGGCGCCCTCCCGCTTGAGCCGCTCCATGTGCTCTCTGATGAATCCGGAAATCCGCTGAGTTTCGGCCGCGCAATCGAGGGCCAGGACATCGCGCTGGAATTTCATTCGAGCTCCCTCCTGGAGACCTTGCCGTGCGAAGGCTCCGGCAGTTCCTTCCTGAACTCGACAAACTTGGGGACTTTGCAGCTCTCCCGCCGGCCGTCAGCCTGGCGGTTGGTTTCATTCTCAGAAAAGTTGTCCCCGCCGGCCTCCAGGAATTCAGAGACGAGCATGGCCTGTTTTCCCGTTCAGGAAAGTGACAACCTTATTCAGGGAGTCCAGGTTGTCCGGGATTATATCTTCGTCCTCGACCCGGACGCCAAGATTCTTCTCTATGAATTCGACGAGCTCCAATACACCAGTGGAATCGATGATCCCCTTTTCCATGAATGACTCATCATCCGCTAAGGAAAGCAGCCCCGCCTTGGACAGGAAGCGCTCGGCGATAAAACTCTTGAGTTCGGACCGGAAGTCCGCAGGGTCAACCGGGTTCTTTTCTTTCATGGCCCCTTTCCTCTCCTTGCTAATGCGATCAGGAAAACCATGGAGCGATTCTAGCGACTGAAGCCCAAAAAGGCAATCCCCCCGCCGATGAACCGCAGGGTGAGGCCCGTCTTTTTGACAAAACCGGGGATATCCGCTATAAATATAAATCAGTCAATAAACATCAATTGCCAAAGTGAAAAGACGTCGTATTGTTCTGCTTTTCTCGGGATTACTCCTCCTCTCCGGCGTTCTCTATCTCCTCCCTCAGGATATTGATTCGTTTTACCTCAAGACGCTGGAGAAGGCTGAAAAGGCTTTTCTCTCTGGGGAATACGTCCAGGCCGCCAAGGACTTCGAGGTTGCGGCCTTCGGCCTCGCGGGCAACAGCGAGCTCAGAGCCAAGGCGCTGAGCTACCTCGGACTCACCCGGTTCTACTTGAACGACATCAAAGCCTGCGAGAAAAACTTGAGGGAAGCCGCCGGACTCCTTAAAGAGGGGGATTGGTCGGGCCTTGAGATCGCTGCCCAGGCCCGGCCTGACCTGGAGCGACTTTTGGGATATTTTAAGCTCTCACCCTCCGGTCAGGGCGGCTCTCCGCCGCCGGCCGGAACGCCGGAAAAGATGGACGCGACATCCTCGACTGTTTCCGACGGCAAGCTTACCCCTAGAGAAATCCCGGAGGAAGATCAAGAGCCCAATCTCAATGTGGACCTGATCAAAGAAGGCGACCTGGTGCCTCTTGAACTGGCCGAAACTCCTCCCGAGGTCGTTAAGAAAGTGGAAGCCATCTATCCTGATTGGGCCCGGTCATCAGGATTGGAGCCAACGGTGACCGTGGGCGCCCTGGTCTCGGAGACAGGAAAGGTGATCAGGACGCGCATCCTTAAAGGGGCCAAGAACGCCGCCGGCTTCAACCAGGCCGCCGAGCAAGCCGTCCGCCTATGGAAATTCCGGCCGGCCACTATTAAGAATCTGAAGGTCAAGGTCTGGCTGCCGGTCTCCGTCCAATTTAGAGTCCGGCCGGTGGACTGATCGCGCCCGCCTCGAGTTGTATTCTTCCGTGTCGGGATGTAAACTATAATTCTCAGTGATATGACCCAACTTGAACACGCCCGCAAAGGAACCCTTACCCACGCCCTAAGAGAAGCGGCCAGGAGCGAGGGGATGGCCCCGCAAGACCTCCTCCCCCTCCTTGCCCGAGGGAAAGTCGTCGTTCCCTATAACCCCGATCACACCCCTACGCGGCCTGCTGGGATCGGCCAATCCCTACGAACCAAAGTCAACGTCAACATCGGGACCTCCGCCGACTTTCCTCTCCTCGCCGGCGAGCTCCGGAAGGTCGAGATTGCTGTCCGGTATCGAGCCGATGCGATCATGGACCTGAGCACGGGCGGCGATCTCAAGAAGATCAGGCGCCGGATCCTCGCCCGGGCACCTATGCCTCTCGGCACGGTCCCCATCTACCAAGCCGCCATAGAAGCCATCAGCCGCCGCGGCTCGATCGTCGAGATGACCGAAGAAGACCTTTTCGCCGCCATCGAATCCCAGGCCCGGGAGGGGGTGGATTTCGTGACCGTCCACTGCGGACTGACCCTGAAGGCCATCGACCGGCTTAAGAGGCAGGGCCGGGTAGCCGACATCGACTCCCGGGGCGGGGCATTCCACCTGGCCTGGATGCTCCACCATGAGAAGGAGAACCCCCTCTATGACCGTTTTGACCGGCTTCTCGACATCGCCCGCCGTCATGACCTCACTCTGAGCCTCGGCGACGGCCTGCGCCCGGGGTCGATCATCGACGCCACCGACCGGCCCCAGATCGAGGAACTCCTCACCCTGGGCGAGCTCGTCGAGCGGGCCTGGCAGGCCGGGGTCCAGGTCATGGTCGAAGGCCCGGGCCATATCCCGCTCGACCAGATTGAGATGAACGTCCAGCTCCAGAAACGCGTCTGCCGCGGTGCCCCCTTTTATGTCCTGGGCCCCCTCGTAACCGACATCGCCCCCGGCTATGATCATATCGTCTCGGCCATCGGCGGAGCCATCGCCGCCGCCGCCGGCGCCGATTTTCTCTGCTACGTCACGCCCGCTGAGCACCTCGGCCTCCCCTCGGTCGAGGACGTCCAGGAAGGCCTCATCGCTTCGCAAATTGCCGCTCATGCGGCCGATATCGTCAAAGGAGTCAAGGGAGCACGGGAGCGCGACCTCCAGCTCTCCCGGGCCCGCAAGAAGCTCGACTGGGACCGCCAGCGGAAATTTGTGATCGACCCGCATAAGTTCGATCGCATCCGCAAACAAAGGAGGACCCGGTCAGCGGCCTGTTCCATGTGCGGCGAGTACTGCGCCATGCGCCTCGTCGGCCAATTCCTCCACTCCGAAGGAAAGGCCGATGACTTCTGCTTCTAGGGGGCTCCTTTTCGGGACGGCGGGCGTGCCTCTGTCCTCCCCTGCGTCTTCCACCTTGGGGGCCATTGAGCATGTTAAGAAGTTGGGTCTGGATTGCCTGGAAGTCGAGTTCGTCAAGGGAGTGAAAATGGGGAGCGACACGGCCAAGTTGGTCCGGCAAAAAGCAGACTCCCTCGATATTCGTCTCAGCGTCCATGCTCCCTACTACATTAATCTGAATTCCCCGGAAGGAGGCACAAGGCTGGCCAGCCAGGAGCGATTGATCGCCTCGGCCCGCCTGGCCCGGCACCTGGGTGCCCGGAACGTCGTCTTCCACGCCGGGTACTATGGTCAGGACGTCCCGGAGAGGGCCTACGATACGATCAAGAAGGCGCTTCTTGATATCTGTTCGATCCTCAAGTCGGAAGGCGCTCCCACCGCGCTGCGGATGGAGACGATGGGCAAGAAAAGCCAGTTCGGCACTCTGGACGAAGTCCTTTCGCTCTGCCGCGATGTGGAGGGTCTCCTCCCCTGTCTCGACTTTTCCCATCTCCACGCGCGGGAGGGCGGCATCAGCACTTATGTCCATTTCAGCCGCATCCTGAGGAAAGTGGAGAAGAAACTGGGGAAGGCAGTCCTGGCCGACCTCCACATCCATGTTTCCGGAGTGCACTACGGCGACAAGGGTGAGATCAAACACCTCGACCTCATGAAATCAGACTTCCGCTATGATCAGTGGGTTCGGGCCATTCGGGATAAGGGTGTGGAGGGAACGGTGATCTGCGAGAGCCCCAACCTCGAGACCGATGCCCTTATGCTCAAAAACCTCTACAATTCATACAGACTGAAATCCTAGCTCGGGGCGGATGAAGGCCCGGAGGGAAGCATGAAGGAATATAGGCTCTTGATCAACGGCCGTTGGGAGGAATCCAAGACAATCAGGGAAATCCGGTCTCCTTTTGACCAGAGTGTCGTCGGCCGCGTGCATTTCGCCTCAAGGGAACAGACGGCGGAAGCCCTGGCTGGCGCCGACAACGCGTTCTCCAAGACGCGCCAGCTCTCGAGCGGCGAACGGGCCGAGGCCCTGACCAGGATCTCCCGCGCGATCGGCGAGCGGCGGGAAGAGATCGCCCGGTCCATCACCCTCCAGGCGGGCAAAGTCATCCGGGATGCCCGGACCGAAGTCGACAGGGCGGCCATGACCTTCGCCCTCGCTTCCGAGGAGGCCAAACGCTTTGGTGGTGAGGTGATCCCTCTCGACCTCATCCCGCAGACCGAGAAGCGCTTGGGGCTGGTCCGGCGGTTCCCCGTCGGAGTCGTCACAGCGATCACCCCATTTAATTTCCCCCTCAACCTTGTCGCCCACAAAGTCGCCCCCGCGCTGGCCTGCGGCAACGCCGTAGTTGTGCGACCGGCCTCGCAGGTTCCCATCACCTCGCTCCTGCTCGGGGAGATCGTCATGGAGACGGCCTATCCGGCCGGCGGGCTCAATGTCCTGCCGTCCGGCCATAAAGAGGCTGAAGTCCTCTTGACAGACGACGTCGTCAAGAAGGTGACTTTCACCGGTAGCCCAGCGGTCGGCTGGGAGATCAAGAAGATGGCCTACCAGAAAAAGGTCACTCTGGAACTGGGCGGGAATGCGGCCGTCGTTGTCGAGCCCGACGCCGACCTCGGGTTCGCACTGCCGCGGATCGTCACCGGATCCTTTGCCTATTCAGGGCAAATCTGTATCTCTGTCCAGAGGATATTCCTCCACGAAAAGATCTACGACCAGGCCGTTGCCGAACTCATCACCCTGGCCCGGAAGCTTAAGCTGGGGGACCCGCTCAAGGAAGACACCGACCTCGGCCCGATGATCAGCCTTGAGGCCGCCAAAAAGGCTGAGGAATGGATCGAAGAGGCGGTTGGGATGGGCGCTCGGGTCGTCTGCGGCGGCAAGAGGGAAGGTGCCATGTTCGAGCCGACCATCCTGGAGAATGTCCTTCCCGACCTGCGCATTTCCTGGCTCGAGGCCTTCGCTCCGGTCGTCGTCGTAACCCCTTATTCCGATTTCACCAGGGCCTTGGAAGCTGTCAACTATTCGATTTACGGGCTCCAGGCCGGGATCTTTACCAATGACCTGAAGAAAACATTTGCCGCCTACGATCTGCTCGAGGTCGGGGGGGTCATCAGCAACGACATCCCGACGTTCCGCATCGATCACATGCCCTACGGAGGCGTGAAGCAGAGCGGGTTCGGCCGCGAGGGAATCCGCTATGCCATGGAGGAGATGACCGAGCTCAAGCTCCTCGCCCTGAACCTGAAATAAGGCGTCCCGGCTCAGACCGCGATTTCTCCCTGGTTTTGCTTGACACCCGTCTTTGGGAGTCATAAACTAAAGCGTTTCTCGTTTCCTAATATCATATGAGGAGGTCTTGGATGAAGGTCGTCAAGCTCACTCAGGTCAGGGACAAAATAAAGGACATCGTCCAGGAGGCCAACTTCGAGCTCCAGGAAGATGTCCTCCAGGTCATCAACGCGCTGGCCAAGAAAGAGGAATCGCCGGCCGGCAAAGAAGTCTTCAACCAGATGATCGACAACGCCAAGATCGCCCGCGAGGAAAAGTTGGGGCTCTGCCAGGACACGGGACTGGCCGTTTTCGCGGTCGAACTGGGCGAGGATGTCAGGTTCGAGAAGGCCGATGGACTGGGGAGCCTCCGCGAAGCCATCACCGAAGGCACCCGGCTGGGATATGCCGAGGGCTATCTCCGGAAATCGGTCGTCGAGGACCCGATCCGGAGGAAGAACACCGGCACTAATACTCCCGCCTATATCCACTGGGAACTCGTCCCCGGTGATGTCTTCAAGATCACATTTGTCGCCAAGGGGGGC